>ENA-ORTY01001563-ORTY01001563.1-human-gut-metagenome-genome-assembly--contig:-NODE-1563-length-25016-cov-11.257241_pt1 | contig 25016 bp, 28 predicted proteins | sample MGYA00241917_ERZ509198 | MGnify/ENA primary metagenome ERZ509198 (study PRJEB26280, sample SAMEA2338857) | human gut metagenome | biome: human gut; feature: human-associated habitat; material: faeces...
TGCTCTTCCGATCTGTGGATGCGTTCTGCCCAGAAACGCATCCACCCCGGCGATCATCGCCGCGCCGAGCGCAAAGCCGAGCGTCACCGTCAGCCAGCCGCCCGCCTTTTGCCGCATCGCGGGCAGCAGCATGCTGAAAACCGCCGCCGCGCTCATCACGCCCGCCGCAAAGCCCATGCAGGGGCCGTCTTCCTTCTGATTTTTGAGCAAAAAGACGAGCGCCGCGCCCGTTATCGTCATCAGGAACGGAAAAAGCGTGCCGACGCCCGCCCAGAAAACTGCTTTCATCGGAATTCACCTCTCTGCCATGCTATGCGCAGGGCGGAAAAAGCGTGCCGCTCTCATTTTTACCTCCGCCGAAGTCGGCAAAGCGTCAAAGTTCCGCTCACGCGGGCGATTTCGCGCAATTTCCCATATATCCAAAAATCCCCCGGCCGAAGCCGGGGGACAAAGGCATGATTATTTCACATGGCAGCTCTTGCCGCCTCCGCAGCCGGGGCAGCCGCCCGGACAGCCGGAGCAGCCGCCGTTCTTTCGATCGCGAATGAAACTGCGGCCGAGAAAGAACAGGATGACCGCCAGAACAATCAAAACGATAATCGTTGCCATGGAATGTTCTCCTTTCCTGAAAACGGGGCGCGGTTATTTGGCGCTGTACTTGACCTCCAGCTCGCCGCTCTCCTTATACGGACGAACCAGCAGGTAGATCAGCACGCCGAGCACGATCACGGCCGCCACGGTGTCAAGGCCGAAAGTGGTCTCGCCGCAGAACAGCCCGCCGAGCTGATAGACGATCAGGCTGACGGCGTAGGCAAAGCCGCACTCCCAGCCGATGGCCGCCCACGTCCACTTGGCGTTGTTCATCTCGCGCTTGATCGCGCCGATGGCCGCGAAGCAGGGTGCGCACAGCAGGTTGAAAATCAGGAAACTGTAAGCGGAGAGCTGGGTGAACTGCGCCGCGATGTTGACCAGACCGGCGAAATCGCCCGCGTCAACCATCTCCAGCGCGTCGCCCGCGACCGCGAACAGCGTGCCGAACGTGCCGACGACTTCCTCCTTCGCAACCAGACCGAGCAGGGTCGCGACCGTCGCCTGCCAGTTGCCGAAGCCGAGGGGCTTAAAGATGAAGCAGACCGCGTTTCCGATGTTCGCAAGGATGGAGGCGTCCATATCCTCCACCATGCCGAACACGCCGTCCACAAAGCCGAAGGAGCTGGTGAACCAGACGAACACGGAAGACAGGGTGATGATCGTTCCGGCCTTCTTGATGAAGCTCCAGCCGCGCTCCCACGTGCCGCGCAGCACGTTCTTCACGGTCGGCAGATGATACGCCGGAAGCTCCATGACGAACGGGGCAGGCTCGCCCGCGAAGGGCTTGGTCTTCTTGAGGATGATGCCGGAGATGACGATGGCCGCAATGCCGATGAAGTAGGCGCTCGGCGCGACCCACCACGCGCCGCCGAAAATCGCGCCCGCCATCAGGGCGACAATCGGCATCTTCGCGCCGCAGGGGATGAAGGTCGTGGTCATAATCGTCATGCGGCGGTCACGCTCCTGCTCGATGGTGCGGGAGGCCATGATGCCGGGCACGCCGCAGCCCGTGCCGACCAGCATCGGGATGAAGCTCTTGCCGGAGAGGCCGAAGCGGCGGAAGACGCGATCCATGATGAACGCGATACGCGCCATATAGCCGCAATCCTCCAGAATGCACAGCAGCAGGAACAGCACGAGCATCTGCGGCACGAAGCCGAGCACCGCGCCGACGCCGCTGATGACGCCGTCCACGATCAGGCCGGTGAGCCAGTCGGCGCAGCCGATGCCCTCAAAGAAGCTCTGCGCCGCCGGAACGATCCACTCGCCGACGAAAACGTCGTTCGTCCAATCGGTCAGCGCGCCGCCGACGGTGGAAATGGCGATGTAATACACCAGCGTCATCACCGCGGCGAAGATCGGCAGGCCGAGGATTCGGTTGGTCAGCACGCGGTCGATCTTGTCGCTGGTGCTCATGCCGCGGTTGCTCTTCTTCACGCAGCCGTCGATGATGGAGGCGATATAGGTGTAGCGCGCGGCGGTGATAATGGACTGGCTGTCGTCGTCCATCTCGGTCTCGCAGGCCTTGATGTCGTTCTCAATGTGCGCGAGCTTATCCTTCGGGATGTTCAGCTTCTCGATGATGCGCTCATCGCGCTCGAAGATCTTGACGGCGAACCAGCGCTGCCGCTCCTCCGGCATGTCGTGCAGCACGACCTCCTCGATGTGCGCCAGCGCATGCTCGATGCTGCCCGCAAAGCGATGCTGCGGGATGGTCTTCTTGCCGCTGCGCGCCAGCTGCACCGCGCGCTGCGCCGCCTCCATCACGCCGTCGCCCTTGAGCGCGGAAATCTCGACCACCGGCACGCCGAGATGGTTGGAGAGCTTCGCCGCGTCGATGCGGTCGCCGTTCCTGCGGACGACGTCCATCATGTTCAGCGCGACGACCATCGGAATTCCCAGCTCAGCGAGCTGCGTGGTCAGATACAGGTTGCGCTCCAGATTGGTTGCGTCGATGATGTTGAGCAGCGCGTCCGGGCGCTGGTCGATCAGCACGTTGCGGGCGACGACTTCCTCCATCGTGTACGGGCTGAGGGAATAGATGCCCGGAAGGTCGGTGATGATGACGTCCTTTTCGCCCTTGAGGCGGCCTTCCTTCTTTTCAACCGTAACGCCCGGCCAGTTGCCGACGAACTGGTTGGCGCCGGTCAGCGCGTTGAACAGCGTTGTCTTGCCGCAGTTCGGGTTACCGGCAAGCGCGATCTTGATCTCCATGACCATTCCTCCTCGGTTAGATTTTTCTAACCTTTATCCTGAAATCAAGCGGGCCATCGCCCGCCGTCTGACGATCCCGCCGGGGTTTACCTGACCTCGATGAGATCGGCGTCCGCCTTGCGCAGGCTCAGCTCGTAGCCGCGAACGGTTACTTCCACCGGGTCGCCCAGCGGCGCCACCTTGCGAACATAAATCTGTACGCCCTTGGTGATGCCCATGTCCATGATGCGGCGCTTGAGCGCGCCCTCGCCGCCGACCTTCACGACCGTCACGGTCGAGCCAATTCCGGCTTCTTTCAGTGTCATCGCTTATCCTCCTCCTGTATGCTCGGATTCCGCCCCGATGGAACTCAGACCAGAATCTTGATCGCCAATTCGCGGCTGATGGCCACGCGCGCATCCTTCACCTGCACGATCAGGTTGCCGGCAATATCGGAAACCACGCGAACCGTTTCGCCCTCAACAAAGCCGAGGTTTTCAAGATGCGTGCGCACCTTGTCGCTGCCCCCAATGCGGAGAATCGGTCGGCTTTCGCCGACGCCCACCATCGTAAGCGGCATATGCATCCTCCCTTTCAGCTTGCCCATTCGTTTGTTTGCATGAACAAATTAGCTTTAACTAACGGAAATATATTAGCATCGACTAACAGATTTGTCAATGGCTCGCGCGCAGAAAAAAAGCCCAAATTTTTTGGATTCGCGTTGTTTGAATTTGGGAATTATGTTATAATGGGGCTGGTATAATTGCGCCCGTGCGTCCCGCGCGGTCGGCGCGTGGAGGTGATTTTGACTATGGCCGTATCCGAAGCCATCGAAAACTATCTGGAAACGATCTACATTCTCTCTAAGCAGCAAAACGAGGTTCACGCCATTGACGTCTGCTCTTACCTCTCCTATTCCCGCCCGACGGTCTCCATCGTCCTGCGCCAGATGCGCGAGAGCGGGCTGGTCACCGTCGATGAGGATAACCACATCCACCTGACCGAGGAAGGCCGCGCCATCGCGGCCCACATCTACGAGCGCCACACCATCCTCAGCCAGCTGCTTATGCGTCTGGGCGTCACGAAGGAAACCGCCCTGCACGACGCATGCAAAATCGAGCACGACCTGAGCGACGAAACCTTTGACGCGATCAAGCGGCACTTTCAGGCGCATCAGGAAACAAAATGATAACCAAAAAACGGGCTGCACATCTGCAGCCCGTTTTTTTGTCTCTTTTCAGGGGATTCGGGGACGCGCTCAGTCGTCCGCCGAAACGACCGCCTCGGCCTTCGGCTGGATATCTCCGGCCTCGGTCAGCGCGATTCTCGTCAGCGCCGGGCCGACCAGCTCGTAGATCAGCACGCCGAACAGAACAATATTGCGCACCATCGCGCCATCCGCGCCCAGCGTCTGCGCCACCGTGACGGACATGCCCAGCGCCACGCCGGCCTGCGGCAGCAGCGTGATGCCCAGCCACTTCTGCACCTTCGGCGGGCACTTCATAAACTTCGCGCTGATGCTCGCGCCCGCCCACTTGCCAAACGCACGCGCGAGGATATACGCCGCGCCGATGAGCACCACGGAGGCGCTGCTGAACACGTTCAATTCCAGCTCCGCGCCGCTGAGCACGAAGAACAGGATATACAGCGGCGCCGTCCAGCGGTCGGTCTTATCCATGATCTCCGCCGAGAAATCGCACACGTTGCAGAACACCGTGCCCAGCATCATGCACACCAGCAGGCTGGAGAAGCCGATCTTCACGCCGCCGACCTCAAACTCCATCATCGAAAGCGCCACCGTCAGGATGACGAACGTGATGGACAGCGACAGCCGCTTGCTGTTGGATTTGAAATATTTCTCCGCGGCGGAGAAGATGCTGCCCATCACAAAGCCCAGCAGGATGGAGAGCACGATTTCCAGCAGCGGCTCAACGAGGATGCTCGTCATGTCGTAATGGCCGTAGTTGATCGCCTTGGCCACGCCGAAGCTGATCGCGAACACGATCAGACCCACCGCGTCATCCAGCGCGACAATCGGCAGCAGCAGGTCGGTCAATTCGCCCTTCGCCTTGTACTGACGAACGACCATCAGCGTCGCCGCCGGGGCGGTCGCCGTCGCAATCGCGCCCAGCACAATCGCGTCCGCCAGGGACATCGAATCGCCGAGCACGAAGATATGCAGCCCGATGAGCACCAGATCGACCATCAGCGTCGCCGTCAGCGCCTGAAAAATGCCGATCACCGTCGCCTGCTTGCCGGTGTGGCGAAGCTGGGACAGGCGGAACTCGTTGCCGATGGCAAAGGCGATGAAGCCGAGCGCCACGTCGTTAAACAGGCTCAGCGCTTTCACGTCGCCGTTCGTCGGGAAGCCCAGACCCTGTACGCCGAGCTTGCCCAGGCAGTACGGGCCGATCAAAATACCCGCAATCAGGTAGCCCGTCACAGCCGGCAGCTTGAGCGGCTTGACGAAGCGGGAAACCAGCAGACCGGCGCAGAGCGCGATCGCAATGCTGAGCAGCGTTTCCATAACGATTACCTCACTTTTTCCTTTGTTCCGATGCATTATTATATCACTGACTCACGCGCAAAAACAGGTAAAAAAGCGCCTGACTTTTGCGGCTTTTTCTGTTCTTTTTTTATACCTTTTTTCGAAAACGCCTCCCGTCACGGGCGGCAACGATTTCAAACGTTCCTTGAAGAGGAAGATTTTATCCTTTCACAGTTCCATTTTAAAGCCAAAAGGGCTCCCTCCTTGAGGGCGTGGAGCTTGCCGCCCGCTGTGCGGGAAGCAGGCAAGCGGAACGCCGAAGGTCTGGCACGGCGCAGCCGTGACTGAAGGAGTTATCAAAAAAGAACGCCCCTTTTTCAAGAGACGTTCTGAATCTGCGTAGAAAAATTACTGCGCAACCGGGTACACGCTGCAGCGGGTCTTCTTCTTGCCCATGCGCTCGAAACGGACGACGCCGTCCACCAGAGCGAACAGGGTATCGTCGCCGCCGATGCCGCAGTTGGTGCCGGGATGAATGTGGGTGCCGCGCTGACGGTACAGGATGTTGCCCGCCAGGACGAACTGGCCGTCCGCACGCTTCGCGCCGAGGCGCTTAGACTCGCTGTCGCGGCCGTTGTGGGAAGAACCGGTGCCCTTCTTATGAGCGAAGAGCTGAAGATTCATCGTAAGCATCTGCTTGCCTCCATTCTTCTTGCTGTATCCGAATGAGATTCGGATAAATTTTTTGAATGTCTGTCAGTCCCGTCATGACCGTTTGGAGCACGATCTGCGCTTTTTCCATCCGCCCGGCGTCAATCGCCTGCGGCAGCTCGCATCGGAGATATCCGTCCCGCACGGCGACAACGGGTGTCACCTTCGCGACGGCTTCCAGCGCGTTCACGCCGGTCTGCGTCAGCGCGGAAACCGCGCAGCAGACCAGATCGTAGCCCCTTATCTTCTTGCCGCCCGCGTGGCCGCTGGCCAGAAAGCCGCGCACCGCACCGTCGGCAGAAGTATAGACCGTGATGGTGGTCATCTCTTAGCCGATCTTGGTGATTTCCACCTTGGTATACGGCTGGCGATGGCCCTGCTTACGGCGATAGTTCTTCTTGGACTTGTACTTGTAGACGACGATCTTCTCGCCGCGGATCTGGCCGACGACCTTGCCCTCGACCTTGACGCCCTCGACAACCGGCGTGCCGATCTTCACGTCGCCGTCATTGCCCATGAGCAGAACGTCAAAAGAAACCGTGGAGTCAACCTGAGCATCGATTTTCTCGATGTAGATCACGTCGCCCTCACTGACGCGGTACTGTTTGCCACCAGTCGCAATAATCGCGTACATTATGGTGACACCTCCTCATAAATACTCGCCGGGTTTAGGTAGCCTTTCGGCGTTTACAGACCAGCCCCGAGCGGCTTGCCTTTCTATGATATCAGTTTTTCCTGCTGGTGTCAATCATTTTGACGCAATTTTCCGTCAAATTCCGCAAAAAGCGGGCTGAGCCTGCCTTCCCCTCCGCCGAAGTCCGCAAAACATCAAATTCCGGCTCACGCGGGCGATTTTGCGCAGTTTCCTATCCGTCAAAATTGGGCTGAGCCGCGCGCCCCTGCGATACGCTGTCAATAGCCCGTCGCTTCTTCGTTTTTCACCAGCTTGACGATGCGGCTTGTGCCCAGCCGCGTCGCGCCCAGCTCGATGAAGCGGTATGCGTCGTCCAGCGAGGCGATGCCGCCCGCCGCCTTGATGCCCTTGCCCGGCTTCATGTGCGCCTTCATCAGCGCCACGTCGTCAAACGTCGCGCCGGCGGTCGAAAAGCCGGTCGAGGTCTTGATAAAATCCGCGTCGGATTTGGAGACGATATCGCACATGCGGATCTTCTCATCCTCGCTGAGCAGGCAGGTCTCGATAATCACCTTGAGCGTATGCCCCGCGCAGGCCGCCTTGATCGCGTTGATTTCGGCGAGCACCTCATCGTCGCGGCCGTCCTTGAGCATGCCGATGTTGATGACCATGTCCACCTCGTCCGCGCCGTTCTTCACCGCGTCGGCGGCCTCAAACACCTTCGTCTCCGTCGTGGAATAGCCGGTCGGGAAACCGATCACCGTGCACACGCCCACCTTGTCCGCTTTATCCTGCATATACGCCTTGCAGCGCGCGACATAGCAGGCCGGGATGCACACCGTCGCTGTGTGGTATTTCATCGCGTCGTCGCAGATGGCCTTGATCTGTGCCCACGTCGATTCGGGCTTGAGCAGCGTATGATCCACCATCGCGAGCATCTGGCTGAGTTCCATTTTCTTTTCCTCCTGCATGTTTTTTTGCAAAACGGTAAGCCCCGCCGACGCACAGAAAAAACGGCGTCTCCCGCTTCACATCGGCGCGTCAGCGATCGTTTTCATTTATTATACGGCATAAATGGCGGAAGGGCAAGCGCACGTTTCCTCTTTCTTTTTTCCCGCGTCGGGCGTATACTGATCGTATCACGTCAAGCAGGAGGAATCCCCCATGATTATCGGCATGCGCGGCCACGATTTTGGCCGTATGGAACCCCGGGCGCTCGCCGCGGCCATCCGCAAAACCGGGTTTGAAGCCACGCAGTTGGCCTTTACCAAGGCGTTTCCCGCCCCCGCCGAGCAATACATGACCCGCGAGGCGCTCTGCGACATCCGCGAGGCGTTCGCCGGGCTTGCCCTGCCCGTCATGGGCTGCTACGTCAGCGCAAGCGACCGCGACCCCGACGCGCTGGCCGAAGCAAAGGCGCGTTTCAAGCGCGCCCTGTCCGCGAGCGTCACGCTCGGCGCGGGCTGCGTCGGCACGGAAACGACCCATTTCACCTTCCCGGAATCCGAACGCGAGGCGGCTTACGCCCGCCTGCTGGATTTCACCCGCGAGGTCTGCGCCCACGCGGAGCAGGTCAACGCGCTGGTGGGCATTGAGCCGGTCGCGCTGCACACGCTCCATACGCCGGAGCTGACCCGCCGCCTGATTGCGGACGTGAATAGCCCAAATTTGCGTGTCATCCTCGATACGGCGAACCTCGTCACCCCCGAAAGCACCGCGCCGGAGGCGCAGATGGAGATTTTGGAACGCGCGCTTTCCTGCTTTGGCGAGCGTATCTGCGCTCTGCATGTCAAGGACGGCGTGTTTGGCCGCGAGGGCAAGTGGGAAAACCGCCCGCTCGGTCAGGGCGTGATGGATTGGCCGCGCCTGCTCCCCCGCCTGCGAGCGCACAACGACGCGCTCTGCGCCCTGCGCGAGGGCGTTTTTCCCGGCATGGCCAGGGAAGAATGTCAAATCATGCACCGCTGGCTCGGCGAATAACCGGCCATCATCATCAAACGGAGCTGCGCAAACAGCCCCGTTTTTTTCGTCTCTTTCAGCGGATTTTCACTCATACTAATTCGCAGTTAAAATGCTTAACAGAGCGCATCAGATTTTTTGTTCTGACGAAGCCAAGTGAAGTGAGGCGTACTGGAGGTACGTTGAACGGAACGAGGCAAAGTCAGAGCGAAAAAGATGGTGCGCGGATTAAGCCATTTTAACAAGAATTAGTATCACTCCACATGTTCAAAGAAGTCGTCCTTCCGTGTGTCCTCGCCAACCGCCGAAAACGCCAGACCGAATCGGGAATTGTCATACGGGCCAAAATCCTCCACATGGTAATCCGTCTTCTGCTGGGAGACGTGGCACGCAAACGCGCGGCAGGCCACGTCGAACGCCGTCTGGCCTTCAAACGCCGCCAGCGGCTTCCGCCAATCCATCTTCACCGGATTCTGCTCGTAGAGGTGGATGTAGAGCTTCTTGATCTGCCACGGCTCGCTGTGCGCCATCTTTTTCTGATAGCTCGCGTCTGCCGCGAGCGCGACAGCCGCCTGCGCCGCGTCCGCCGCCGCCCGGTGCGCACCGTGTCCGTATTCGCCGTTCACATCCTGCGTGACCACGACGTCCGGCCTGCACGCGCGGTAAACCTCCGCCACAAAGCGATAGACGCTCTCCCGGCTCCATCCCTTCTGCGCATACATTCCCTTGAGCGTCAACTGGAACTGATCCGGGAAATGGCCGAGAATCGGGTAATTCCTCACCCCGCAGAGCCAAAGCCCGTCCAGCAGCTCCAGCCGACGATACGGCATCGTCGGCACGAGGTAGGCCACCTGCACCGCCTTGCCCATTTCCCCCGCGTAATAGGGAATCGTGCCGCCCAGAAACAGGATTTCGTCGTCCGGGTGCGCCGCCAGCGCCAGAAGATCCGCCTTTTCAAGCGGCGCCTGCCATTGCTGCACCCAGCCCGGCGCGTCCCCCTCGCCGAGGATGCGAAGCTCTGCGATAAACAGCCGCCCTTTTCCGTCCTTCGGGCGAATCCGCACGGTTTTTGCGCCCGCGTCCACCGCCGCATACGCCGCCAAAAACGCGCCGTCCGTCCGCGCGACGGTCTGCCATGCGCCGGACGCATCCCGCGTCTGCACATCGAGCGCCGCCGCGTCGTCGTAAAACTGCACATACACGCCGCCGATGGCGTCCTCCGCCTCGATCTCCACATAGGCCGAGCCGTTCGAGGACGACGCCCAGTACGTCCGATAATCTCCGTCCGTCATGCGGCCGAGCGTCTTTTTGCCCACGCTGGAAAAAGCGCATCGGTCGGTCATCTCCTGCGCCGTCTGCGCAAAGGCCGCGGGCGCAAGCGCAAGCAGCGCCGCCAGCATCCAAATCAGTTTTCTCATGCTTTTCCTCCGTTTTTTCGCTCTGCCTCCCATGATACCACAATTTTCCCGCAAAATAAAGTTTGTCCCTTGTTTCGGCTTTATCCCGATGGTATAATAGACAGGATGGCTTGGCGGCGGGACGGCCGCGCCATAACACGGAAAAAAATGGAAAGCGAGCGATTACAAGCATGGGCATCAACGCGATTGTCGGCCAGAGCGGCGGCCCCACCTGTGTCATCAATTCCAGTCTTGCGGGCGTTTTCAGCGCCTGCCGCAAGCACGGCGTACAGCATGTTTACGGCATGCGCCACGGCGTTCAGGGGCTGCTCAAGGACGACGTGGTCAACCTGACGGACGTGCTCAGCGCGCCGGGGCAGCTCACCCTGCTGCGCCACACCCCCGCTTCTTATCTGGGAAGCTGCCGCTACAAACTGCCGGAAAGCGACCAGATGGAGGCCGTCTATCAGGAAATCTTCGACGTGCTGCGCCGCTATGATATCGGCTACTTCTTCTATATCGGCGGCAACGACAGCATGGATACCATCCTCAAACTGAGCGACTACGCCGCCAAGGTCGGCAGCGACATCCGCTTTATCGGCGTTCCCAAGACGATCGACAACGATCTGACCCACACCGACCATACGCCGGGCTACGGCTCGGCCGCCAAATACATCGGCACGACGATCAAGGAACTGGTGCGCGATTCCACGATTTACGACCTCAAATCCGTGACCATCGTGGAAATCATGGGGCGCAACGCGGGCTGGCTGACCGCCGCCGCCGCGCTCGCGGAGGACGAGGATTGCGAGGGTGCGGCGATGATCTGCCTGCCGGAAATCCCGTTCGACCCGGATCATTTCATCGCCCGCGTGGACGCCATTCAGCAGCAGACGCCGTCGCTGGTCGTCGCGGTCTCCGAGGGCGTGCGCATCGCGGACGGGCGCTACGTCTGCGAGCTGGCGCATAACCTCGTCAACGTGGATGCGTTCGGCCACACCTATCTGAGCGGCACCGCGCATTACCTCTCCAGCCTCGTCGCCGCCAAGCTGCACAGCAAGACACGCGCCGTCGAGCTCTCCACCCTCCAGCGCTGCGCCGCGCACGTCGCCAGCGAAACGGATGTTTCCGAAGCGTTTGGCGTCGGTGCCTTCGCGGTGGACGCCGCGTTCTCAGGCAAGACCGGCATGATGGCCGCGCTCAAGCGCGTGAGCGACGCGCCGTATACCTGCGGCTTTGAGCTGCACGACATCCACGACATCGCCAATCTGGAAAAGAAGATTCCGCTGGACTGGATCGACGCGGAGCATTATCGTCTGCGCGAGCCCTTCTTCGCCTACGCCCGCCCGCTGATCGCCGAGGAGGTCAAGCCGGAGTATCAAAAGGGATTGCCGAGGCACCTGAAACTGAAACGCTGAACCTAAAAGCCGTCGTTTCTGTCCCGCATGGCCGATGTTTTTTCGGTATGCGAGCCGGATCGACGGCTTTTTTTCGAAAAAAGGCAAAAAACCGAAAAAAATTGAAAAAAAGGGGTTGCATTTTCCAAAGAGCCGTGATATACTATCTAACGTTCCGAGCGAACAAGTGAATACGGCACGGGGCATTAGCACAGTTGGTAGCGCGCTACATTCGCATTGTAGAGGTCAGCGGTTCGAATCCGCTATGCTCCACCAAACCCAAGAAATCCGAACATCATCCCGATTGGGATGGGTTCGGATTTCTTCTTTTTATCTCAAGTATTGTGGTGTGAACAACAAGATGAACGAAAGGAGACAGATCGGAATCACTCCGATTGTCCCGGCACTGAAAATAACGATAGGGCAAGAACTCACATCCACAGAATGTGAGCGCTTGCCCTATTTTACCAATGGATTTATGCCTTTTCCAGCGTCCAGTTCTGGCTCTCGGTCTGGCACTTCACCATGCGGGCGAAGATACCGCCCGATTGCAGCAGCTCTGCGGGCGAGCCCTGCTCCGCCACTGCGCCGTCCTTCAGCACCACGATCTGATCCGCGCCGGAAACGGTGCGCATCCGATGAGCAATGATGAGAACAGTTTTGTTCCGGATGAGGCGGGAAAGCGCTTCCTGAATCGCCGTTTCATTTTCAACGTCCAGACTGGCGGTTGCCTCGTCCAGCAGAATGATTGGCGCGTCCTTCAGGAAAGCACGGGCGATGGAAATGCGCTGCCGCTCGCCGCCGGAGAGCTCGCAGCCGTTCTCGCCGATGTTGGCGTTCCAACTGTCGGGCAGTTTTTCGGCAAACTTGTCCACATTGGCGAGCTTTGCCGCCGCAATCACCTCTGCGTCCGTCGCGTCTTTTCTGCCGATGCGGATGTTTTCCAAAATGCTGTTGTCAAACAGCGTCACATCCTGAAAAACAATGGCATACAGGCTCATCAGCTTTTCCGGGTCGATCTTCGACACATCCATGCCACCCACGGTGATTCTGCCTCGGTCGATATCCCAGAACCGCGCCGCCAGCCGGGAAACGGTGGTCTTGCCGCCGCCGGATGGCCCGACCAGTGCCGTGACCTGTCCTTGTTTCGCCGTAAAGGACACGTCTTTCAGCACCGTTTCGCCCCCCTGATAGGCAAACCCCACATGGTCGAACACGATATCGCAGTTGTGATTGGTGAGCTGTTCGCTGCCGGTCTGCACTGGGCAATCCAGAATCTCATTCATCCGCTCGATGTTGCTGTTCGTGCCGATAATGGCGGCGAGGTTTTGCAGCGTCCCCTCCAAAGGATCGTACAGGCGGGAAACCACCAACAGAAACATGAAGAAGGTCAAAACGTCCAATTCGCCCTTGACCAGCAGCGTTGCGCCCGTGAGGGCGGTAGTGGCAATACCCAGCCGCAGGACAAGCCCGGCGGACACCACGAAGACGGACGTTCCCAGCTCACTCTTGATGAGGCGGCTCTCCACAGCGCGGATTTTCTGTTCCAGCCCGGCAAGGTAAGCGCTTTCGGCGTTGTTGGCGCGCAGGTCGGGCATCGCTTCGATGCACTCCTGAACGCCGTCCTCGCAGGCAACCTTTGCCGCCGTCGCTTTGCGGGAAAGCCTTTTCTGCACGCCGGACGCCAGCGCGACGATAGCAAACGCCACAGGCAGCGGCCAGATGGCGGCAAGCGCCATGCGCCAGTTGAAAAACAGCATCGACACGGCGATGACCGTGGTGGAGAGCATCGCGCCATACAGCGGTGCGACAAAGTGGGATTGGCTCTGCTCCAGCACGGCGCAGTCGTTCATAATGGAGGAGGTCAGGTCGGCGAGATCCTTCTTTCCAAAAAACGACAGCGGAATCTTCCGCAGCTTCTCCGCAAGCCCCACCCGGCGCACGCCGGATTCCACATAGGTGACAAGGAACGTGTTGTCGTATTCAAGCCGCGTACAGACCACGATGAACAGCGCCGCCGCGATACAGCCGATGGCATAGAACGGGATTCGCTCCGCCGTCAGCGTACCACGCATGACGTCGCCCACCAGCCGGTACAAAAGCCCCACTGGCAGCATGAAGGAGATGTTTTGCAGCGCACAGCACAGCATGCCCTTGATGTTGTCCACCGCGCCCTTGCGGGAGAGGGCATAGCGCCTTTGTAGATACCGAATCATCGCTCAAGCCTCCTTTGCCACTTTCCATTGGACAGACTGCTGATAATCCCGCCACATCGTGCCGAACAGACTGTCCGCCTGCCCGGACAGCTCCGCAAAGCTGCCACTTTCCGCAAGACGTCCCTCTTTTAAGACATAGATGCGGTCGGCATTCACGACCGTGGACAGACGGTGAGCGATCATAATGACGGTGCGCCCCTTTGCCAGCGCATTGAAGGCCGCCTGCACCTTCGTCTCGTTGTCGGGGTCTGCAAAGGCGGTTGCCTCATCCAGAATCAGCACCGGCGCGTTTTTCAGCATGGCGCGGGCGATGGCAAGCCGCTGGGTCTCGCCGCCGGAGAGGTAGACGCCCTGCGAACCGATGACCGTGCGCACGCCGTCCGGGAATTTCTCGATGATGTCCATACACTGCGCGGCGCTGAGCGCCGCCAGCACTTCCCCATCCGTGGCGTTCGGCTTGCCCATGCGCACGTTATCCAGAATACTGCCCTTGATGAGGCGGCTGTTCTGGAACACGAAGGAAACCGTGTCCATCAGTTCGCTCTTGTCTATGTCCTTTACATTCGCGCCGCCGATGGATATTTTGCCGCTCTGCGGGTCAAAGAAGCGGGCAATGAGCGCCGCCAGCGTGGATTTTCCGCCGCCGGAAGGGCCGACAAACGCCACCGTCTGTCCTGCGCCGATGGAGAGGGAGATATCCTCCAGCGCGTTTTTCACGCCGTCATAGCTGAACGTAACATGCTCCAGCGCAACCGAGCTGTCCTTGGGATGCTTCGGCGCGTTCGAGCTGGAGAGCGACGGGCTTTCCAGTACACGGTCAATGCGGGTGATGGCGTCCTGCACAATCATGCCGTTTTCGCTCATAAACATCAGCTTGGTCAGCGTCAGGGAGATGACCGGCGTGATGATGATGTAAAAGAGCAGGTTCAGCAGCGCGCCGCCGTCCGTGCCGCCGCTGGCGAACAGGAAAGCGCCCGCAATCAGGAACACAAACACGCTGTTGACCGCCAGCGTATAGAAGGTCATGGGCCAGCGCAGCTGCTTGGTGTAGGCGATGACCCAGCGCTCATAGTTGTCGATCGTCCCCTTAAACTTTTTGAAGGAGAACACCGTCTGCCCAAAGGTCTTGACCACGGGAATACCCCGCACATACTCCACCGCTTCGCCCGACATATCCGCCAGCGCGTTTTGGTATTGGGTCATTTGCTCCTGCATCTTCTTGCCGGTCATGCTCGTCATCACTGCAAAGGCGAGCGCCACGGGCACAAGGCTCAAAAGCCCCAGCCGCCAGTCAAACGCCAGCAGCAGCGTCAGAAGCCCCGCGATGGTCGCCATGGCTTTCGCCTGATCCGGCAGTTGGTGGGCGAGATAGGTTTCCGCCGACCCTGCGGTTTCAGAGATGGTGCGGCGCAGTTTGCCGCTGCCGAACTGCTCAATCGCGCCCAGCGGCAGGGTGGCGATGTGCTTCACCATGGCAAGCCGCAGGTTGGTGGCGATGCGGAACGCCGCAAGGTGCGAGCACATCAGCCCCGCGATGTAGGTGAGCACGGCGACGACGGCGAACGCCACCGCCATCCAGCCGTATCGGGTCACATGGACGGCGTTTTCATACTGCGGCGCGACCTCGATGACCTCCCTCAGGATGCGCCAGATGTACCCAAACGGCACCAACGCCAGCAGCGCACCCGCGGCGGCCAGCACCCACGAAAGGTAGATCAAAATTCGATACGTCCCGGCATAATCGAGCAGCCGAGATAGATTGGATTGCTTTTTCAAAACAACGCCTCCTTATTTATTAGTTAGTCTATTCTAACAATATGACTTTTGAAAAGCCGCCGAAGCGGCAATTCAGAATTCCGTATTTACTTTTTCAGAAACGAGAACAGTCCTTTCTTCTCATACGGCGCTGCATGGATTTCCCCCGCCGTATAGCCCGTTGCGTCAATGGCGGCACGCAGGGCATTTTCATCCAGCGGCGCTTTAGAGAGAATCACCGTCTCCCCTTTCGCATGGGAGGACGAAACCTTTTCCACCGAAAATGCGCGGCGAATCGTGTCGTTGACGTGTGCCTCGCACATGGAGCACGCCATGCCGGAAACCTTGACCGTTGTTTGAATCATATGGATGCCTTCTTTCTAAATCATAAGTTTTTCAACGTGTGTATAAACACGCCGTAAGCACACAGGCAGAAATCATCTATTTCACAACCTTCATGCAAAAATCGCAACGGTCGTCACCGCGCCCCAGCGTCATGGTTCTCTGCCAGACGAGCTTCGGATGAAGTCCGTCATATGTGATATCGTCACTGTCGCAGAAACAATGACACAACTCCGGACAGCCGCAGCGCACACATTCGTCGTGATAGGGGCATCTCGTCATGTCGATGCGCCACACACCGCCGGTCGTCCGGATTTCATTTGCCTCAAAGCCCGCCGAAATTCCGAAAAATTTCGGTGTCTGCGCGGCGAAAATCCCCGGCACCTTTTTACATAGTCCCGGGATGCGCATCAGCCGCAGGAAGATCTTTTTCAGCCGATATGCCCGCTCTTCCACATAGCCGTGGACGGTTCGCAACGCTTCTTCCTTCGGCATGACCGTCTGCAACGTCTCGTATGCCGCGATGCCCGGCATGATCTGACTTTCGAGATGCCGCATCCTTTGCCTGCTCGTTCCGGCGTGTTCCGAGCGCAGTTCACCCAGCCTCTTTTTGAAAGCGGAATTCAGCTCGGCTTCCCGCTCCGGAAATCTTTCATGCGCCGTTTTTCGGAACGCTTTTGTAAGATAGCTTTCTTTCATCGCTTTACCTTCCGCTTAATGTTTCTTTCTCTTATACCCGCAGTCGCAGTACGCCCCGCCGGAAGCCAGCGTATACTGCCGCACGAAATCGGTCACGCCGCCCGCCTCGCTCATCGTGTAGTCAAGGCGGCACAGCGCGGGCGTTAAATCGTACAGCCCCAGCTTTTTCATCAGCACGCAGATGCCGCATCGGGTGAACCGCCCCTCGTAGCCGCTTCCGTCCGGGTATTCGTAAAAGTCCATATTCCACGAATAGGGGTTTCGGTCGGCGGCTCTCAGCGCGGCGGCCGCCTTCATGCCCGCAATATCCTTTTCGGTGAATTTACTTTTTCCGCTCCTGCGGCAAAACCATTTCATCGGCTTTGTCATCATGGCGTTGGCGTAATAGACGGTCAACCGCTCCACATCCGGGCGCTTCGGCATGGAGAGAATAAACGCGCCGATCATCGCGCAGTTGACGAGGTTCATTTTGAAGCGGTCGCCTTTTTCAAACTCCGGCAAATCACGGATCATCGCCTTGTATTTCGGCTTCGCCTTTTTTGTGATGTCTTTTGCCGTGTCCGCGTCATAGCCGAATACCGCTGTCAACTGCTTTCGGAATGACGGTGCAAACAGCGTCCACATGCCGAAAGGCATTCCGATGTATTTCATCGCAAATACCTCCCGGCCTCCGCTTCGAGCGCCTGCCACACGGGGTACGCCGCGCCGCTCTGATCGAAAAACTTCTTGATATCCCGATTCAGCGCGCTCATTTCGTCTATTGCGTTCATGGCATGGTCGGACGCGCAGAGCTTGCCCAGCGAGGTCGCGCACATCAGCTTAAAGAAGCGCAGGCAGGTCCTGCGGTATTTTTCACTCTCAAAATCGACGTCCGCCTTTGGCAAAATGGCATGTCCCGCGTTTCGTATGGCGCGGTAGCCCTCTATGTTGGCGTCGATGAGCCGCTCAAGATACGCCGTGTCTCCCTTGAGCTTTTTCAGGTCGCCGTCCGTCTTATAGCAGGCAAAAGCCGCCGGCATCACGAACGCCGCGTGGCAGAGCAGGTAATCCTCCATGTTCGGCTCATAGACGACCCTGTATTTTGTGCCGCTGAAAATCCGCTCGATCAACTGTTTATTGGATGCCGCGCCCGCCAACTGTCCAATGGTGATTTTCTTTAGGTCGATGGAAACGACTCGATCAGCCTCCCGATGACCTGCCGAAAGCGCAAAAGCGAACAGAACGTTTTTATCAGGCAGTTCGGCGGCAAGCGCTCTTGTCTGCACATTGTTTCCCACAAAAACGATGTTTTTTGTCCGGTTCGCCCGCAGCGTATCCAGAACGGAATCGAGCTGCGTATAGCGCAGAACGACAAAGATTACATCGTATTGCGCATCCGGCGTAAGCTCGGTCACGACCGGGATGCTGCTGACCGACGTGCAAAGCGAAAACTTGTCCTTGATCCGCAGTCCGTTTTTCCTGATTTCCTCCGCCCATTTCCCCCGCGCAAGCAGGGTGACGTTCTTTCCGGCGCGGAATAGATTTCTTGCCAGATTACAGCCCAGCACGCCCGCGCCGTATACCAGAATCTTCATCGCTTTCCTCCAAATTCGATTTTCACGATCTGCATCTTCATTCCATGGTCGCCGACCTTTGCGAGGAAACGGAAAAAGCCGCTGACGGATGGGTCGCGAAGGTCGTTGTAGCCCAGCATATAGCCGCGGCTCGTGACCTGTAAACGGCTGTCCCACGCGCCGATCTCTTTGGGCGCATTTGAAACGGCGAAATATGCGCCCACGTCCTTGATCTTCGCGCTCTTGAGCCATGTTTTGGCAATCATCTTGACCGCCGTTCGGTTCGCCGCGTCAAACACCAGCACGCCGCCGGGAAATGCGCCCGCCATGGCCTGCACCAACGCCTTGACCTGCTCCGTCAGGAAGTAATAAAACACGCCGGAAGCGAAGAACACCGCGCCGCCCGAGGCGTCGATTTGGGAAAACCACGCTGCATCGTTCAAATTGCAGGGGATGTTTTCCTCCCGCTCCCCGGCGGGCAGCAGCTCATTGCGCACGGCGATGACGTCGGGAAAATCCAGATTGTAGATTTTGCAGCTTCCGTTGTCGCAGGCTCTTCCGGTGCTGTCCAGACCGCATCCGAGATTGACCACCGCCGCAGTTGGATGACTTTTCAGATAATCCCGCACCTCCCACGCGAGGTCATTCTGCCGCACGGCGACCTCCAATGAACCGAAACGCTGCATCAGGCTGCAGGAATTCTTTTCCGCCTCCGAAAAGTCGTAGTCGATTTCGTCAATCAGGCGGATAGATGTTTCGTCCCGATAGAGGTTTGGATACAGCTCCGAACACACCTTCCGGGCAAACAGAGGAATGATCAGCGTCTCCTGCACAGTGTTTTTTTCGATTTTATGTTTCATAAGCGCCTCCCTCAGCGGATAAGTACCGCCATGATTCCCGCCAGCGCCGCCGCAATGACCGCCATGCCCACGGCGCAGACGAGAACCGGCAGAGCATCAAGCCTAATTCCTTCCAGAATCGTTTGAAAAATCATCCCATTTTCTCCATTCTTACCCCAGTGCCACATCCAGCACCATCATCACGCTGAAACCCAGCGCAAAGAAAACCGTTCCGAGGTTGGAGTGCCGCCCCTGCGACATTTCGGGAATCAGCTCCTCCACCACGACATAGAGCATCGCGCCCGCGGCAAAGCTCAAAAAATACGGCAGTGCCGGAATCACAAGCTGCGCCGCGAGAATCGTCAGCACCGCGCCGATGGGCTCGACCACGCCCGAAAGCACGCCGCCCCAAAACGCCCTGCCCTTGCTCTCTCCCTCCGCCCGCAGGGGCATGGAGATGATCGCGCCCTCGGGGAAATTCTGAATGGCGATGCCCAGTGACAGCGCCAGCGCGCTGGCCGCCGTGATCTGCGAACCGCCCGCGAGGAAGCCCGCGTACATCACGCCCACCGCCATTCCCTCCGGAATGTTGTGCAGCGTCACCGCCAACACCATCATGGTCGTGCGCCCCAGCTTGCTTTTCGGCCCCTCCGTCTGGTCGCTCCCCACATGAAGGTGGGGAATCAGACGATCCAGCATGAGCAAAAACAGCACGCCGACCCAAAAGCCGATCAGAGCGGGAAGGAAGGACAGCCTGCCCATCCCCTCTGATTGCTCAATCGCGGGAATCAGCAGACTCCAAATCGACGCCGCCACCATCACCCCTGCGGCAAAGCCCGCAAGCGAGCGCTGCACCAAATCGCCAAGCGATTTTTTCATAAAGAACACGCACGCCGCGCCCAGCGTCGTTCCGAGAAACGGAATCAGGATTCCGAGAAAGGTTTCCAAATTTCCTCACCGCCTTTTCGCTGTATTCGATTTAGTCCGCTTTCCGGCAGACAAACCAGGCAATGCCTTTCACATTTCCAATCGTCACGGCCGCATACATGCGCTCTAACCGATTTTTTAGGCTGAAAACCGTCTCATAGGGCGGCGTGAAAAAACCTGCCTTCTCGTAAACGTGCCGGACGAACCAATCCGTCCGCTTGTGTTCGCCCTTCACATAGAAGCAGCCGCAGAATGTCCCGCCGGGCTTCAACACCCGAAAAACCTCCCGATAAGCGGCTTCCTTATCCGGAAAAGCGTGAAAGCCGTTCAGCGATAGCACAATGTCGAAGGCATTGTCTTCATAGGGGAGCGCCCCCACGTCGCCCTGCCGGAAGGTCACATTTTTCAGATGCAGGCGCTCCGCCTTTTCCTGCGCCTGCCCCATCATATCCGCCGAGTAATCCAGACAGGTGATGTCCGCCTCCGGCATGGTCTGATAAACCGGCATGGTCAAAACGCCCGTTCCCACCGGCACCTCCAGCAGCCTGCCGGGGAAATGCGCGGGGATGCCGGACAGCGCCTTTTCCAGATAAGCGTCGTTTTCCGCCTTGTTCATCGCCCACACCAGACGGCACACCGCTTTTCCGCTCAGGGTGGAGCAGGTGATCATACCGTCATAAAAATTGTTTCCGCCCGTCAGCCGATATGCGCCGCGAATGGCATCTTTTCGTTCCATGTTCATTCCTCCGGATGCAAAATTTCCGTGCTCTATCTCCTCATTTCCGCGCCGTGACGCACAGCCAACCCCATTTATTCTTGTGAATCTGCACGTCGCAAAAGCCTGCCTGTTCCAGTTCCGCTTTCAGCTCGACGTCCTTGTAGATGGTCATCCCGTCGATGATCTTCGTCCACTTCTCGTCCTTATCCGTGTCGCCGCTGCTTTCGTTGCAGATGAGAAACATTCCGCCGGGTTTCAGCATCCGATGGATTTCATGGAAGCACTGCGGCAGTTCCGGCCAGAAATAGACGGTTTCAAACGCCGTGACCGCGTCAAACCAGCCCTCCGCAAAAATCCTTTTCGCCACACTGCCTTGCAGAACCGTGCAGCGCCCCTTTGCGATGGCATCCGCATTGACCTTTTGGGATTTTTCAACGCTGACGGGCGAATAGTCGATGCCCTTCACAATCCCCTGCGGACATTTTTTCAGCAGCCTTTTGATGTTCGCCCCGCCGCCGCAGCCGCAATCCAGCACCTTGGCGTCCGGCGCGACGTTCAAAAACCGAAGTCCCCACCACGCCACGGGGCTGTGCCCGAGATTCATCAGACTGACCATGAGCTTTCCGCCAAGCCCCACAGGCTTGCGGGTGTTCTCCCAAAAGGACATATCATCATACCTCCGTCTTCACACATTCCGCATAGGTCAGCGGGAAGGACGCTTTCAGCACGGCGCTTTTTTGCACCGTCCAGCCGTTTTCCCGCAGGAAGTTCAGGTATTTCTCGCTCGTCCACCTGCTGCAAAGCGGAAAGCCCGCCAGCTTCATAAAAAACGCCTTGATCTTGCCGAAAAGCGAGTTCTCCGCATGGGTAAAGGTCGGGGCGATCAATACGCCGTCATCCTTTAAGACCCGCCTGATTTCGGCAAGGGCTTTTTCCGGATGCGCCACGATGTGCAGGGCATTGGACACAATCACAACGTCAAAGGAATGGGGTGCATAGGGCAGGCAAAACATATCCTGCACCGAAAAATACAGCTTTGCGGAGCGGTTATCCCGCCTGGCTTCGGCAATCATTTCCGCAGAAGCATCCGTCGCTTCGATATGCTTTGCCGCGCTGACGATGTGCTTTGCAATCAACCCCGTGCCGGTGGCAAGCTCCAAAACCGTTTTGGATTTCACGACCGGCCGGATCAGCTCGTACATCTGCCGATACGCCGCCGCATCCTTTCGCATGAAGCGATCATACCGCTTTGCATTTTTATCCCAGAAATCCGCGTGCGCTTCCAAATGTTCCCACCTCCTGAATACAACGCTCAATCCGTTCACCATTTGCCCGCTCAAAAGTTAGTTAATGCTAACCATTAGGTTTTTGAAAAGCCGCTCTGTGGCGGCATTCCGCTTATTGAAATTCCTCCCCGCATGCACCAGCGTTTCCGACGCCTGCGGATTTTCCGGAAGCTGACGAATGTGCGTTTCATCTTCGTGTTCTTCCGGTCATGTTATATCATGCTTCCGCCCATTTTGCAAGAGGTAAGCGAAAAAAACTCGCTCGTCGTCATATCCGGGCTGAACTCGGGCTTGCCGTAGGAGATGAAGCTGATGTCCTCGGGGATGCGCAGCCCCTTTTCGTATATCGCCTTCAGCGCGCCGCAGAGCAGTTTGACAATGCCGCGAATCACGTTCTGCGTGCCCAGCGTCGCGATCATGGCCGGAACATTCAGGTCGAAGATAATCGCGCCGTTGATCAGGCCGCACAGGGTGGTGACCGCCGGACAGGTCATCACGCCGACAATTGCGCCCTGCTTGATCCCGCCGAAATCTGCAAAACGTCAAATTTCCGTCACGCGGACGTTTTCACGCCCCACAACATCCCTGCAACATTCTTTTTTCAAAAATCGTCCTTCGTACTTGACAAGCTGAAATTGGCATGATATACTAATCGCTGTTGACGGGGCATTAGCGCAGTTGGTAGCGCACAACACTGGCAGTGTTGGGGTCAGGAGTTCGAATCTCCTATGCTCCACCAAACCCAAGAAATCCGAACATCATCCCAGTTGGGGATGGGTTCGGATTTCTTCTTTTTATCAGAAAAATTGAACATACACAATAAAAAACGGCATTACAGGAAAAAACAGGCTTCAGGAATCAAGCAAGCCCTTCTCCCAAATCGCAAGAAAAAAGCAAGAATATAGGCGTGGCATTCCGGCGGATTCATGCTAAAATATCTCCATGGGCAAAGGAGGCGCGAACCGCCGTTCATCCCGCCCTGACAGTCAAATTCCTTCCCCCCACGTCTATGATTATGCAAGGAGAACATACCGATGGAAAACAACCGCGAATTGAACGAGATGATTTTCCAGAACTACGGCGAGCTCTATGACGCTATGCTCAACTATCTCAGGGAAAATTGCCTCGTCACGCATTTTCCCATCCAAGGCGACAGATACGACGAACAATCAAACAAACTGCTTCTTGTCGGTCGTTCTCTCAACGGGTGGGGATGCGAAGACGAATACAGCGGCGCTTTTCAATACGAAAAAGCGCCTGCGCGCGATGATTATGTGGAAAAAGCATACCGTGCTTTGTTTGCAAAACACAGATATGGATTTATCGAGGAAAACCGGATCAAACACCACTATGATACGATTGCAAGAAGCGCATTCTGGAGAACCGCGAAACTGATAAGCAGCGAAATCGTCGGTTTTCCGCCTGATGAAGCGAATTGGTACGAACGAATCGCATGGGCAAACCTCTTTCCCGCAGCGCCGAGCGAAGGCGGAAATCCATCCGATCATTTGATTTCAGCACAAAGACCGATTGCCAGGAAATTACTGAACCAAACCATCGACGTCTACAAACCAACGCATATCCTTTTTGTAACCGGATGGGATGATTGGCTGTACTACAGAACCGATCACAAAAAGGGGGATCATTTCCAATGTATGCTTGACGGTATTCCCGAAGCTGAAATAAAAGCCATCGCCGACAGAAAGAAAGCCGTTATTTGGGGTGGTCTATGCCGGGGCGCAAAAATCGTCATTGCAAACAGACCGGAACGAAAAGCTGAAACGGAATATGTCAAGAGCGTCCTACGGGCTTTTCAGGATATCTGACACATCGCGCGCCCGCGTTTTGTGCGGAATTTGCTTTTTGCTCCAATATTGCGCATCAAAAAAACCTTCCCCCGACGAGGAGGGAAGGTCAAATGTCCGCTTACTTCGCCAGCGCGAAGGCCGCCGCGCCGGAACCGGCGATGCGTCCCCACGTGAACGCATTGGAGATGGTGAAGCCCATGTAGGCGCTGCTGGCCGTAGCCTCGCCCGCCGTGTACAGGCCGGGGATCACCGCGCCGTCCGCACGGATGACTTCGGCGTTTTCATTGCGGGCAATGCCGCCATAGGTGATGATTTCGCACGGAGTCACGCGAACCGCGCAATACGGCGCGTTGAGCTTCGCCAGCTTAAGGCGGCCAAACTCCGGGTCGTGCCCCGCGTCGCAGTAGGCGTTGTAGTTGGTCAGGGTTTCGCTCAGCGTCGCCGCGTCGAGCCCCATCTTCTCGGCCAGCTCTTCAAAGGTGTCGGCGACGACGAACTCCATATCGAGGCCGCGCTTCACGCCCTTCTCATCCAGAGAGGCCTGATCGCTGATCGCCCAGACGTAACCCAGACCATCCCTGTGCATCTGGTCGAACACCGGGCCGTTGAGCTTCTGGGTCATGTAGCCGCTGTCCTTTTCATCGACGAAGCGCTTGCCGTTCGCGCCGACGAGCACGGTGTTGTCGCGGCTGATGAAGCTGGAAACGTTCGCCGTGGCAGACGTGCCGTCATGCTCGGCCATGATTTCGTAATCCTTGAGCACGCACATCATGTCGTTGGTGTGGGTCAGCGCCGCGCCGACGTTGCTGGCCATCATAATGCCCTCGCCCGTCGAGCCGGGGAAGCCGATGCCCATCGTGCCCGCCTTCTCCGGATCAAGGCGCACGGTCAGCTCCGGGTTGTACGCATAGCCGCCGGTCGTGATGATCACGCTGTCCGCGTAGATCAGCAGGGTATCCGCGCCGCGAACGGCCTTCACGCCCTTCACAGAGCCATCCTCGTTCATCAGGATCTCCGTGCCCTCGGTCTCAAGCAGCAGCTCGACGCCGGTGCCCGCCAGCGTATCTTCCATCGCAGTGCGCATCGCCGGGCCCGCGCCGTCCACCAGATGCATCATCTGGAGCGGGCCGTAGCCGACGATCACGTTGTCGCTGAAGGGCATGCCCAGACGCTCGCCCATCCAGTCGATCGTCTCGCCAGAGCGCTCGACGGTGATCGTCGTCAGCGCCGGGTCGAGGCGGTAGGAGGCGTTGCTCATCAGGTTGCCATACATCTCTTCAAAGGTGTAATGCACATCCAGTGCCTTGGTGTACTTGGTCTCATAGCCGCCGACCATGCCCTGGCTGGTCGCGGTCGTTCCACCGATCTGCGTCAGCTTTTCGAGCAGCACGACGCTCGCGCCGTTGTCGTTGGCCTCGACCGCAGCCGCAACGCCCGCGCCGCCCGCGCCGACAACCACAACGTCCGTCGTCATTTCAATCGTCTCGCCCTCCGCCTGCTCGG
>ENA-ORTY01001572-ORTY01001572.1-human-gut-metagenome-genome-assembly--contig:-NODE-1572-length-24889-cov-2.815294_pt1 | contig 24889 bp, 19 predicted proteins | sample MGYA00241917_ERZ509198 | MGnify/ENA primary metagenome ERZ509198 (study PRJEB26280, sample SAMEA2338857) | human gut metagenome | biome: human gut; feature: human-associated habitat; material: faeces...
GACATAAAATAAAGAATGTGGACTTGAGATTTCCAAAAAAGAACTGTAAAATTTTTTATATCGTATAATGTGCAAGCAGTGTATTTATAACAAAACTGCACAATTAAAGGAGAAAAATCATGCTGACAGATACAACCAGATCCCCTTACGCGAAGGTACATGCGTTGGACGGGATGAAAGTAAAATGGACCGGCGGCCTTTGGAAGGAACGCTTTGACACCTGCGCCAACAGTACAGTGCCTCAGCTGAAGCACATGTTTGACAGCAAGGATATTAGCCATGTAGTAGAGAATTTCAAAATCTGCGCCGGAGATGCGCAGGGAGATTTTGACGGAACTGTTTTCGGAGACGGAGACTTTTATAAATGGATGGAATCTGCCATTTATACGGCTTATCAGACAGATAACCAGCTTCTGAAGGATGAGATTGAAAAATACATTGATCTCATCGGAAGAGCACAGCAGCCGGACGGTTATCTTTCCACCAAGCAGATCATTGGAGAAAGAAGCGGGAATGGCGTTTCCAGAATGGGAGATATTAACGATTTCGAGGTATACAACTTCGGACATATGTTTACAGCGGCCTGTGTACATAAAAGAATTACAGGTAAGGACAGCTTTCTTGCAATTGCAGCCAGAACAGCAGATTATCTGGAGCATCTGTATGAAGAGGCAGAACGCACAGGAGAGGTTCAGACTGCAGTTTGCCCTTCCCATTATATGGGACTTGTGGAAATGTATCGTACCACTGGCGAGGAACGTTATCTAAAGCTTGCAAAGCAGGCGATTGCGCTTCGTGACAGCGTAAAGAATGGCTTGGATGACAACCAGGATAAGATTCCGCTGAAGCAGCATGAGAAAATTCTTGGACATGCAGTTCGTGCCAATTATCTCTATGCAGGTGTGGCGGATCTTTGCCTGGAAGAGGAAGATTCGGATTATATTAAGGTTCTCCACAAAGTATGGAGAAGCCTTGTGGATAAAAAGCTTTATATAACAGGCGGATGTGGAGCATTGTATAACGGTGCCTCCCCCTATGGATACTTTTTTGATCATCAGCTTGTTCATCAGGCATATGGCTATGAATACCAGCTTCCGAATATCACAGCATACAATGAGACCTGCGCATCTCTTGGCGGTGTTTTCTGGGCATACCGCATGTTCCAGCTGGAGCCAAAGGCAGAGTACTTTGATATTCTGGAACGAATGATGCTGAATACCAACCTGGCTGCACTGAGCCTGGACGGAAAAAGATTTTTCTATGAAAATATGTTAAGACGCGCCAAGAAGCTTGATTATAAGCTGATCTGGCCACTTACAAGAAGTGAATATATTCTTAGCTACTGCTGTCCTCCAAATCTGGCGAGAACCATTGCCCAGTCCAGTGAATATGCATATCTTACATCTGATAACAGCGTATGGACCGGTATGTACGGTGCAAGTGAAGCTCAGGTGAAGCTGGAAAATGGAGGAGAATTCACACTGGTGCAGTCCACAGATTATCCGTTCGATGGAGCAATCCGCTTTACAGCAAAGAATGTGAAGGTAAATGCTCCTGTTCATTTGAGACTGCGTGTTCCGGGATGGGCTGCAGGCGGCTCTATTAAGGGCGCTGGCGCAGACCGTGAGCTGACAGCAGCTGATGCAGGAACCTATTTGGATATTCTTGTGGAGGATCTGCAAAACATGGATGTACAGCTGAATCTGGATATGAAGATTCGCTATACCGTTGCAAACAATATGGTAGAGGAAACAGTTGGACAGGCTGCCATTGAACGTGGACCGCTGGTATATTGCTGCGAGAGTGCAGATACCCATGCATCGACTTTGGATGATATTTATCTGGATCTGAATGCAGAGTTTGTTCCTGTTGAATTTGAAATCGAGGGAAGAAAAATGACAGCCCTTGAGACAGAGGAATATTCTATTGATCGTTCTGAATTTGACAGAAATGCACTGTATCAGCCGCTGAAATACCACGGTATGAGCAAAAAGCATGTACGCCTGATCCCATATTATGCGTGGGATAACCGTGACTATGGAGAAATGAGGATCTGGTTCCCTGTCGCATATGCCGTATAATAAATTGAGTTATCAAAACTGAGATATGAATGTAAAAAATCCTGCCGCGCAGAATTCGATGGCGGTGGAACGGTAAATGTCGCTCAATTTCTTATTATATTTTGAACGAACAGAATGGAGAGTTATAGAAACTATGGAATGCAAAATAATTCCTTTTTGGACTGCCGAGGAAAGAGACAGAACAGATACCGACAAAGCAGAAGCACTTCTTTCCCAGGCAATGGAAGGTTTTCATAAAAAACTGGTAGTACTGGATGATGATCCGACTGGTGTACAGACCGTTCATGATGTGTCTGTTTATACTGACTGGGAAGAAGAATCTATCCGCAAGGGCTTTGAGGAAAAAGAAGCTATGTTTTTTATCCTTACCAATTCACGAAGCTTTTCTGTGGAGGAAACTACAAAAGTTCATCAGGATATTGCCGCAAGAGTGGCGAAGGTTGCCAGAGAGCTGGGACAGGACTTCATGATCATTTCCCGTGGAGATTCCACACTGAGAGGTCACTATCCGCTGGAAACACAGCTTCTGGCAGATGGCCTGACAAAGAACGAGGGCGTTGTTATTGACGGGGAGATTATCTGTCCGTTTTTCCCGGAAGGCGGGCGCTATACAATGGATAATATCCATTACGTAAAAGAACAGGAAAATCTGGTTCCTGCCGGAATGACAGAGTTTGCAAAGGACAAGACCTTCGGCTACAAATCCTCCGACCTTACAGAATATGTGGAGGAAAAAACAGAAGGAAAGTACCATAAAGAGGACTGTATCACCATTTCCCTGGACGAGCTGAATGCTCTGGATGTGCAGGGAATTAAAGACAAGCTTATGTCTGCACAGAATATGGCGAAGATCATTGTGAACGCAGTATCCTATGCAGACCTGAAAGTTTTTTGCGCCGCACTTGTACTTGCAATGAAAGCTGGAAAGCATTATATGGCAAGAACTGCCGCTGCTTTTACCAAGGTGATGGGACGTATTTCAGATCAGCCCCTTCTGGGAAGAGCACAGCTGGAGGGCGATACAAAGAACGGAGGAATCGTTCTGATCGGTTCCCATGTAAAGAAGACCACAGACCAGCTGAACTGTTTGAAGAAACTAGACGGACAGGCTGATTTTATGGAATTTCAGGTAAATACCGTGTTCGAAGAAAATGGTCTGGAGAAAGAGGTAGAGAGAACGGTGAAGGCAGCAGAGGAGAAAATCCTGTCTGGAAGAACCGTTGTAATTTATACAAGCAGACAGCTTCTTGCGCCGGAGAATATGACTCCGGAAGAGAAACTGCATATTTCTGTAAAAATTTCCAATGCAGTGACCAGTATTATCGGAAAGCTTTCTGTGAAGCCGAAATTCATCATTGCAAAAGGCGGAATCACTTCATCTGACGTAGGAACCAAAGCTCTTCGCGTAAAGAAAGCCCGTGTTATGGGACAGGTGAAGAAAGGAATCCCGGTATGGATGACAGGAGAAGAAAGCAAATTCCCTGGAATGCCATACATTATTTTCCCGGGAAATGTGGGTGAAGTAAGTACGTTGAAGGAAATTGTAGAGGAATTGATCTGAAAAATAGCATGATTGCAGGTCTTCGTTTACACGAGTGGCAAATTTCAATTACGTAAGAGTTTTAATGACCTAACAAGTAAATTTTTAGTCTGTTTTGAACAGCTTACGGAGACACTGTATATTAGGAAGATGTCTATTAGAAAGAGGTTCGCTTAAATAGGAGGTTTACATAATGAGAAAAGTAATTATATCTCTGGCACCTGTACAGGCAGGAACCAGTGTGGATGCAGTAAAGCTTGCAGAGGATGTAGAGAAAAGCGTAAAACTTGGTGCTGCTATGTGTCACCTTCACTGCCGTAAACCAGACGGAAGCCTTACACCTGACATTTCTTATATGTCTGAGTGTTTTGACGAGATTCTGAAACGGACAGATGTGGTAGTTCAGGCGTCTACAGGCGGTGTTTCCGATATGAATATCCAGGATCGCTGCAATCCTCTTGACTACCCGAAGGTAGAGAGTGCGTCTCTTAACGGCGGAAGCACAAATCTTGGTGAGGCAGTATATATCAATTCCTTTGATGATATCCGTTATTGCGCAGATGCAGTTTATAAAAGAGGAATCCTTCCGGAAACAGAAGTTTTTGATATTGGAATGTTACATAACATGGCAGTAGTGAAATCTGAGCAGCCATTTGCTGTTCCAATGTTGTTTAATCTGGTATTCGGACACAAAGGAGGTATGCAGCCTACACCAGAAATGCTGGCAGCTTTCCGTTCCTTTGTTCCATCTGATGCACTTTGGGGCGTTACACACTTTGGACGTGATAACTGGACATTTCTGGCTGCTGCAATTGCTATGGGAGCAACGGTAGTACGTGTTGGTTTTGAAGACAGCCACTATCTGGCAGAAGGTGTAGATGCCGAGTACAACTGGCAGGTGGTTGAGAAACTGGTAAATCTGATCCGCGCCATGGGTCTGGAGCCAGCGACTCCGGATGAGGCAAGACAGATGTTGAATCTGAGAAAACGCTAAAATACGATTTAAAAATATAAAGTGTTGGATCGTAATTATTCAGTAGATGTTATTCTGCGAAGTGTGTGACCATGAAGGTACTGAACAGTTACGATATACCAAAGAAATATATGTCAGAAAGGATGGGTTAAAACAAATGTTGGCAATCAAGAAAATATATATGGATTATGAAACAGCCCCGGTTGGTGTTTCCCATATGCCCCAGTTTGCCTGGGAGCTTGTAAGCGATAAGAAACATGTAAAACAGAAATCCTACGAACTTCAGATTGCAAAAGACGCTGATTTTACAGATCTGATCTATAACAGCGGAAAAACAGAGTCTGAGGAATCTGCACATGTTTATGCAGAAGATGCTTCACTGGAGAGCGGCAAGCGCTATTTTGTCCGCGCAAAAGCCAGTGATGGTCAGGAAGAAACGGACTGGAGCGAAACCGCATCTTTTGTTACTGCCCTTGCAGGAAAAAATGGTGAGTGGGAGGAAGGCGCACCAGCATGGAAAGCTCCTTTTGTATCCGCCGAAACTGACGATTCCTATAAGAACGTTTCCAAAGGAACCTATGTAAGAGGAACCTTTGAAATCAAAAAAGATATAAAAGAAGCCTATGCCTTTACTACAGCCCTTGGCCTGTATCAGTTTTACCTGAATGGCAAAAAAGTTGGTGAGGACGAGATGACACCGGGCTGGACATCCTATAGAAGACATCTCCTCTATCAGACCTATGATGTAACGGAATATCTGCAGAAGGGCATTAACGGTGCTGGAGCAATGCTGGCTCCAGGCTGGTATAAAGGTGTTATGGGGCTGACAAAAGCCCGTAACAACTATGGTGATCAGACGGCTTTTACTATGGAACTTCTGATTCGCTACACCGATGGAACAACAGAATCTGTTTATACGGATCCATCATGGAAAGGCTGCGATTCACCGGTGGTATTTGCAGAAATCTATGATGGTGAGACTTATGATGCAGCCCTTGAGATTCCGGACTGGTCAAAGGCAGAAACCACAAAAGGCGACTGGAAGCCGGTTCAGCTTGTATTCTTTGATACACAGGTTATGCGCGCGCAGTACGCTGCGAAGGTTCGTGTAATGGATCGTATTCCAGCGAAACGTATTTTCAAAACACCGGCAGGAGATACAGTTATTGATTTTGCCCAGAATATGGCAGGACGAATTGAAGTAACTGCAGCCGGAAAACCAGGCGATGTGATCGAACTTCACTGCTTCGAAGTTCTGGACAAAGATGGAAATGTATATCTGGACAATCTTCGTGCAGCCAAGGCAACGATGAAATATACTTTTGCAAGAGAAGAGACAGTTACCTGGCATCCGACTTTTACTTACATGGGATTTCAGTATGCGCTGATTGTTTCCTATCCAGGCGAGCCGAAAGCTGAGAATTTCACAGCTTGCACTCTTCACTCCAACATGGCTTCAAACGGAAGTCTGGAGTGTTCGAATCCGCTGCTGAACCAGCTGCATCACAATTTCCTGTGGGGACTGAAGAGTAATTTCCTTGATGTACCTACAGACTGCCCGCAGCGTGATGAGCGTCTGGGCTGGACTGGTGATGCGCAGATTTTCTGCCGTACAGCCACTTATCTGATGAATACCTATACGTTCTATAAGAAATGGCTCCATGATCTGGAGGTTGATCAGACACCAGAGGGCGGTGTACCACATGTTGTTCCGAATATTGAGGAAGGCCGTACAGATGGAAACTGGCTTCTCCGCCAGGGACCTCACTCTGCAGCAGCCTGGGCTGATGCGGCCATCATCAATCCGTGGACCATGTATCTGATGTATGGGGATAAAGATATTCTGAAAAAACAGTACAACAGCATGAAGGGATGGATTGACTTCATGCGTGCCCATGCTGTTGATTATATCTGGAACTACAAGCTGCAGTTTGGTGACTGGGTTGCTCTTGATGCAGAGGAGGGCAGCTATTTCGGTGCAACACCAAATGACCTGACCTGTACTGCCTATTATGCATACTCTACCGGACTTTTTGTCCAGATGGCGAAAGCCCTTGGAAAAGAGGATGTGGCAGCAGAGTATGAGGAGCTTTATCATAAGATCGTAAAGAAATTCCAGGAGACCTTCTTCGATGCAGAAGGAAATATGACAGCACAGACACAGACCGCACATATTGTGGCACTGTATTTCCAGCTGACTCCTGAGAAATATATCACAAAAACGGTAGAAGGTCTGAAGCGCCTTCTGGACAAAGAAAACGGACATCTGGTTACCGGATTTGTGGGAACTCCGTATTTCTGTCATGCACTAAGCCAGAACCACGCTCTGAAGGAAGCCTATGACCTGCTTCTGAAGGAAGACTTCCCATCCTGGCTGTATCAGGTGAAAAAAGGTGCCACCACGATCTGGGAGCACTGGGATGGAATGAAGGATGACGGAAGCATGTGGAGTGCAGATATGAACTCCTTTAACCATTATGCTTATGGTGCTATTGGTGAGTGGATGTACCGTGCAATGGCCGGAATTGAAGCTGATCCGGAACATCCGGGCTTTAAACATGCGATACTCTATCCGCGCATTGGTGGAAATCTGAAGTACACTGCCGGAAAATATCATAGCATTTATGGTGATGTTGGTGTAAAATGGGAAGTCCAGGGGAAACAGATTACTTTAACTGTTCAGATTCCGGTGAATACAACAGCAGAGATCCGTCTGGACCAGGCAAAAGCTGTTCTGGAAAGCGATGGACTGACATTTACCAGGGAAGCAGACTATATGGCTGCCGAAGCGGGAAGCGGTACATACCATATCGCATTTGAACAGTAATCATAACGCAGAATGCGAAAGGGTGATGAGAATATGGAAAAGAAAAAAGAACCTTCAGGAATACAGAAAGCGTGGAGACAGCTGAGTATTCAGAATCAGATTTTTTTATCCATGTTTCTTATCACCCTTTTGGGTGTGGGCGTTTTGATGAATATTGTATACAAAACCTCTATTGATGCTATTGAACAGAATTACAGGGCATCTTATCAGTCTACGCTGAAGAATTCCAGCCGCGTTATGGATATGAATCTGAAGAACATTGTAGATGTAGGCCGAAATTTTCTGAATGATGAAGCTCTTCAGCAGATTCTGGAAAAAGGCAATGAATACGGAGGAAGCAAGTTTACATCCACAGACCGTGTGAAGCTTCGTGTGATTGCAAATGAAATGGCAAGTCAGCAGGTGTGGGTGAATTATATAGTATTTACGGATCTTTATGGCCATGTGTATCAGCTGAACAATGTGAACCTGGGTACTTATGATTTCTATAATTATTATAGTGATAAGGATATTCTGGAAGAAAGCTGGGTGAAACAGGCAAAGGCTGCGCAGGGAAAGGAAATTTTTTTCTGTGACAGTATTTTAAAAGCAGGAACAAAGAAAGGATTTTCTTATGCGAAATATATGATCAATCCCTCTGATGGACAGGGAATGGGCTATATGGTGGTGGGACTGAGCCAGAAGCTGTTGGGAAAATCCTTTGTTATGGGCAATGAAAGCTTTGATTCCAGTAACTTTATGGTTGTAGATCAGCTGGTTTATTTTGTGGGAAATGAGGAAAGGGAGAATGCAATTATGCAATCCTATTCGAATCCGGGAGAGAACCATCTGTATCTGTTTTCTTCTGTCACCAATTCTACTACAGGCTGGCATATTGTAAACGTAGTGGAGAAAAATGAGATCAGTGAAGAGAGCAAAAATATCCGTCTGACCTCGTTTCTGGTAGCCGGTTGTGTTCTTGTAGTGGGTTTTCTCATGGCACGAATCATTTCCAGAACCATCAGCCATCCTCTGAAGCAGCTGGAAAATACCATTGCACAGGTTGGGGAAGGAGAGCGCCACATTACAGAAGAGTTTGACTACAGTGAAGTTGGCCGGATTGGACGGAAATTCAAGGAAATGGTCAATACGAACCTGGAGCTTTCCGAGCATCTTATGGCGGTGAAGCTGAATGAACGGGAAGCAGAGCTGCTTTTGCTTCAGTCCCAGATCAATCCCCATTTTCTTTATAATACACTGGATTCTCTGTACTTTGTTGCAATCATGCATGGGGATGACCAGATGGCAGAAATGGTAGAAGCACTTTCTGATAACTTTAAGCTGGCGCTGAATAATGGAAGCAAATATATTAAAGTTGCGGATTCTGTGAAATGGATGCAGGGCTATATGAAGCTTCAGAATATGCGCTACAATAATCGTTTTGAACTGTTCGTGGATATCAGCAGAGAAATTCTTCAGCGTGAAACGATTACCTTTATTTTTCAGCCATTTATTGAAAATGCTATGTATCACGGTCTGGAGCCGAAGATTGGAAAAGGAAAGATTTCCCTTCGCGGCTGGCAGGAGCAGAATAATATGATTTTCACTATTGAAGATGATGGTGTGGGAATTGACGATATGTCCAGACTGGAGAATGGTTATGGAGTGCGCAATGTAATAGAGCGTATAAAGTTGAATTACGGGGAAAAATACGGCGTAACATTTGAAAGCAGTCCAGGCAATGGAACGAAGGTAACGATTGTGGTTCCGGTAAGATAAGGGATAGGGAAATGCAGATACAAGGAGGATTTTCATGTATCGCTTAGTGGTAATTGATGATGAATATATAGTTGTGCAGGGAATTAAGGCTTTAATTTCCCGCCTGAAGCTGGATTATGAGGTAGTAGGGGCTGCTTATGACGGAATCCAGGGACTGGAAGTGATCCGAAGTGAGAAACCGGATGTAGTAATTACGGATATCCGAATTCCGGGGCTGGATGGTCTGTCTGTGATCGAGGCGGCGAAGGAAGAATGTCCGGATACATATTTTATTGTGATCAGTGGCTATTCTGAATTTGTGTATGCGCAGAGGGCGCTTACTCTTGGCGTAAAAGATTATATTGATAAGCCGGTTACAGCAGATAAACTGAAAAATGCCCTTACCAGAATTGAAGATGAATGGGCGAAGACCCGCCATGAAGATAATCGTAAGGCACAGGCTAATCGCGAGAAATTTCAGGAATTGGAAAGAACTTTTGAGAGAAGTGTAAAATGTATTACAGACTGTGATGCTGCAGCATTTCGGGAAGAATGCCGGCAGGCAATCAGATGCCTGCAGGAACTTTACCCGGAGTTGCAGGATTTTCGCAGGGAATTTTACAAGCATCTCTGTGTGCTCAGCGATGTACTGATCGAAAGTCAGAAGCAGGTGGAACGAGGGTCCCTTGTCTCTTTTCAGGAGATGGCAAAATGTCAGAGCATAGAAGCAGTACAGGCCTATGGGGAAAGCGTTCTGTCTGATATCAGCAAGCATCTGACCGCAGACCAGACCGGAAGCAAACACAGAGTTATCCTGGAGCTTCTTACTTATCTGGATGAGCATTATGATCAGGATATCGGACTTAGTGAGCTTGCAGACAGAGCCGGAATGAGCACGGCTTACTTAAGTGTTCTTTTTAAAACAGAGGTTGGCACATCTTATGTGAAATATCTGACGGACCTTCGCATAAAAAAGGCGAAGAAGCTGTTGCAGGATGGATATAAGGTTAATGAAGTCAGTGAAATGGTGGGATATAATAATTACAGATATTTCTGTGATATTTTTAAAAAACACGAGGGCATGACTCCCAATGAGTATAAGGGAAACGTGTGGAAAGCAGAATGATAAAAACAGGATTTGCAAAAATGCACATATTCAAATTGCTGAATATGTGCATTTTATATATTTAGCACAATTGAACGCCTGGACAAGTGGAACTTTTTATAAAAACAGTCTAAAAAAACTGTACATTACCAAAAAAATTAGGCACTGGTAAAAAAACAGAACAATGGTATTATATAACCATAAGATATTTCCCGGGGATACAAAGAAACAAATTAAACATGACCGAAAAGTAAATGGCTATCAAGAGTAAATTATAACAAAGTTCAATAATTTTGAAAATTCTGGAGGAATTTATAATGAAAAAGAGAGCATTAGCTATTTTAATGGCAGCATTAACAGCAAGTACCATGTTTGCAGTTCCTACATTTGCAGCAGATTACTCAGGAGAGGATCCGCAGCTTGAGAAAAACATCAAAATCCTTACCATCTGGGCAGAAGATAATGACAATGGTATGCTGTTAAACAAAATCTGCGAAGACTATCAGAAAAATGTAAACCCGAATTTCACATGGGAATATGAGATGGTTGCTTCTGACAACCTTCAGCAGAAAATTGCTACACTTGCAGCATCCAATGATCTTCCGGATCTGTTCGCTTACGAAGCAGGTGCTCCGCTCAGCGTTCTCATCGATTCCGGAAAGGTTAAAAATATTACAGAAGCTGTTGACGAGATCGGAACAGCAGACTATTTAAACAGCGGTGCTGTTGAGCTTCTGAAAGGATTATCCGGAACAGATGATCTTTATGATCTTCCTCTTGGACTGAATGTAGAAGGCTTCTGGTACAACAAAGCTCTGTTCGAGCAGGCAGGATGCGAAGTTCCTACTACGTGGGATGAGTTTGAAGAGGTTCTTCAGAAACTTTCCGATGCAGGTATCCAGCCTCTTACAACCGGCGGATCTGACAAATGGGGCGCAACCCGTCTGATCAATGCATACGCAGTAAGAACCGCAGGAAACGATATCATGACAAAAGCAGCTGACGGTGAAGTTCCTTACACAGATGAGAAACTTGTTGCAGCAGCTGATAAGATTGCAGAGTGGGCAGAGAAAGGATACTTCGGAGAAGGTATCACAACAGTTGATATGAACACAGCAGGTTCCATGCTGATGAATGGAAAAGCAGCTATCTTCTACAATGGTTCCTGGTTTACACAGAACCTGACTGATGATTCCCAGAACCCGGCAGGCGAGGACGGAATCGGATTCTTCAACATCCCGGTTGCAGATGAGTCCATCAGCTCCGCTACTTCTTACTCTATGAACTGTGGTAACATCCTTGCACTTGACAATGACAAATATGATGAAGCTACAGGCTGGTTCCTGAAATACTTCATGGAGAACGTTGGAAACGTAGCTATGGAAGAGCAGGGAACTGTTAAAGGTTACACTTATGATGTTGCAGCAGATGATATGGATAACTACACCAAGCTTGTTCTTGACGAGATCGACAAATCCACAGAAGGATTTGCATGGTGGGAAGCAAAAATGCCTAGCGAAATCTCCAAGACAGCTCAGGAAAATGTACAGCCTCTGTTAAACGGCGAAATGACTGGCGAAGAATATATGCAGTCCATCCAGGATGTATATGACATGCAGTAAGTAATAGCTTTGGCAATATAAGCTTTGAACTTCAAATGGGAGTGTTTGCCAGCAGACACTCCCATTTTTATGTTAGAAGGCAGGGTGTTAGATGCGGGAGAGCCAAAGGCGCAGAGCATCTGACTTTCGTATTGAAATCAGAAAGGAAGGAATTTTATGAACAAGGTATTAGGTAATAAGAAAGCGATATCCCTTTTCGTAGTTCCGGCATTAATTGTTTACACCATCATCGTAATGGTACCGGTTATCTGGTCGTTGTATTATTCATTCTTCAGCGGCAGCCCGGGACTTCAGTGGGAATTTGCCGGATTTGACAATTATGCAAGACTTTTTAGAGACAAGAACTTCTTAAATGCATTGACAGTAAACTGTAAATATGTATTGGTAGTAACCGTTGGCCAGGTTGGAATGGGACTTTTACTTTCCCTGATGTTTAAATTCTGGCTGAGAAGATGCAAAACCATCGTAAGAACTCTGGTTTTCTTCCCGGTAGTACTTCCTACTGTTGCAGTAGGCCAGCTGTTTGCAAAGATCTATGAGATCCAGCCAAACTATGGTCTGTTAAACTCATTGCTTGACTCTCTTGGTTTTACAAACCTTGTTCAGCCATGGATCGGCCAGTCCAGCACAGCTCTCTGGGCGTTATGTGTAATGGATATCTGGGTTGCCATGGGCTTCTATTCTGTAATTTTTTATGGTGCACTTCTTGATATCTCTGATGATATTCTGGAAGCAGCCAGAATCGACGGCTGCGGCGGATGGCAGTTATTCAAAAACATCCTTCTTCCGCTTCTTCGTCCAATGGTGATTACCAGTCTTGTATTCAGTTTCTCCGGAACTGTAAAGATGTTCGAGTCTGCTATGGCTCTTACCAAGGGTGGTCCTGGAAGCGCAACAAAATCACTTTCCATGTATATGTATGATGTTGCATTTACCTACAATAAGGTTGGTTACGCCAGCGTTATCGCCATCGTGATCTTCCTGATCTGTGTAGTTGGATCTCTTGTTATCAACAAATTTGATGTGAAAGACTGAAAGGAGGAAATATTATGAAAAAAGTAAAAGCAGCTTTTCGAGGAATTGTAATTTTCCTTCTTTGCGTAATTGAGATCTATCCGTTATTCTGGATGCTTACTGCATCCTTCAAGAAACAGGCTGAGTGGAGTGAGAAGCCAGCTTATGCGTTAAATGATGGCTTTTATTTCCAGAACTATTCTGATGCATGGACAAGGGGACATATGTCCACCTTCTTTAAGAACAGTTTGATCACTACATTAGTAGCACTTGTATTTATTGTATTTTTCTCAGTAACTGTAGGATTTGCTGTAACAAAGATGAAATGGAAATTCAGAAATGCAGTTGCACAGTATTTCCGTTTCGGTATCATGATTCCGGTAGCAATTGCTTTGATCCCGCTGTTCCAGATTTACAGCAGATCAAACCTGTTAAATACCAGAACATGTCTGATCATTACGTACATAGCATTTGGCCTGTCGTTGTCCATTTATCTGGTTCAGGGATATCTTCGTTCCTTCCCGGATGACATTATGGAGGCTGCCGTTATCGATGGCTGTGGTATTTACAGACTGATGTGGCACATTGTAACACCACTGATGAAGAACTCTATTGTAACCGTATTGGTTCTTCAGTTTTTCTTCAAATGGAACGACCTTCTGTTTTCCATGACATTCATCAGTGATTCTGCACTGAAGACTGTTCAGACAGGACTTCTGTACTTCTCTGATGAGTTCGGATCCAAGAACTGGGGTGCAATCTTCGCTTCTGTATCCATGAGTGTATTCCCACTTCTGATCCTGTATATGGCACTGAATAAGAAACTGATGGAAGGTATGACAGCCGGAGCTGTAAAGGGCTGATTTTATGGAAGATAAAAGGACAGAGCAGTATAGACAGGAACTGAAAAAATTTGTGATGTCTCACACAGAGGATGTGCTTAAGAATCCGCGAAGCTTTATCCATTATCCGTTTATTGATCCAGGTTCCGTTTATGATGGAAATGTATGGGACTGGGATACCTACTGGTCCGTATATGGCTTTCTGAATCTGGCGGATTCTTATCAGGATCCGTCTGTGAAGCCGAGAATTATAGAGCACGCACAGGGGAATATCCGCAATTTCTTCGACCACCAGCTGGAAGATGGATATATTCCCATGATGATCGAGGTGGCAGACTGGCCGGAGCCTTATCTGAATATGAGGCATAAGGAAGGCAAGATCATGAATATGCATAAGCCCTTCCTTTGTAGCCAGATGTGCCTGATCAGTGATTATACCGGTGATTATGCCTGGATGGAAGAATTTCTTCCAGGCGTGGCGAAGTATTTTGACTGTTATGATCAGTATTATTTCCATGAAAACAGCGGACTGTATGTATGGCAGGACGATATTATGATCGGTATGGACAATGATCCAGCTACTTTTGGCCGTCCGCCATTTTCCACTGCCAATATTTATCTGAACAGCTTTATGTGTGTGGAGCTGGAAGCTGGTGCCAGATTATACAGAAAGTTTGGCAAGGAGGAAGAGGCGAAGAAGCTTCTGGATAAGCGCGAGGCGCTGATCGGTGCTATCCAGCAGGAATGCTGGGACAAGCGTGATCGTTTCTTCTACTCAGTTGATGTGGATATTAAGACAAGGAAATACGACTGGTTCCACCAGGGACTGGGAGTCTTCTGGAAGACATTGCCCATCAAAGTACGTGTATGGTCTGGCTTTATTTCCATGTATGCAGGAATTGCCACAAAAGAGCAGGCGGCAGACATGGTGAAACATATTTTTGATCCCGATACCTTTGGTTCTGACTTCGGTCTGACCACGCTTTCTAAGGATGAGAAAATGTTTGACCTGTCTGTTACCAACAATCCGTCCAACTGGCTTGGCCCGATCTGGCTGGTTGCAAACTATGTGGTATTTCGTGGACTTTTGAACTACGGATACCGCATGGAGGCGGAAATTATGTATAAGCGCACCATGCACCTTCTGGGAGAGGACCTGGAGAAAACAGGATGTCTTCATGAGTATTACAATCCATTTAATGGAGAACCGGTTATGAATGGTGGCTTTATTAACTGGAATATACTGGCATTGAATATGGCAGATGAGCTGGAAGGAAAGAAACCAATGTGTCTGCCAGAATTGCTGGAAAAACAGGCAGAAAAGTAATCGTTAGAATAAGGTTTTCTGCTGTGAGGTAAGTAAATATAGGAAAAGGATTGCAGAATACGTGGAATTTTGCAGTCCTTTTTTGGTTTGACCGGTAAAAAACATCTTTCTGAAATAAAGTGTGTACAAAAAAATTCAGAAAGCTTATACTTAGAATGTGTTTTAAGTTTATTTTGTAAAATGAAACAGATAAAGGAGCAAAAACATGATTCAGAACCCGATTCTTCCGGGATTTTGCCCGGATCCAAGTATTATACGTGTTGGAGAAGATTATTATATTGCAAATTCAAGCTTTGAATGGTGGCCTGGTGTGAAAATCTATCATTCTAAAGATCTGAAGCATTATGAACAGCTGCCATCGCCGCTGAACAGAATGAGCCAGCTTAATATGGTTGGTGAGGGTGATTCCTGTGGCGTATGGGCACCGGATATTTCCTGGGACGGGGAATACTTCTGGCTGATTTATACGGACGTGAAAACCCGTACCGGAGGACTTTTTAATACCCATAATTATCTTGTAAAATCAAAGGACATCCGTGGCGGCTGGTCTGAGCCGGTTTATCTGAACAGCTCAGGTTTTGACCCATCTGTATTTCATGATACAGATGGCAAAATGTATATTGTGAATATGATTAATAATTTCAAGGGAATTCTGGTGCAGCAGTATGACCCTGAGAAGGAATGTCTGGTGGGAGAGGCGAAGAATGTTTTCCCGGGAACCGGACGCGGCTATACAGAAGGTCCACATATTTACCATATTGGAGAATATTATTATCTGCTGATGGCAGAAGGCGGAACCGGATATGAGCATATGGTAACTATGGCGAGATCCCGTTCCATCTGGGGACCATACGAGGAAGATCCAGGCAATCCGGTACTTACCTCTGATGTGGATAATCCAGAGAAACTGCAGAAATGCGGACATGCAGATCTTGTATGCACTCAAAACGGGGAGTGGTATATGGTACATCTTTGTGCAAGACCGCCGAAGGGGAGCAGACAGTGTGTGCTTGGTCGTGAGACTGCAATTCAGAAAATGGTATGGAACAAAGAGGGTTGGTTAAGACTGGTCTGCGGTGGAAGATTTGGACAGTGGGAGACAGAGGAGCCAGCTGGAATCCCGGAGTGTCTTTTCCCGGAGGAAGAGGGGAAGGATTATGGAAAAGAAGACTTTGATTTAGAAATTGCAGACGGTGCTGGAAATAATGAAACTGCAAAGAATGCGGACATTGCTGAAATTCTTTCGAAAACAAAAGAGTATCTGAATGAGAAGAATGCTGTGGACGAAGAATGTGATAAAAAGTTAAGTATGCCAGTGAAGAAGACCTCTGCGCTTTTAGATGTGCGCTATACCTCCCTGCGCCAGCCCTATGACAGCTACACCAGCCTGACAGAACGTCCTGGCTATCTCCGCCTCTACGGTCAGGAATCCCTGAATTCCTGCTATAACGTAAGTCTTGTGGCACGGAGGCAGCAGGAGCGCCATGTTCAGGTGGGAACCTGTGTAGAGTTTGCCCCGACTTGCAGAGAGCAGATGGCAGGACTTGCCTATATGTATGATACTGGCAATTTCTACCTTTTGGTAAAGACCAGAGAGGAAGAGTTTGGCTCCCAGACACTTGATTTGAAAAAGCCTGCAAAGCTGCGCCTGATAAAGAGCGATCACTTTGATGTAGAAGATGTGATTCCGGCAATCTCCATCCCGGAGGAGGGCCCCGTATACCTGCGCGTGACCACCACCCAGGAAGGACTTTACGCAAAAATCTTCTACTCCCTGGATGGAAAAGATTATCAGGAACTGGCTGAAGTCCCAACCAACATTCTCACCGACGAGCAAAGCGATGGATTCACCGGAGCTCATTTCGGAATGTACTGTCACGATATGACAGGGGTGAGACGGTATGCGGATTTTGATTATTTTGAGATTGTCAAAACGCGTAAAGAACAATAGGAAAGGCATTTAGCCACTTTTTCAAATACGCTCTGGACAGATTAAAAATTCATACATTTTCTTAATAAAGTAACGTTGCAAACCCCATGTTTTCTGACGTATTATGATAGTAGAAAGCATGGGTGATTTTTATTTATACGGGCAGTAAATCAAAGTTCATATCCTCACAGGATGTCAGATTCGGCAGTGATATCGAGACAAATCCGCAGCGCGTATTTGGAATTTTGAAAGAGAGATATATAAAATATAAGAAATCTAAAATGGAGAAGGAGACAAGAAAAATGAAATTAAATTATGCAAAAACAATAGAAAAATGGGGCGTTTTTGAAGTGACCGTAAGTGGTCCAAAGGAAGGGAATCCATTTTGTGACCAGTGGATTAAAGGTACTTTTTGTTGTAAAAATGAGAAGAAAACGGTAGATGGGTTTTATGATGGAGATGGTACTTATAGAGTAAGATTTATGCCGTCTTTTATAGACGAGTATACCTTTGAAATTGAGGCTTCCTTTGATATTAACGCGGGGGAAGAAGTGCCGGATGAAGAAGCGCCTGAACATAAGCTAGGAACTGCTGGTGGTGGGAAAACAGCAGAAAAATGTGCTGTCAGAAATATACTGACCGGCAGTTTTATTGTAACTTCTCCTTCAGCAGACAACCATGGACCGGTTCGTGTTGCAGGTACCTATTATCTTGCCTATGAGGATGGAACACCCTATCACTGCATTGGAACGACCTGCTATGTATGGAATCTGCAGAACGAAGAATTGCAGAAGCAGACACTGAAAACTCTGGAAGAAAATGCTTTTAATAAGATCCGGTTCTGTATTTTTCCCAAGCACTATGACTACAACCTTCATGAGCCGATTACCTATCCTTATGAGGGAACACCCTGCGACAGCTCTGTGTTAAATGAGAATAATTTTGCGGAATATAATGGCTGTGCACCAGGCAACGACTGGGACTTTACCAGATTCAATCCAGCCCATTTCCAGCATATTGAAAAGTGCATCCAGGCGCTGATGAAACTGGGAATCGAGGCAGATCTGATTGTTATGCATCCGTATGACAGATGGGGATTCTCCATGATGAAAGCAGAGGATGATGACCGCTACTGGAAGTATGTGCTGGCACGTTTTTCCGCATATCGAAATGTATGGTGGTCCCTGGCTAATGAATATGATCTGATGCATGAGAAAACGCTTTCTGACTGGGAAAGATATGCTGGCATTATCTGTGAGAAGGATCCTTATCATCATCTCAGATCCATTCATAACTGCAAAGCGTATTATGATTACAACCTGCCCTGGATCACCCATTGCAGCGTCCAGAGAACTGAGACATACCGCTCCTCCGAGCTGGTAAATGAGTGGCGTGAGAAATATCATAAGCCTGTAATTCTGGACGAAATCTGCTATGAGGGTAACATTCAGTTTGGCTGGGGAAATATCAGCGGTGAGGAAATGACAAGAAGATTCTGGGAGGCATTCTGCCGCGGAGGATATCCGGGACACGGTGAAACTTATCTCAGTCCGGATCGTATTCTCTGGTGGTCTCATGGCGGCGTTCTTCATGGAACCTCACCGGATCGTATCAGATTTCTTGCAAAAATCATGGAAGAAACACCGGGACTTGGTGTGGAACCTATGCCGTGTAAGTGGGATGAGGTTGCCTGCCGTGCTGCCGGCTTCCCAGCAAGGAAAGATTATTTTATTTACTATTATTCCTTTATGCGACCGGGCTTCCGAGACTTCTACTTTGATGATACTACAGAGTATCAGGTGGAAATAATCGATACCTGGGAAATGACTATTACCGATGGTGGAGTTCATAAAGGAAAGTTCCGAGTAAAGCTGCCGGGGAAAGAGTATATGGCGGTGCGCCTGCAGATAGCGAAATAATAACCATATTCATACAAAAAGCCCAGTTGTGTATGCAGCTGGGCTTTTTGAGCATAAAATTCTTGAATCGTTTTTCAGAATTTGTTATGATTCATATCAGAATTTATGAGAAATAAACAGAAATACTTTTAAACAGGGGAGGAGATTTTTTGGAAGAAACAAACATCAGTCAGGAGCAAAATCCATTGGGAACGGCTCCGGTAGGTGGTTTGATTGGGAAATTTGCAATTCCAGCTATTATCAGCATGCTGGTCAGTGCTTTGTACAATATAGTGGATCAGATTTTTATTGGCCAAGGCGTTGGGATGCTGGGAAATGCTGCTACTAATGTTGCGTTTCCTGTAACAACTATTGCAACGGCGTTGGCACTGCTTCTGGGAATTGGAGGTGCGTCTAACTATAACCTGGAAATGGGCGCCGGAAGAGAGAAGAAGGCAAGCTCCATAGCCGGAACGGCGCTTTCCACACTGGTAATCACAGGTGTGATTCTGGCAGTGGCAGTATTTCTGTTTTTGCGTCCGCTCCTAAGCTTATTTGGTGCAACGACAGATGTTATGCCTTATGCGGTGGATTATCTTGGGATCACAGCTGTGGGACTTCCTTTTTATGCATTATCCATTGGAGGAAATCATATTGTCCGTGCAGACAGAAGTCCCACATATTCTATGACCTGTGTTCTTACAGGTGCCATCATCAACACAATTCTGGATCCCCTTTTCATCTTTGGGTTTGGTTGGGGAATCAAGGGTGCTGCCTGGGCAACGGTGATCGGACAGGTTGTTTCCGGAATTTTAGTGGTTATATACTTTGGAAAATTTCGTAAAATGTATCTGGAGATGAGCATGTTAAAGCTTTCTTCAGAGTGCCTGAAAGCCATTATTTCTCTCGGAATGGCATCCTGCATTAATCAGATCGCTATGGCAATTGTTCAGATTGTACTAAACAATATTTTACGTTATTACGGCGGTTTATCTGTCTATGGAAGTGATATTCCAATTGCATGTGTAGGAGTTATTTCAAAAGTAAATCAGGTGTTTATGGCGATTTGTATTGGAATTTCACAGGGCTGTCAGCCAATCTGGGGCTTTAATTATGGAGCAAAAAAATACGACAGGGTAAGGCTTGCATACCGTTATTCTGTAATCGCATGTACTGCGATTGCAACCGTATTTTTCCTTTGTTTCCAGTTATTTCCCCACCAGATTGTAAGCATTTTCGGAACCGGAAGTGACCTTTATTTCCAGTTCGCAGAACGCTATCTGAAGATATTTATGTTTATGACTTTTGCAAATGGAATTCAGCCAATGTCCTCAGGATTTTTTACATCTATCGGAAAAGCAAAGCTTGGAATCGTCATGTCCCTGACCAGACAGGTGCTATTTCTTTTGCCATTGATCGTTGTTTTCTCATTAATAATGGGAATTGACGGGGTGATGTATGCTGGACCGATCGCAGATGCAGCGGCATTATCATTGGCGATATTGTTTGCACGAAGAGAGCTTGTGGCCATGAAGAAATAATAAAAAAGACTGATATAAATGATACTGTACTTCAGGAGGTTGTTGGAGTCCGGTATGTTATATCAGTCTTTTTTATAAATACAGCTGATTAACCGTTAGGTTAAATCTGTGTCAGATATTAATGGCAGGAATGACTTCCGCAGCCATGATCGCCACAGCTGTGACCTGCTTCATGATCATGGTGATCGCAATGTACATTGGGGTTATAGCCAAGATTTCCTGCGAGTAATGCGTTTACAGCTTCATCAGCGTTGCCGCTGACACCACCGAAAAGACGGATTCCAGCCTGGGCAAGTGCATTCTGGGCACCGCCGCCAATACCGCCGCAGATCAGGGTATCTACGCCATGTGCAACCAGGAATCCAGCCAGTGCGCCGTGACCGCTTCCATTGGTATCGACTACTTCGGCACTTACAACCTTGCCATCTGCAATGTCATAGATCTTGAATGTTTCTGTGTGTCCAAAGTGCTGAAAAATTTCTCCATTTTCATAAGTAACTGCAATCTTCATAATGATATCTCCTTCATTTTGTAAATTTGATTTGGGAAGTGAACTATTAAATCGGTCAGCGGCTGGCAGTTCCTGTGAAAGGTCTAAGCTGGTAAGCGGAGTCTGTTTAGATTCCTTTCGGCAACAGCATTTCCCGCAGCGCGTATGCTCCCGTCCTTCGCAGAGCCGGTAATTTCCCCCGGCTATGACAAGGCGCTGTCCAAGGACGATGCACCGGGCAATTTTTTCCCGGGCAGTTTCATAAATTTCTGTGACAGTTGTCCGGGAAATGTCCATCTGGGCAGCACATTGTTCGTGAGTTTTCTTCTCCAGATCTACCAGACGGATGACTTCATATTCATCCAGAGTCAGAGTGACAGCTTCCGACTCTCTGGGACATTCTTCCGGAGAAAAAGATTCATATTGGGGTGCCTGGCAGATTCTGCGGCATCTGGGCGGTCTTGGCATATACGTCACCTCCTTGTTTTCGACATATGTCGATTATAAACCAGAAGAAGAGAAAATTCAATACTAGTTGACAATTTTTTTTATTTGGAGTACAGTCCAAGAAGAGATAAAATCGTTATTGCTCAAAAGCAATTTTTTTCTGGAATTTCGGGCACAATTGGAGCAGTAATGTAAAATTAACAGAAGAGGTACGAATATGCTGAAAGTAAAGAACCTGACTTTTGAAGTGAATGAAGAAGGGAAAAAGCGCTGTCTGGTAAATCACATCAGTTTTGATGTTCAGGATGGAGAAATGCTGGTAATCACCGGACCAAATGGAGGTGGAAAATCCACCCTGGCCAAGGTACTGGCTGGCATTGAGAAAGCAGACAGCGGAGAAATTTATCTGGATGATGAGAACATTACAGGATACGATATTGATCATCGTGCAAATGCGGGAATTGGCTATGCATTTCAGCAGCCACCCCGCTTTAAAGGTATGACCGTGGCAAGAATGTTATCTCTTGCAGCAGGAAAGAATTTAACGGAAAAAGAGAGCTGTGACCTTCTCTCCGCTGTAGGACTTTGTTCCGAAGATTACCTGAACCGTCAGCTGGATGGAACCCTTTCCGGCGGTGAGATGAAGCGAATTGAGATTGCCACAGTTTTGGCGAAATCTCATAAAGTAAGCATTTTCGATGAACCTGAAGCAGGAATCGACCTGTGGAGCTTTTCCATGCTGATCAAGCGCTTTGAGGAGATTCATCGTGAGAAAAAGGAGTGCCTGATCCTGATTTCCCATCAGGAAAAAATCATCAATATGGCAGATAAGATCATGGTAATTGAAGACGGTGAAGTAAAGAAATATGGTACCAAAGAAGACGTTTTCCCAACCTTATTTCAGCAGGAAAAATGTCAGAAATGTCTGAATGAAGGAGGAAAATGCTGATGGTTAAAGTAGAAGAAACAACCCAGGGTGTGCTTGATAAGATCAGCGAAGGCTTTGCACAGAAAGGTGCTTTTAATCTTCGTCAGAATGGTATTTCCATCTGTCACGGCGACAGCGAACATATTAAAATAAAGAAAAAAGAGGACAAGCCGGGAATCGATATTTTCATTGACGGGGAGACAAAGGGAGAGAAGGTTTTCATCCCGGTAGTGGTAAGTGTATCTGGAATGACCGATCTGGTTTACAATGATTTTTATGTGGCAGACGGTGCAGATGTTGACATTGTTGCAGGCTGCGGAATCCACAATAGTGGCTGCAATGACAGTCGTCACGATGGTATTCATACCTTCCATGTGGGTAAAAATGCCAATGTACATTACGAGGAAAAACACTACGGAGAGGGGAATGGAACCGGAAGCAGAGTGCTGAATCCGGTAACCAATATTGAGCTTGGTGAGAACTCCGTATTTACGCTGGATACCGTTCAGATCAAAGGTGTTGACTCCACAATCCGTACCACAAATGTTTCAATGGATGCAGATTCCAAGCTGTTTGTTCTGGAACGTCTGATGACAGATGGGGAGCAGAAAGCGGAGTCTGATATTGAAGTCTGTATGAACGGAGCAGGATCTTCTGCACAGATTATTTCCCGTTCTGTTGGAAAGGGAAATTCTTCCCAGGTTTTCCATCCGAAGGCTGTTGGAAAGAACAAATGTCACGCACATATCCAGTGTGATTCCATTATTATGGATCATGCAGAGGTGGGTTCTATCCCGGAAATCCAGGCGAAGCATGTGGATGCTGCAATTGTTCATGAGGCCGCTATTGGAAGAATTAACGATGAGCAGCTTCTGAAGCTAAGAACTCTTGGAATGACGGAAGCTGAGGCGGAAAATGTGATCATTGAGAATTTCCTGAGTTGAGAAAAACTTAAACAGAAAAATAACTATTCAGTAGGTATGTACTATTTCGCGGAGGGTGTAACTGTGAAGGTGCTGAATAGTTATACAGAGAATATAGAATCTTCTGGTTGGTTTGGAAGATTTATCAAAAAATGCCAGGCAGCGTCGTTCAAAGACGCTGCCTGGCATTTGACATTATCTAATTTTTACGGATTTTTTGGAACTCCATTTGGAATAATATTTTTTGCCGCTTACAACTTTGTAGGTGCGGATCCGTACATAATATTTTTTCTTTGAAACCAGTTTCTTTAAGGTTGCGCGTGTAGCAGAGCCTTTTACGGTAAGGGTTTTCGCCTTTTTCATGCTGCTGTTCTGGTTGCCTTTATCGGAATCATCTTTACCGGAGTTATCTTTACCGGAGTTATCTTTACCGGAATCGTCTTTACCAGAGTTATCTTTACCAGAATCATCTTTACCGGAATCGTCTTTACCGGAGTCATCTTTACCAGAATCGTCTTTACCAGAGTCATCTTTACCGGAATCATCCTTACCAGAATCGTCTTTACCAGAATCATCTTTACCAGAATCATCTTTACCAGGATTATCTTTTCCTGCGTCCGAGTCATCCTTGCCAGGAGCAGCTGTGATCGTAAAGGTTGTGTTAATAATGCCGGTGTAATTTCCAGCTCCAGTAATAGTTACAGTAGCAGTACCTTCCTTCACATTATCTTTATAAGAAACTGTGAAATCAGTGCCTGCCGCAAGTGTCTTGTCTCCGTATGTAACGGTAACATTCGGGCATTTCTCTGTTCCGTCACTGGTGTAGGAATACTGGGAAAGGGAAGCGGAATAGCGGCTGATATCCAATGGTTTAATGGTAAAGTCTTTCGTAACGGAACCAGTATAATTTCCAGTTCCAGTGAGGATTGCGGAAGCAGTACCTGCATCCCAGTTGTTTCTGTAGGAAACGTAATAATCCTGGTTCAGGGTTAATTCCTTGTCCCCGCTTTTTACTGTGGCGGTTGGGCGTAAAGAGGAGCCTGTGTAGGTAAGGCTTTCATCGGAAAGCGTAACCGTGCAGCTGCTGATGTCAGCTCTGTTTATAGTAAAGGATTTGGTTACATACCCCTGGTAATTTCCAATTCCATCAATTCCAACCCACGGAGAATTGTAATAGCTGCTTGGTTCAATGTTGTTGTGGTATGTTACAGTGAAATCCCTGTCTTTTACCAGGGTTTTACCACTGTGGGTAATTGTCACTTCAGGAGTTACCTCGGAACCAGTGTAATATGCCGGGGCAACGGAGAATCTGGCATTTGCCATGATCTACAATACAATCACTGGAAATACAGATGCAGTAGAGGAAAATGGAGAGACAGTCCGTTTGTACCAGAATTTCTGGAGATTCACAAAGGAAAATGTGAAAAGGGACACAAATTTAGTTTTTTATTTAAGATAAATGTGAAAAAAATGTGAAATTAGCACTCTCCTCTTGACAGTGCTAACAATACGTGTTATATTACATACAGAACAAAGGAAGAGAGAAAAAGAAATCTTCCAGTTTCATTGAGAATGTTAATTAAACACGTAAGTGTTCACAATATAAGGAGGAATGGATTATGTTAATGCCTAGTATTTTTGGAGAAGATTTATTTGATGACTGG
>ENA-ORTY01001573-ORTY01001573.1-human-gut-metagenome-genome-assembly--contig:-NODE-1573-length-24885-cov-4.707088_pt1 | contig 24885 bp, 34 predicted proteins | sample MGYA00241917_ERZ509198 | MGnify/ENA primary metagenome ERZ509198 (study PRJEB26280, sample SAMEA2338857) | human gut metagenome | biome: human gut; feature: human-associated habitat; material: faeces...
ATGCTCTCTAAATCTTTTCCTGCCTTGAATCTCAGAATCTGTCTAAACATTTATACTCTTCCTTTCTACCTGTTTGGCTGCGTGTTCTTTAGGTATTTTTATTCTGTCGGGGCGGTTTCCCGCCCCTCTCTCTTAGCCCCTCAACACTTGATTGATTGCACTAACGATTGCTGCTATGTACGCTAACATTTCGAGTATCGTTCTTGCCGTTTCGAGTTTGTTTTGGGGCTTTTTCTTTTTGGGCTTGCCCATCTGTTTACCTCCTTTCTGATTATTATTATAAACTATACGCCCGTATATGTCAATAGTAAATTGCGGAAAAAGTCAAAAAATGTTAAAACTCCCCCGACGGTTGTCGGGGGAGTTGCTTTATTCCTTTGCTCGCCGCTGTTTTATGCCGCGTCCGCCGGTTCCTCCAGAGCGGGCGGCGTGGTGCCGCCGGTCTGCTCCGGCGTCCCGCTCGTTTTACTCAAAACCATTTTGGACAGCTTGGAAAACACATCTTTTGCGTACAGCACATAGGCCGTCACCATTGCGAGGTTTGCCGCGGTTGCCACATTGACCGTTTCCCCGTCAATTTCAATCGCCACAATATCAGGGTTCAGCCTGCCCGCCACATAAAACGCGATAAAGCAGGCCGCAATAATGATCCCCTTAATGATACCGTTCCGGCACTTTGTCTTATCGAATGTCCCATCAAAAAGGGCGTCAAGACTGCCCAGCACGATGTTGGCCGCCACAAGGAGGACAAGACCAACTGCAAGGCGGATGATCGTTTGTTCCATTTTGTACCTCTCATTCCTGCCGGTCGGTGCCGCTGCTCTCACCGCACCGCGGGAAAGGGCAGGTGTCGCATTTGGATTTATCGCACGGGCTTGTCCCGTCACATTTGACCAGCAGAGCCGCCCATGCGATCAGCGCACAGACAGGCAGGAGCGCGGCCAGCGCCACAAAAGCGATCATTTCAGCACCTCCGGCGTAACAATTATTTGTTGATGGTGAGAACCTGCCCGACATGGATCAGGTTTATATTTTTGATCCCGTTATCCGCCGCGAGCTTTGCCACGGTGGTGCCGTATTTCGCGGCAATGCGGGAAAGGGTGTCGCCGCGCTTTACGGTGTATTTCACCGCCTCCGCCGCGCCGGACAGTTTAAGGATCTGCCCCGTGTGGATCAAATTCGGGTTCTTGATCCCATTTAACCGTACCAGCTCGGCCACGGTGGTGCCGTGTGCCGCCGCAATACGAGAAATGGTGTCGCCCGTCCTTACGGTATATGTAGCCGCCGGTGTGGTCGGCTTTGCCGGTGTGACCTCCGGCGTGGAGGCGGACAGCTTGCGGGCGATCATGTCATAGTCCGGCGCGATAAATCCGCGGATAAACCGGCCATTGACTTCCATGGTGCGCCTGCCCACCTTGCCGCCGCTCATGTTGCCCTCTGTCACCACAAAGGACGCGGCCCCCACCTGCGTCACAATGCCAATATGATCGGGCGCGCCGGTGTTGTCTGTGGTGGCAAAATCCTTTCCGTCCTCCCAGTCATACACGCAGGCGTCGCCCAGCTTCGGGGTGTGTGCGTCGCTTTCGATCCAGATACCTTTCTGCTTGGCAATGTCCACGAATTTGCCCACGCCGCATTCCGTCCCCGTGTAGTCCGCCATTCCATTGGCGATCCACGCGGCGCTGACGGTCGCGGCACAATAGGCGTCTGCCGGTTTCATTTTGTAGCCGCGGGCCAGCGGCGTGTGTCCGTTGTAGATCCGCAGGATCTCCAAATGCGTGGCGCTGCCTTTGGTCGCGCCCACCCAGCCGCTCATGGTCGCGGCCACTTTCTTTCGCAGCTCGTTACCTGTCATTGCATAGCCTCCTTATTCCTCGCCCGCCGGAGGTGTTTCCGGCGGCGGCTCCGGCGCGTTCTGCGCCGCTTTGTCCTTGTTCGTTTTGATCCAACCCATGACACCGTTTTCCATGCCGCAGACGCCAAACACGCAGGCGGTCAGCGTTGCAGGCTCCGCGCTTGTGTGCCAAAACACGATGAAGTCCGCGACGGTGTACGCAAGCAGGAAAAGCGCCTCCAGCACCAGAATTTTATCCATCGTCCCGATCTTCTTTTTCTGCCTGCGGCGTCGTTGGCTCAATATCTTTCGCAGCAGCGTACAAGCCAGCAGGAAACCCAGCACAGCACCCGCCGCCCATGACACCGCCGCTATGATGTGGATTTTCACGGTGTCAGCCTCCCATCGTCAGCAGGCCCGCCGCAACAGCGGTCACAAGTGCGCCGATCAGCCCGAAAATGATCTTGTCCACCATGCCGTCCCAGCGTTTCGCCGGTTTCTGTTCGATGGTTTCCACCTTTTGGGTGAGGCCGTCCACGCTCTCTTTGATTTCGTCGATCTTTTCCGCTTGGCTGGTTTGCTTCGTTGCCATGACTTCAATGGCGGTCGCCATGCGGTTTAGTGCCGTTAGCTGTCCCGTCATTTCGTCGATCCTGTGCGTGTTGGATTTGCTGCGCTGTTCCACCTCCGCGAGCTTCACGGCCATTTCTTCGGGGTTCATTCCGACACCTCCCCCATGGCGGCGGCATAGTCCCGCCGCACCGTTTCGATCTCCTCCTCATGCCGGAGGGCGTTTAGCTGCGCCAGCTCTATGGCCTGCGCCTGAATGATAACATTCATGCGGTCAATGATCCCGCAGAGGTCGGACACCAGCTTTGTGTTGTTCATGGCGGCACCTCCGCTTATTCGTAGGCTTCGCCCGTGATCTGCTTGTATTCCTCCGCGGTGATCCCCGTGGGCTTGCCCACGACATTGTAAAGCTGTTCCTTTGTCCATGCGCCGGTCTTATAGTAGCGGCGAAACTTCACATAGTTTTTGCTGTGCATCTGTCAGCCCTCCAGATCAATGCCGCACATGGCGGCGATATAGTCAATATCGGCCTGCATTTGGTGAGCGGTTTTCTGACGCGGTGCCGCCCACGCCGCCGCGTAGTCAAACCATGTCTCGAAATCCTCCGCGATCTCCTCCTCGGTCGGGCAGTCCTCCGGCGCGCAGAGCATGACGGCCTCTTTCGCCGCCCATGCGGTGCTTTCGCCGTCCGGCGCGGTTTCCTCGTGCGCGTCTGCGCGGAGCAGGACGCGGCGCGTGTTGTCCGGCAGGCTTTCGATCACGACCGCCGCCGGTTTCTGCGTGAACATTACTTTTTCAGTCAGCATTTGCATACACTCCTTTGTTTGTTTTGATATGCCGCCATGCGGCTATGCGCCGCAATGACGCACCTTGCAACGCCTACCAGCGTTTGCACTTGCAGGATCTCCGCCGCGTGGCGGGTATTTGTCCCCTTGAAATATCCGTTGTAGGAAATGAGCTTTCTTGCACGGTAGAGCGGGACGGTTCCCATACGCCGGTACTCTGCCGCCGCGCGGAGAAACTGGCGGCGTATGCGGCGATAGATCGCCCGCCGGATCGAGGTATAGGTGCGGTGTATGACATAGCCGCCCATATCCAGCCCCGGCGCGGAATGTCTCGCGCCTTTCATTTTCCGGCGCGCCTTTTCCTCCGCCGCCGATAAAATGCTTACTTCCTTACATTGCTGTTTCAGCTCCATGCCGTACTCTTTCCGCAGCCACACATCGAGCTTTCGCGCAACGGAGCGCAGGCCCGCCATGCGGCTGCCCAGCAGCCCGAAATCGTCCATGTAGGTGGGACACATTCGCACAATGGGCGTTTCCTTTCCGCGTCGCTTTCCCTTGTGGCTCAACACAAAGCGGATCGCATACGACATCATAAGATTAAACAGCCATGCGTCGAGGTAGCCGCCTATTATCAGGTGTCCGCCGGGTGCTTTCTGCGCCAGAGCCTCCAGCAGCGCAAGGATCCATTCCGCGGATGGAATTTCTTTCCGTATCTGGCGGATCGTCACATCATAGCGCATCGTGCCATAGGCGTGGTGTACGTCCGTTTTCTTCGCGCATTTGATCCGCAGTTTCTTCTTACGCATACATTTCTCCAGCTTACGCTTTAGGCCGGTTTGTCCCCGCCCCGGTATGCTGGCGAATTGCTGCGGCAAAATGCGCGCTTTCAACAGGGGTTTCAAGCCTAAAAATAGGAGGTGTCCATACAGTTGGTGCATGATGGAACAGCGGGCAATATCCCGCATTTTGCCGGTCATGCCGTCGGCGCGCGGAACGATCACCACATCGTCGAGGTCGAGCGCGTCTGCGTCGCCGTCGAGCAGATCCATGATCTTCTGCTCCATTTCGCAGGCGAGGCTTTCCACCGCCTCCAGCCGCAGGCGTATGCTCTGTTCCCGCATTTCCTCTTTGAGCAGCCGCCGCGGAACGCCGCCGTACTTCTCCAGCGTGTCCAGAATGTCGCCGCGCCTCCATTTGTTATCGAAACATTCCAGAATGGCGCGGACACAAAGGGCGTGTGTCAGCTCGTTATATCTCTGTCGCATGGACACCTCCCGAAAGGTCTTGCTTGATGAACAAGGGCGTTCGGTTGACGGGCCGAACCTTAAAGCAGGCCACCCGAATATTACTACTTGCCCCCACCTGCGCCGGTCGCGCAGGCGCCGCAGCCCGTGCAAATGGGCGTTGCGGTGTCGGTATCACATGATTTTAGCTTTTCGCAGGGATCCCATGGTGCATTTCAACGCAAATGAGCGTCTTTTTTATCAGCAAGCCGCGGAGCGCCATCCCAGCCGGAGTAAGCAGGCGAACCGGCGCCACCCTCGCAGGCAAGGCCAGCAGCGCCGCCATGGTTCAAATTCCCGAACCGCCACGGGGAGCGAACGCCCGCGGAGACCGAGCCGCAGAAAGCGGATTTGTAGCGCGCAGCGGAGGAACCGCCGAATTTGGAGGGAAACAGAACGCCCAGCTTTGTGCGGATAAAGTCGGTGATATAGCCCGCGTTCCAGCCCGCCGCCATGCCGATATACTTCAAGCCGGTATTCACATAGTCGGAGGTGATGCTGCTCGCCAGCTTCTCGCTGTTGCGGCACTCATGGATCGCATAGTCGAATGTGGAGCCGTCCGCGTTCGCGGTGACATTATAGAGGGGATCCAGCCCCTGCACATAGGCGCCGTCAAGGACTTCCACGCCCGCGATACGGGCGGGGTACTGCCCGCTGGTGAGGCTGCCGCGGCTGCCGTCACGGTGGCCGATCACGGCCTCGGTGCTGCCCCTGTGCCACGGCATGGTGCAGAGGTGCAGGGCGGCGGTGGTGGAGAATGTCGTGCCGCCGTTGTCAATGAGGATCGCGGCGTACTCGGTGCCGCCGATGGTTACGCTCTGAATGTCCGTGATCTGTTTCAGGCCGAATGTTTCCGCGCCGGTATATGTACCGGCAAAGAGGGAAACCGTGCTGCCTTTGATAAGGCGGGCGCTGTCAGCCTTGGAAACGATCACGCGCTCAACGCCCGTTTCCGCGACAGCCACGGAAATGTCGTTGTAATAGCTTGTGCAGCCCTCCAAAATGCCGCTGTTCTCCAGATTGAAGTGGCGGAGCTGCCACATATCCAGCAGCCATTTTGTATCGCAGTCGTTCCACAGCCCCTCGTATGCGTTGCGGGCGCGGGCCTTGGTCAGTCCCGTGGTCGCGGAGGTGTTATTGCAGATCGGTTTCCCCGCGCCGGAGGTCAGATAGCCGTTCTTGTCGAGGCTTCCGCCGAATGTCGGGTGCCATGTCATGGGGCGCTTGCTGTTGTCCGGCGCGACGTCGCCCGCATAGGGCCAATAGCCGCCGCGCTGGGTGGTGCGCCAGCTCTTGTAATAATAGCTTGCGTCCTCCCACTCACGGAGCCACAGAGCGAGGGAGAAAGTATAGACCGGCGCAGTATCGCCCCCAATGTCGAAACCGTCCTCCCCGTCAATGGCCAGTACATTCATGGTGCCGTCTGCGAGGGAGGCCGCATTTGCGCGGACATACCATGTCATGGGGTTCTCCTCCGCCCAGTCCGCGCCGCCGTCCGCGGTGTCGGTGGCCAGAGCCGCCGGAGAGAACCCCGCGAGGTCGTCCAGCTGTGTCATTTCGGGTGAGGTGCTGATCTCCGGCTTTGTCCAGCGCAGCGTATAGGTCTTATCCTGCCACGCGACGGCCAGCATGGAGAACCAGCGGCAGAGGCGTTTATACTTGGTGTCTGTGCCGTTGTTGCTGATCGGCCACCACATCGTAAAGACGTGCGTGGTGTTGGTGCCGTCCAGCATGGTGGCAAAAATGGCGTCGGTCTTTGCGTCGCTGTTTGCCGCGCCGCCCAGCGCCTCATGGATCCGGCGCAGGTGTTCGTTCATTGTGTCGAACTGCTCCGCGTTCGGGAAAACGGTTTTGAAATCGCTCATTGTCTTATGTCCTTTCCGTCAGCGTCAATGCAAGGTGGCCGTTTTCCACGGAAAAGGCCATCTTGTGCTTTTTGTTGGTGTCGTCCTTGTCCACAAGGCTGATCGCGTCCAGCACTATGACGTCCGTTTCCGCCTTTTTGTAATAGTCCTTGTCGTGGTCGGTCAAGTCCTGCTGCGTGACAAAGATCTGCGAGGGCAGCAGGGAACAGCTGATTTGCTCCGCGTCGCCCACGATAATGGGAATACGGACGCTTTTTTCCACCGTTTCCACCGCCGCCGCGGGGATAAAATCCGCCGTGTCGTATGCGTTTTGCGCGGCATAAAGAATGTCTTTGCTTCGGTCGTCGGGGTGGTCGGGATCCGCCACCGTAATGCCGATTTCCCGCCAGTAAAACCCGCTTGTCAAGCCTGCGTTGGAAAACTGGCCGGAAACGGTCGCATACTGCGCGCCGGTCGCCGTCACCGCCGCCGAAATCGAAACGACGGTATGAACAAGGTCGGTCATGGTCGAAATGGGGCCGGTGATCTGACCGTCACCCATTTTGATCTGCGTAAAGGTCAGCTTTTTTCCGGCCAGATTTTCGTAATAGAGGGCCTTTCCTGCGTCCGTCAATTTCAGTCCTTGAAACATTTCGATTACTCCTCCTTTCTTACATGGTCGCGCGGTTCAGGGTGATAAAGTCCGCCGTGTGCAGCCAGCAGCCCATATAGACCTGCATGGGATCCGTTGACAGCTCCAGCACGATTTCGTCCAGCCACGACGAAAGGCGTTTCACGGAGGACAGCGCCCGCCGGAACTCCTCGACATTTGCCTGCGTAATGTGCGGGTTCGTCGTGTGCGCCTTGAAGTGGTGCGGCTTGCCGCCGTATTCCCACCACTCCGAAATATAGCCCGTTTCAAAGATCGTGCGAATGATCCGATTGACCGCCGCCGGTGTCCCCATCTGCGTGTAGAACACCAGCGTTTCCGCGATCAGCTGCCGCTTGACGGGCAGGGAATAATCCTCGCTGTATGCGGGCGTTCCCAGCTCAATGGCCAGCAGATCCAGCACATTCTCCGGCGCAGTCTGAATGGCCGCGTAGGTCACGGCGCCGTCGGCGCTGGCGCACAGCTTTTCCACCTGTCGCCCAATCGCATAGGCTACCGCCTGAACCTCCACAATGTCCGCCAGCGTTTCCTGCGGCAGAATGTCGGTAAAACGGCTTCCCGAAAGGTTAATCATTCTCCAGCCCTCCATAGGTCACGGAGGCCGTCCCGCTCAATGCCGCCACCCTTGTGTCGGCCACCGCCGTGAATGTCGGCGCGGTCACGGTGACGCGCTTCGCGCCCGCCTCCATGACCAGCGCGGCCAGCTTAGACGGGTTAATGTCGCGCCCGATTGTGCGTTGCCATGTCTTGTATGCCTCGACCGCCTGCGCCACTTCCTGCTGGATCGTCACCGCGCGGGCGCTGTCGCTTCGGTTGATGTAATAGGTTAGGTTAATGCTGTATGTGACCTCCACCGGCGCGGAAACGGTCAGCTTGTCCGTCATGGGGCGGATCGTGTCGCCGGAAAGATATTCTTTCAGCGCGGCGATCATGGCCGCGCTCGGTGCGCTGCCGTCCGCCATCAGGAAAACAATATCGACCTCGCCCGCCGCCTGATCGCTGGTCGCCACCACGTCCCCAATGGACGCGCTGAATTTGCGCGCATGGTACAGATAGCCGTCCGTCGGGCCTGCGGTGGAGTATGCGCCGGGGGCTAAATAGATCCGCTCGGCCAGCGCGTCGTCGCTTTCGATCTCCGCGCCGCCCTGCGTTTCCGCCGTGTTCGTCACGCTCTCTACATAGGGCAGGGGATCCACCATCGTGGACAGCTCGCCCACCGCGAGGCCGTTTCCGACGGTTCCGGCCTCCGTGCAGGTCGCCGCCACGTCCACCGTGGACTGTCCCGCCGGAATTTCCGTATAAACGGACGTCGCAAAGTACACAGAGCCGCCGCCGGAAACGCGCGTCCCCTGCGGGATTGGCGTTGCCGTCTGCCGCACCGCTGACGCCGTGAAGCGCAGCGTTGTGGTCGCGGCCTTTGCCGGTTCGCGCGTGACGCCTTTTAGCAAGCCGATATTGTCCAAATACCCGCCGTAGCTGTATTTCAGCAGGCTTTGCTTTCCGGCGCGGTCAATGTACTGCATGGCTTGATAGATCTGCACCGCCGCCGCGTTCAGGATCATGCGGTGCGGGGAGGCGCGATCCAGCGTCACGGGGCTGCCGGTTTCCTGCTCCATGAAAGCCTCATAGTCTGCGATCAGCTCCCCGCGCACATCGTCAACCGTCTTTCCGTCGATGAAAGACACGTCCGGCGCGTTCTGGATCGCGGATAGGTCAGCCATAGGAAAACACCACCTTTGGAATGAGTTTCCCGGCCTCCGCGTGTTCCCATTGGATTTCCTGCACACGCAGCGCCGGAATGAATTTCGGTACTTTCTCGGTCACTTCCGCCGCGTAGGTACTTTTGGCCAGCGGCGCGGGCAGGTCGAGAAAGTCCATGGATATGCCGAAAGAACGATCCAGCGGCATGGTTCCCTCGCGCGTGGAGAGCAGGAGGGCAGCCTGCCGGTCTAAATCGGCCAGCCGGTCGTCGGCAAATGTATAGGCCAGCTCAAAATCGTATGGCGCATTGCTCATGTGTACTCCTCCAGCGAAAGCGTCAGGGTGGCGCGGGCCAGCTCACCGCCGGAATACAGCTTGTCCCATGTCTCGCTCTGTGCCACCAGACAAAACGGGTTTTGACTGATAACCTTTCCGCCGATCACAAGGTATTCCGCCGTGCCGCTCTCTACCGCCTCCGCGATCCGTTCCAGCGTCCGGCGCGGTCGGACGCCCAGCGCAGCGGAAAGCGTGATCGTCAGCTCCAGCGTTTGGCTGTCCGGCCCTAAAAATTCCTTTTTCGGCTTCTGGCTGATCGTTTCATGCGTTGCCCAGCGGCCTTTTACCTCGCGGCTCATGGCCTGAAAGGTCAGCACCCTTTCGTCGCTGACTTCAAAGACGATCTCGCGCCCCAGCGTTCCGATCATGTGCTTGCACCTCCCGCCGTGGGCGGCGCTGTCGTGCCACCTGCGCTTTCTTTGTGGGTGTGGGTGTCCAGCGTTACCCCTTTGCCGGAAACGCCGCCGGAGGCCGTCACAGCGCCCGACACGCTCACATTTCCCTCAATGATGATGCTGGACGCCTTGATCTTCACAACGCCGTTTTGACAGCGGACAAAGGCAACGCCCGGTTTCCGCGCCAGCTCCTTGCGGAAAAGCCCTTTTCCGCTCTCCGCCGGTCGGTTGCCGTCGCTCCACGGGCGCCCTAAAACCACGCCCATTTCCGCGCCGTTGGACAGGTGCAGAACCAGCACCGCGTCGCCTACCTCCGGCATATTGTATTCGCTGGACAGCAGGGGGATCTCCTGCGTCACGCTGTCGTCCCTGTCGTGGTAGACCACGCGCACCGTTCCCGCAGCGTAATTGACCGCGGACACCTTGCCCAGCCTGATATTTTCTTTCATAGCGGCCTCCTCACTCGACCAGCGACATTTCCAGATCCATGGTGTAGCCGCCGCCGATGTTATGCGTCACTTTGTCGATGTAGTATTTGCCGGACAGCGAACCCAGCCCCTGCACCTCGACGCATTGCGACGCGGCCAGAGCCGCGTTTCCCATGATGGTGGCGGACAGCGTGACGCGGCCATGGTTTTCCTTGTTGATCGCCGCTTTCAGCTGCCTCTCTGCGTCCGCCTGACTATCCGCCTTGCCGGACAGCTTCAAGGCCCGCTCCTGCGTCCCCAGCGTGACCTTGATTTCCTTTGAGGTTTTCGCGGGGGTATAGGCAAACTCGCCGCCGGTATAGGTTCCGCTCATGCGCTGCTGCCAGCTCCATGCCTGCAGGTCGGTTTCGGTCAGCACCAGCACGGCAGGCTTTTTCTTGTATTCCTCGCGGTCATACACAACGATCTTGCGGTTATAGACTTTCATGGCCAGTCCGTACTTTTCGCACAGCTCGGCGTAAAATTCGCAGTCGGTTTGATCCTCCTGCTCCTCGCACTTGATCGTGAACTCGTATTCGTTGCTTTCCGCCGCCGCCTGCTTCACGTCCGCGGCGTCCACCCAGCCGTAAACGGTGGAGCCGCCGCCGGAAACATGGATCAGGTGGTACGGGTGCTTTCCGTTGTAGGTCTGCGTCACCTTGGCTTTGCCCGGTTTGCAGGCATAGCCCGTGTTTCCGTTGGAGCTGACATAATGGCGGGTGCCGGTGAAGTCCACCGTGTCGCCCACCTGCGGCGCGTTGCCGGAGCTTCCGCCGGAGGAGGCGGCCGCGCCCACAATGTCCGCGGCGTCCACCCAGCCGTAAACGGTGGATCCGCCGCCGGAAACCGCGATCAGGTGGTACGGGTGCTTTCCGTTGTAGGTCAGCGTCACCTTGGCTTTGCCGCCCTTGCACTTATAGCCTTTGTCGCCGTTGGAGCTGACATAATGGCGGGTGCCGGTGAACTCCACAATGTCGCCCACCTTTGGCGGGGAGGTCGGAGCCGCTTCCGCCGGTTGCTCCGCCTTTTGACTGTTGCCGACGTCCCACACCAGCGCAATGCCTGCGCGTCCGGCAATGTCCTTTCCGATTTCCTGCAGGGTGATGTTCTCCCATACCTTGCTCCGCTTCCGCGCGCGGAAATTCCCGTCCGCGGGAACGGACACCGCCGAAATGGTGCCGGAGATTGGCCAGCCGGAAAATGTAAATGTGTCCAGCACGAATGAACCGCAGTCCAGCCGCCGGTCTGCGCCGGAGCTGTCCCAATTTTTCAGCGCAATGGCCGCGGTCAGTCGGTCGCCCGTCTGCGGCAGCCATGAGTTGATCCATTTTCGTTCGCGGTCGTGGATCGAAATGTCGAGGCCGTCCGCCTCGCCGCTCGCCGGATCGGTATAGGTACATTCCAGCTCGCTGTCCGCCATTTTGTCGCTGGCCGGTACGCCGTTATAGGTGATCTCGATTTCCGCCGTTCTTGCCCTCATTGCGCTTTCCTCCATTCGGGCAGCTCGACCGGCGACGCCGCGGTGTCGATCTCCGGCACCGCGACGCTCACGCCTGCGTCAAAAAGGAATGTGTTCAACAGGGGATAGTTTGCCGCCATGAGCGTGTCCGCGCGGGTTTCGTCGTCATAGACCGCCTTTGCGATAGCGTCCCATGTGTCGCCTTGCTTCGTGGTGTACGATTTCATGTCAGCCTCCTATCATGTCGGGGAAAAGCTCTTGCGGCGCTCCTCGGCCCTCATGCGGTCATACAGACGCTTGAACTCGGCAAAGCTGATCCGCCCCGCCTCCTCTGCGTCCTTGCGCGTCACGCTGCCGTAGAAGTTGAACATGGGGGCAAAGGTGATCGGCTCTCCGCCGGTTCCTCCGCCGCCGCTCTGCGGCTTCGGCTTTCCCTTGCCGCCCAACAGGTCGGCCAGCTTACTGAGCGGTAGCACCGCCTCCGGCTCGCCGCCCTCTCCGATCTGCGCCAGCGTCGGCGCGGTCGCAATGCCGCCCGCGGCCAGCGCTGGGATCATCGGAATGTTAAAGCCCAGCGTTGTGCCGCCGACACCCGGCACCCAGTCGGGGATCGTCACGGAAATGCCGTTGATCTTCTCCAGTACCCAGTTGATCGCGGAAATAACGCCATTGATGGGCGCTTTTGCGAGGTTGGCGATCATGCCGAACACATTTGCAAAAATGTTCGTGATATTCTCCCATGCCGCGCTCCAGTTGCCGGAAAAGACATTTTTCACAAAGTCGATAATATTTGTGAAAATCGCCTTGACGTTCTCAACCGCCGCCGAAATGTTTTGCCACCAGCCCGTAATAAAAGCCGACAGCAGCGGGAAATTTTCCTGAAATGTGGAAACAATGCTTGTCACCGTTCCCGAAACCCATGCTTTGACATTTCCTCACACTTCGGCAATCGTACCGCCCAGCTCCACCGCCTTGGCCTTGATGGTGTCCCAATTCTTATAAATCAGAATACCCGCGGCAACGACCGCACCGATCACCGCCGCAATCAGCAGGAATTTGACGCCCACAAGACTGAAAATCTTTCCCATGGTTCCGCCAGCCTTGGACACGCCGCCGATCACAGTTTTAAGGCTCTTGACCGTCTGCACGACGGTGTAGCCCGCTTTCAGCGTCTTAAATGCCGCCGCCGCGCTCGCAACGCCTGCGCCGATTGCAAGGATCACATCACGGTTTTCCCACAGCGCTTTTGCGCTCTCGATCAGCTTCGGCACAATCACATTGATCTGCTTCGTTACCTCCGGCAACACATTGTTGGCGAGGTATTCAAATGCCTGCTGTGCATACGGCGCCAGCTTTTCGCCTATGGTCAGCTGCGCCTCCTGAACCGCCGAAAGAAAGATTTCTTTCGAGCTTTTCAGGGTATTTGTGACCTGTCCGGCCATGTTCATCAATGCGCCGTCGCTGCTTTGCAGTTTGCCTTGCAGGTCAACCCATGCGCTCGCGGTTCCGTCGGCGCTCTGCGTCACGGCGTCCAGCAGATAGGACATTTCCGTATAATAATTCGTTCCGGCGATCCGCGACATATAGGCCGTTTTTTGCTCGGTCGTCAGGTTTGCCATGGCCTTGGCCAGATCGGTATAGACCGTTTCAAGCCCTCTGAAATTGCCGCGCGCATCGAACGCCGAAACGCCCAGCTCTTTCATGGCCTTAATTGCGGTGTCTTTCGAGGTCATGCGGACTAACATTGCGTTCATGGCCGTGCCTGCCTCCGCGCCCTTGGTGCCGTTGTTGGCCAGAATACCCAGCGCGGTGGAAAGCTCGGTCATGTCCGCGCCCACCGTCTTGGCAGCGCCGCCGCAACCGATAAATGCCTCCATGAGCATTTCCGCCGTGGTGTTGGCCTTGTTGTTGGTCTGCACGGCAAGATCGAGGTATGCGGTCATGTCCTCCACGCCGATGCCCAGCGCCGACATACTATCCGTCACAAGGTCGCTGCATCGGGCGAGATCCATCTGCGTGGCCTCGGAGAGCCGCAGAACCGGCTCCAGCCCTGCAATGGACTGTTGCGTGTCCCAACCCGCCAGCGCCATGTAACCCAGCGCCTCCGCCGCCTCGGTTGCGGTTTTGGTGGTCTTTGCGCCCATTTCGCGGGCCGCTGCCTCCAGCGCCTTGTATTCCTCGGCGTTCGCCTGCGCGATTGCCGATGTGTTGGCCATGGCCTGCTGGAAGTCCTCGTATGTATGGAGAGAGGAAACGGCAACGCCCGCCGCCGCGGTCGCCGCAGCGCCCATAGCGGTGGCCGCGATCTTTCCGGCCTTTTTCGCCGCGCTGCCGATGCTGGCCAGATTGTCGTTTGCCTGCTTGCAGGCTTTGCCCAGCGAGCTGTCCACCTTTCCGGCTATTTTCAGCGCCAGCTCGTAGGTCTTATTTTTGCTTGCCATGTCTGGCCACCTCCTCCGTGATCTGCATCACGCTTTCCGCGATTTCATGCAACTGTGACACCGGCAGAGCCGTTAAATAGTCCATGCCGGTGTGCAGTTGCAGAGAAAGCGCGACGCAGGCTTTATTCAGTTGGGCGGTGGTTAGTCCTCGCCACCGCCGTACAAAAAACCCGAAACGGTTGTTTTCACTTTCACCATTTCGTAGATCGGGAGGGAAAGGAAAAATTCCTCCGGCAAGCCGCACATACGCGAGGCCATGGCCGCGGCCAGCGCGGTGGACATTTCCATAAGCGGATCGACAATGCCGCGCTTTTTCAGCGAGCGCTCCACCGCCGCAAGGTCTGCGCCGGTGGCGTCCTCCAGCGGGGAGAGATCCACCGCCGTGTAGGTCTTTCCGCCGAATGTGTAGGGCTTTTTCAGGCGCAGGAACAGCTCGTTGTCCACGGCCTCCTCGACGACCGCCAGCGCGCCCGCCGTGTTCTCGCCGTCGTTTTCCACCATCATGTCGGCGTTCATTCTCTTTTCGTCCATCATGTCAGCACATCTCCTTGATCTTGGCCAGAATGTCCACGCCTCTGACCTTGAAAACCTCGTTGATCTTGTCCAGCTCCACCATGGGCGAGCCGTCCACTTCGATCAGGATATAAAGCACGGTTAGCGTCACGCCGCTGTCCATGGGGCTGCCCGCTTTCAGCTTGCCGCCGCCCAGCTTCTTGCTGCGTCCGCGCAGCGCCACGCGCACGGGGACAAATTCAATGTCGCCGGAGCTGTTCACGGTCTGCGCCGCGCCGCGGATCTCCAGATCCACCGCCTTGGTCATGTCCATCATGTCGAAAGCGTCCTCGTCGAGCAGGCGGAAAGGCACATCCTGTTCCATGTTGCCGAACGCGCCCACGGTGGGATCGTCGATCTCACCCAGCAGGCCCGCGCCGGAAACCGTTTCGCTCAATGCCTCAAAGTCGGGCAGCGTCAGCTCCTCGCCTACACCCAGCAGACGGTTCCCGCCGCGGTAGACATTGTATTTGTTGATCTTCGTCGGGATCGTTTTCATCATTTTTAGTTACCTCCCATAGCGTTTTCCAGCGCGGTCACGTCATACTCGCGGATATTCTCGATGCACTCCGCGGGAATGTAGGGCGCAAGGTAGGTGTGAACGGTCAGCTTGCCGTTGAGCAGGTCGGTCACGGGGTTTTCGTCGTCGCGGAACTCCACGCGATACCCCGCGCAGTAGTCGCGGGCCACATAGCCGTTTCCGATAATGTTCTGACTGTCCACAATGGACTGGATCAGGCGCTTGTTGCCCAGCCGGTCAACCTTTTGGAAATAAGTGCGAATGAAATTATTTCCGTCCCAGTCAAAGAACCGGCGCACGAACACCCAGCGATCTTTCGGATCGGTTGTCGCGGGATAAGCCGCGGTGTTGTTGCCCCACGCTTTGAACCCGTTCGCGTTGATCGCGGTCATAATGCCGTTTGCGTTCAGCACGTCGTTGGCCTGCTGCTGATCCAGCGCCACCACCGTGCCGTCTTTCAGCACCGTGCCGGTGATACGCAGATCCTTGTTCGAGGGGTTGTCCGGCACGTCGCCGTTGCTGGCGTCGCCGTAGGCCGTCAAAGCGCCCAGCAGGGCGGAAAGATAGTATTTCTTGTCGCCCACGGCACCCATGGGCCACAGCGCGACGGCGTGGGGCGAGCTGACGCCCAGCGTGGTCTTTGCCGCCGGAACGCCCGTATAGACCACCGCGCCGGTACTGTCCGCGGCAATGTCAATGTAGGTGTTCGCGCTGAAATTGCCGTTGATGTTCTCCGTCTTGGCCTGCAGAGCCGCGGCCACCACAGCGTTGTGGCTCCAGCCGGGGGCGAGTAGCAGCCCCGGCACCATGCCAAGCGTCGGGTAAATGCGGCGCACCAGCTCAATGCCCGTTTCCGCGCCCGTGGCGGCGTCCACACCGCCCACCACGTCCGCCGCGGTCACGCCGGAGGGTTTCAGGCTCTTGCTGGTGATTTTCAGCGTGGTTGCCGCCTTTGCCGACGCGGAGATCAGCGTGATGGTCACGCCGCCGTCGTCGTTGTGCGCGGCCTCATAGTCGGTTCCCGCCTCCAGCGCGGCGGCGCCGTTCTTCACGGTCATGGTGTCCAGCAGCACATAGGGCTTGTCGTACACCGCCGCCGCGTCCGAAACATTCACGCTCTCCTCCGCGTTCTGCGTGATGTGCGCGGCCTTGTTGGGATCCAGCACATTCACAAGGATAACGGGCGCGACATTGAACACCTGAAAGCACGCGCTGATACTCTGGCAAAGCGTGAAATTCTCAAAATCGTCCGAATAGCCCACAGCCTCCACCGCCTCCTTGAAGCTGTAAACCAGCTTCGGGGTGTTGACCGCCGACGCTGGGTTCTTCGTCAGGTGGATCGGCGCCGTGCCGAAAATGACCTGCAAGCCTGCGCTGCCCTGAATGGGCGCGGTCAGGCTCGTTGCTTTTTCGGTGTTATATACACCGTGTCTGTATGCCATGTTGTTCTACCTCCTTAGTGGTTTTTCTGTACGATACGGTACAGCTCGTAAATGTGGCCGCTCTCCGCGCGGAGGCTTTTCATGGCCTCCGGCAGCTGCTCCAGCGGCAGCACCAGCTCCGCCAGCACGGGCCGCTGCTCCGCCGCGCGTTTGAGTGCGTCCGGCAGACCGCCGGTGTAAACGGTGTACTGCTTGGCGACGCCCGGAATGGACGGGCCGCAGTAGACCACGGGGCCGCTCTTGGCGGTCTTTTGGTTCTTTGCCATCAGGTTTCCGGCACCTCCTTAAAAATCGCCGGTGCGTAGACTTTCAGGCCCACAGCGGCGAAATAGTACGGGTGCGTGTCCTCCTCCTGCGTGGCCCAGCGGATCGGATACTGCACCTCGTAGCGCTTGGCAATAATGCCGTTCGCGGCATAGTGCCGCACGATCTCGTTGACGATGTGGAGCGTGTCGCGGTAGCCCTGCCGGTCGGTGTCTCTGTCGCATACGCACACGATCAGCGCCAGCTCGACGGTCTGCCGGTCGTCCTCCTGCGGCAGCTCACCCTCGGAGAGCCGCACAATGATATACGGCTCCGGCAGGTCGTCCGCGTTGTCCGTTTCGTCGCGTCCCGCTCGCACGGGGAGATCCTGCGTCACAACGCGCACCGCCTGCGCCGCGCCCAGCGAATTGGTCAGCGTGTAGTGCGCGAACAGCCCCCGCAGGTCGTCCGCGATTGCGTCCTGCAAAAATTCCTGTGTCACATGGTTCCGCCTCCTTGACTTGTCACTATTTGTAACTTATAATCACTTATGTGGTAATAATCAGCAAAATGTGGTAAACATCAGCACAAATAGCTGAAACCACAGAAAGGGAAGATATGAAAAGAAATGTGCTTGCCTGTCTGCTCTCTGTGCTGCTTTTGCTTTCCCTTGCCGGTTGCGGCAGCGCGGAGCAGGCCCCAGATCCGAACGATAGCCAGCCCTCCGGCGAGGTCGAGCAGCAGCCGGAGGAGGCCAGCGGCCCGTCCGTGAAATACGGCGAGTTACTGGAGCTGACAGACAACAGAGAGACAAACGGCGTTGTTATCGTGAAAGCAAAGATCACACCGAACGCCACAAACCAGCTGACGGTCGCGCAGAACTACCACAACGCCGTTGATCTGATCGCGGAGCAGGGCTATTCCGATTGCGAGCTGCAATACTGGGCCGTGGCTGATATGACCGACGGCACGGAGGGCAAGGTGGTTTCGTTCACCGTTCCGTCCGATGTTGTTTCGCAGGTCGCCGCCGGTGAGGTCGCCGCCACACAGCTGCCCGATCTTGTCACGGATCTTTACATTCTCCCCAGCCTGCAAGACTGACACCGCGGCCCCGCCATGGGGCCGCTTTTTTCATGCCTGCGCGCCGGTCAGCCGCTCGATCTGCCGGTCGATCTGCTTCACCAGCTCCTCATACGCCAGAGCCTCCGCCCGCTCCCGTACTTCCTCATTTCCCATCATGTGGGGAACAGCGGGGGAAAGGAGTTTTTTCACCGGCAGGCGCGCGGCACCGCGGCGCTGCACAATGGCGGTGTGACCGCTCCGAAATCTTGCGACAAAGGCTTTCAGGTTTTTGTTGTCCTTTGACATTTCCAGCGGCTTCATAAAGGCGGAATTAAGGATTTTTGCCGCCGCCGCTCCGCTGGCGGTGTTCGGCTGCGTCATAAAGTCCATAATGTCCCGCATGGGGCCTTTGGCCAGCACGGTGGCCGTCAGCGTGGAGGTGTTCGCGGAAAGCACCTTGCTTTCCTTGGTAAAGGCGTTTTTCTGCTCCAGCGTGTACCGTTCCACGGCGTCCTTTGCGAGCTGCCGCCGCACCTTGCGGGCGGTGGTGTTCAAGGCCCGTTTCAGCACGTCCGGCGCTTTAAGCTGTTCCGGCAGCGTGTCGAGCCGCCGCATGATCTTTTCCAGCTCCGCGTCTGTGTCGATCACCAGCACGTCATGCTCCGTCATGTTCGGTTCGCCTCCAGCTCAATGGCCAGCACTCCGGCCTCCTCGGTGCAGGATCTCACGCGGTACGGCTTCGCGCCCAGCGTCAGCATGGCGCCCTCCGCCGGTCGCCCGCCGAAATCCGCCTTTGCCACATAGAGCAGCCTCCGGCTTTTATAGAGGCCGTCGGTGTGGGTGTTCAGCCGCGCCTTGTCGCGCTCCAGCAGCTCGTTGTCGTCGATCACGACGGGCATCTGCTGGCCGTTGACTGCCCACACCTCCGCGAACTCCAGCACATTCAGAAATGTGCCGGAAATGTCCGCGGCGATCTGTTCCTTGAAAGTAGGGGTGCCCATTACTGGGCGCCCCCGTTCTGCTGTGCGGGGGCTTCGACCTCGGCGCGCGTCAGCAGGTCGATCATGATCGCCTTTGTCGCGCCGCGGGGCAGCTTCACGCCCATGTCCTCGGCCAGCTGTGCCAGCTTGTCCTTGTTCATGTCCTCCAGCTGCTGGCGGTCGAGGTGGCCGGTCACGGTCTGCTCTGCTTCACCGTCACCGCCGCTCTGTGTGCCGTTCTCGCCGCCGTCGCCGTCCGGCGTGGTGTTACCATGATGCTGTCACCAAACGGATCTTTCTGCTGGAGGAGCTTCATCATAAGGGCCTGCATCGTGTCGATGGACGGGGCCGCACCGCTGGCGATCAGATTATTGTGCGCCGTGTCGAACAGGGAAACGCCGTCGAAAATCGCGGGGTTTTCGATCAGGATCTTATACACCTGCTTGTTGATCGTGCGCTTGGCGCTCATGGCGTAAATGCCCGGAATTTCGGTAATGAAACCCACGTCGTCGTTGATAAACGCCTGCCGCGTCATGCTGAACTGGCGCCCGTAGGTGTCGATCTGGCGCTGGGGCAGCAGCTCGCTTTGCGGCTTGTCCGCTTTCAGCTCGCCGTTCTCGCCCACGCGCAGGAAATCACCGGCACCGCCGACAAGATAGCTGTGATCCTTGGTCGGCTTGAAGTCGCTCACGCTGCCCTTGTTCGTCCACAGCTGGAACGTGGTGGGGATCTCCTCGTACATATGCACAATGTTCTTGCGGATCGCGTTGTCGAGGATCGCGGGGAACGCCGCCGTGGGGTTGTAGAACTGGCGGCAGGCCATATTCCACAGATCGTCCTTGCTCATACGCAGCATGGCGGTGGTCGTACCCAGTCCCTCGCGGCTCATGCACTCAATGGCAAAGTCGCGCAGGGAGTAGCCGCGCATTTTCTCCGCGTCCTTGGCAGGGTTCTGCACCTCTACGCCGTTACGCATCAGCAGGGCGTCCACCGCGGCCTGACGGAAGTTGTCGCCGCTGGGTTCCTCGCTCATACGGCCCGCAATGGGCGCGCCGTTTTTCAGAAGATGCTCCACCGCCGCCGCGCGCACGGCTTCAAGGGTGCTGCCGTCGGCAATGAATTTTTCCGGCTCCATGCCGGTCTGACGGCAAAGCGCCGTGATCTCGCTGGTGCGCTTGCGCTCGTTCTCAACGGCAGCGCGGGCCGCGTCCTCCAGCGTACCGTCAGAGCCGCCGCCCTCGACACCGGCGCCGCGGTTTCCGCCCGCGGGAGGCTCGCCGCCGTTTTCACCGCCCGCGGCGTCGATCTCACCCTGCAGACGGGCAAACTCGCTGTTTTCCTCCGCCGTCAGCTCGCGGCCTGCGCTGCGCGCGCCGGTCACAATAGCCTGCTGGCGGGCGATCATTTCCTGAATGGTCATTGTCTTTTTCCTCCTCAATGGTTTTTATACAGATTTCTGTTGATCTGGATCTGCTTTTCGTAAAGCTCATAGCTCGCCGCAGGCGGCACGGTTTCCTCCGCTCTGCCCACACCCACGGTCGCGTCCGCCGGAACGGACACGATAGACACCTCCAGCGGCGTCCACTTCCGCGCGATCTGACATGGGCCGGTAAAGCGGTTGTCCGCAGAGGTCTTTCCGGCCACCACTTCCTCCCATGCGTCCACGCTGTACCGCACGGACGTGGTTTTCAGGGTGCCGGACTTCACCTTGCCGAAAATCTTCTCGGCTTCTTCGTCGGTGTCAAATTCCACCTCGGCCATGCCGCGGTGGTTCTCCACCCATGCGCGGATCACCTTTCCCACCACAATGTCGGTCTTGTGGTTGAAAAGCAAAACGCCCACCTCGTTCAAGCGGGAGAGATCCACGGCGCCCTCGCCGTGGTCGAGAATTTCCATGCCGAACCACCGTCTATACGGTTCCTCGCTGGAAAAGCTGATCGTGCGCCTGCGGCTGTCCGCCTCCGCCGATCTCGCCGCCTCGATGTGGCCCATGCTGCGCTGGCCGTTATTCTTTTCCGGCCTGCCCTCCGCTCTCTGCGGTGTTTTCCCGTGCTGCTGTCGTTCCATTTCCATAAATCACACCTCCTAACTCGACGCCGACAGAGCGGCCATATTTCAGGACTTCCGCCATTTCGTCAACGGCTTCTTTCCAGTCCTTGCCCTGCTCCGCGCAGACGTCCACAAATGTTTTTTGGCCGCTTTGCAGAGCGATTTTTCCGGCGTTCGCCTCCTTTGCCGGATCGATCCACTTTTTCGGAGCTTTCGTCCAGCTGTGCGCGAGGTACTGCGCCTTTTTATCCCAAAATCCGGGCATTTGAATAAGCCCGGAGAGATAACAGGAAATCACAAAAGTTTCGTACACCTCCGACATGAAATCCATAAGCAGCTCCACGTCCTCGGTATAGGTGCTTTCGTCCTCGATTGCGTTCTGCCGCGCGGAGGAGTAGGTGGCCCCGCTCATGTCGCGGCTCACCGCCTCATAGCTCAATCCCTGTCCCGCCGCGATAAGCGCCTGCTGGGTTTTCAGGAAACCCGCCGCATCGTCGCCGGAACCCTTGGGATCGACCACCTGAATTTCGTCACCTGCGCCTAAACTCTGGATCATGCCGGGTGTCAGCTTCTTGCCCTCATAGTCCACGCCGCCGTCCGGCGTCCTCATGCCGCCGCGCCCATAGCCGCCAGTCGGGATCGCCCGCTTGATGAACACGGCCAGACACGCCGCGATACGCTCCTTGACGGAAACCGCCGTTATAAACTCGTTCGTATCGCGTACCCGTGTAATGGTCGGCGCCATGTCGGACATTTCGCGCAGCTGACTGGGCCGCTTTTTGCTCTTAAAGAAATAGACGTCCTTTGCCTCGATATAAACGGGATCGTTCAGGCTCCAGCCCTCAATATCGTACTGCGTGATCCAGTAGCCCACGGGCCTGCGCCATCGGTTGTATTCGATCCCGCCCACAACGCGGTTTCCCTTGTTTTTCGGCGTGGTCGCGTTAATGTCCAATTCGTCCACCTCGACCGCCTGCAGCTGAAACGGCACCATGCCCTGCCGCGTGTAGCGGTAGAGGAACAGCAGCCCGCCGTCCACCTTTTTGCGGTCTACGGCCATACGCAAAATTTCATTAAAGCTCTGTTCGCCGGTCACGTCGCAGTTTTGCGCCTTGCACCAGCGCCTCCACTCCTGTTCCAGCTGTTCGTCCAGCGCGTCGTTGCCGGTCTTTGCCTGCAGAGTGTAGCCCTTGCCCACCACATTTCGCTTGTAGGCGTGGAGAATGGACTGGGCAATGTCGCTATTGCGTTCGAGGTCACGGGCGCGGGCGCGCACCACGTCGCGGCTCATGCGATCCGTTACTTCTGCGCTCTCGTTGTGGACGCGCCACCCCGCATTAAGGCGTCCGAACCCCGCCGCGTCATAGCCGCGCAGGATCTCCAACTCGTGCCGCCATGCCTCCCGCTTACAGGCGTACTCCGGGGAGATCGCGGCCACGATTTTCTCAAATACTCCCATGCTTACCTCCCGTCAAAGAACGCCACAAAGGTGCGGTCGAGCAGACAGGCGCTTTCTCCGCTGTCGATCCTCGCCTCCAGATCGTCCCGAATGGCTTTGAGCTGCGCGAGGTCGGCGCGCGTCAGCGAGCGGCTGCCGATCTTGTACGATTGGCCACCGGCCAGCACCGCCGAAATCGCTTTATTGACCTGCTCCAGCATTTCCGCGGTCGTCTGTGTGTTTTCGCTCATGTCTCGGCCTCCTTATAGCCAGTTATCATTTTGATTGATCCAGTTTTCTTCCTGCGTCGGCTTTGCGGCCTGCTGTACCGGCTTGCGCGGCTCCGGCGTTTTGCCCTCCGCGTCCCGCAGGTAGAGGGATCTGACATTCAGAATGTCAGCCGCGGCAGCGGCGTACACCTCGCAGTCCAAATAGTGGTTGTCCGCATGGGTTGATTTCAGCACCCATTTTTGCACCTCTTTTCCGCCGCTCCGCTCCGTGATCTTATGCTCCGCCGTGACCTGCTCGGCATAGTCGCGGTCACATTCCGCGTGAACCTGCCATGAGCCGGTGCCGTTTGGCTTTCTCATGCGCGCGGCGATCTGGTCTTTATACTTTCCGCCGTCCACCAGAACCAGCGTCATGCCGTTGGCGCGGCTGCCCGCCTTGTTGATGGTGGACAGGCGATAGTGCGAAAGCATGGTGCTTGTGCCTTTACATGGCAGCACCCAGTCGGAGCGCTCCACGCAAAAGTCGTAAACTTCGTCGGTCTGGTCGCCGCTGTCCATCAACGCGAGGTTTACCATGGCCGTGTCGCCGTCCGGCAGGCGAAACTCGGTGTTCATAACCTTGTCGATCTCCGCCATGGAAAGCGCCTGCCCGTGGGCGATATTCTGCGAGGTCATGTAATTGCCCCACGCGCGGATCGTCCAGTACATACAATTTTCCTGCACGTCGATCCCGCCGGTTATGAGCTTTGTCCAGCTCGGCAGCGTCCACGCGGGCGTTTCCGTCTGCCGCTCCAGCACCAGATCGGCGCTGGTTTTCAGCTTCGTATCTTCCCACGGCTCTGCAAGCCACGAATTGGTGAAGTTGTGCAGCAATTCGGGATCGTCCTTGCTCCGCATGAACTCGCGGGCGATCTCGGAAAAGCGGGTGAACGGGGAATAGAGGGTGTTGATCCAGAACGCTACGCTTTTTGGCGTCTTGGACTTTTCGACAACATTCTGCCACCGCCCGCCGCGCAGCATTTTCCCCTTGTCCTGATCGGTGATAACGCCGCCGCACTCTTGGCAGGCGTACACGGCCATTTCCGCACGGTCTGCGCTGTCCGGCACATCGTCCTTGCTGGGCCATTTGATGCAGGCAAATTTCAGCTCGATAAACTTTCCGCAATGCGGACACGGGACGAAATAGTGCTTGACTACCTCCGCCCGCTCCATGGCCCGCCAGATATGCCCGCTTTTCAGCGTCGGGGTGCTGGCCATGAAAATTTTTCGGTTGAAATAGGTTTTTGTGCGCTCTCGCGCAAGGGAAACGGGATCCGCCTCCTTTTTGCTCGCCGCCGGAAATTTGTCCACTTCGTCGAGAAAAAGGTTTCGTATATTCGTACTCGCCAGATCCGCCGGACTGTTCGCGCCCGTCAGCCACACGGTCATATCCGCGAATTTCAGCGCCAGCTTTTCGCTCTCGTTCTCGCGGTATTTCTTCGCAAGCGGCGCGCAGCTCTTTATCATCGGTTCCAGCTTGCTTTCCACCGTGCGCTTTGCGAGGTCGTCCGACGGGTAAACGATCATGGTCGGAGCGGGATCCTGCGCGGTCAGGCTCCCCAGCGCGTTCTCCATGGCAGAGGTGCCGCCCACCTGCGTGGGCTTCACGAAAACGATCTCCTCCACCATGTCGTCGGAAAAGGCGTCCATGATCTCCACAAGGTACGGCGTCACGCTGTTTCGCCACGGGCCGGGGATCGCGTTCCCGCTCGGCAGTACGCGGTATTTCTCCGCCCACTCCGACACGGGCAGGCGCTCCGCCGGTCGCAGGGTTTGCAGCGCGTCACAGATCCACGCGGGCGCGGTAAACGGCTTTTGCCGGAACTTTTTCATTCCTCCGTCCGCTCCTCCCGTTGCACCGCGGCGTCCACGAATGTTTCCAGCATGGCCTCCAGCTCTTTCCGCAGGCTTCGCTCCACGCCCCGCACGGTCACGGCGTCCGCCGCGCCCGCCAGATTTGCGGCAACGCGGGCGGGGATATTCAGCGCAAAGCGCTTGAATGTCTCCAGAAATTCGTTCAGCTCTGCGGTGGCCTGCTCCGTCGGCAGGTATCGCCGCTCGGCAATGGCCGTTTTCAGGCGGTGCAGCTGACCTTGGCTTTCTTTCAGCTCCACCTCGGCCTCCAGCTTTTTCAGCGCCAGCTCCGTGGCCCTGCTGTTCTCGCCGCTTTCCTGCGCCTTTGCCTCTATGTAGGCGACATATTTCTGGATCGTTTCGCAGGTGCGGTATTTCCGCGCGCCGCCTCCCGGCGGCACCTCGGTTTCCAGCACACCCTCCTGCGTCAGCTGTTGGATCCGCCGGACGGTTTTCCCCAGCATTTGCGCGATTGCGCTTGTGCTGGCCCACTCCGGCACGGTGCCGGACAGGGTAGCGGCCTTTTCCGCCGCTTTCTTTTTCGCGCCGGTCGCCGCCTGCTTTTTGGCGGTGCCGCCGGTGCGTTTCTTCTCCGCCACCAGCGTCACCTCCTTTTCCTCGGCAGGTCGCTTTCAGCGCCCGCGCCGCGCCCTACATCAGCCGCCCGCGAATGATCGCAGGACTTCGGACG
>ENA-ORTY01001576-ORTY01001576.1-human-gut-metagenome-genome-assembly--contig:-NODE-1576-length-24794-cov-8.727354_pt1 | contig 24794 bp, 19 predicted proteins | sample MGYA00241917_ERZ509198 | MGnify/ENA primary metagenome ERZ509198 (study PRJEB26280, sample SAMEA2338857) | human gut metagenome | biome: human gut; feature: human-associated habitat; material: faeces...
GCGGCCAAAGGGCAGCGGCCAGCGTCCCGCAAAACAGCCCGAACGCCAGCCGCCCAAACAGCAGCAAAAGCGCCCCCGCCCCCAACAGAACCCCCAAAAGCCGGGGTACCGTTCCAGCGCGCCACAGGTGCAGCGCCGCGTTACCCGCGCGGAACAGCTGCGAATCCGCCGCCGCAAGGCCATCATCGGGGTGCTGTGCGTTTTGGCAGTGCTGGTGGTCGGCATTGTGCTTTCCATCAACCTGTTGTTCAAGGTGACGGATTTCCGGGTGGAAAATGCGGACCGCACCACTCCCGCCAATACCGGCATTTATACCGAACAACAGCTGATCGATGCAACCGGCATTCAGGTGGGGGATAACCTGTACGGCTTTTCCACCAAAGAAAAATCTGACCAGCTGTTGGCGCAGATGCCGTACCTGGATGTGGCAGTCGTCACCCGCCAGGCCCCCGGCACCGTGATCATCCGGGTGCAGCCTGCGGTGGAACGCTTTAAGATGGAGTATTCCGGCAGCTGGCTGGTGCTGAGCGAACAGCTGAAAGTGCTGCGTGTGGAGCCGGCAGAGCCGGATAATCTGGTGCAGCTGGATGCCCTGTTGCCAGAGGGCGCGGCCACCACGCCGGGCAGCTTCCTGACACTGGATGCCCCCAGCGAGCCGACCGCCCTGGCAACGGCCATGCCAAGCGGCACCGCAACGTCGGAAAATGCAGACGAAGCCGATACGGCACAGGAGACCCCCAACGAGGTGCTGAACGAACTGCTGGGCGAACTGGACCAGTATGGCCTGCTGGATGGCACCACGGTGCTGACCATGCAGAACATGACCGAGCTGAGCTTTTTGTATCAGGGCCGTGTGTCGGTCCAGCTGGGCACGGCAAACAATCTGGATTACAAGATCCGGTTTGCCGCCTATATCATTCTGGATACCGGTGGCGATGGCCTGGCAAGCAGTGACCGCGGTACGCTGGATGTTTCGGACCAGCAGACGGACGGCACCATTCAGCCGCGCTTTTTGCCGGCGGAAAACCCTGTGGCCACCCCGGAGCCGACCCCGGAACCCCCGGCAGAGGATACCACGGATGCTGCCGCCGATGCAGCGGCAGATGGTGCAGACCTGACTGCCGATGCGCCCCAGGATGACACCCAAAGCCAGGAATAAAAGAACAACCGATCCTGCCGATGCCGTTTCCAAGCGGTGCGGCAGGACTTTTTTTATTGCTGCCTGTAACAAAACGGCGGCCGCGGCCACCAATATCATGTAAGGCGCCTGAACAAAGCGAAAGGAGGTGGGCCAAAGCATGAAACTGCCGGAGCTGGAGGAACTGTACCGGCGCTACCGGATGGATCTGTACCGCTACCTCTGCTTTTTGACCCACGACCCTGTGCAGGCGGAAGACCTGTTGAGCGAAACCTTTGTGCGGGTCATCAAGCGGCTGCCCACTTTCCGTGGAGAGTGCGAGGTAAAAACCTGGCTGTTTGGCATTGCACGCAATATCTGGCTGGAAAGCCTGCGCAGGCGGCACCAGTCCGTCAGCCTGGACGATTTGATGGAACGCTACATAACCGATGATGCCCTGACCGAAACCACCGCCGCCCGCCAAAAGCTGCGCCGCGTGCAGGCTTTGCTGCAACAAAAGGACGAGCGCACCCGCAGCGTGGTATACCTGCGGGCGCAGGGGTATTCGTACCAGGAAATTGCCCAAAAGCTGCAAATAACCGAAGCATCCGCGCGGGTGGTGGAGCACCGTACCCGCGCCTGGCTGAAAGCAACCCTGCAAAAGGAGGGATACGACGAATGACGCAAGAAAAAGAAACAAACCGGCAAGCAGAACAGGGAAAAGCAGAAACCGAAATTCCCTGCGCGGTCTGCCGGGATTTGATCCCGCTGGTGCAGGATGGCGTTGCCAGCCCGGAAAGTGAAGCGCTGGTAAAAGCCCACCTGCAAACCTGCCCGGAATGCCGCACCCTGTGGCAGGCGGGCGGCGGGCAGGCCTTGCCACAAAGCCTGCCCGCACCCGATGATGCCCGCCTGCTGCAAAAGATCCGCCACAAATACAATACCGGCCTGCTGATGTTTGCAGCGCTGGGCATGGGCTTTGGGGTGCTGACAAGTTACGGCGAACATTCCAACTGGATCATCCTGATTTTCCCGTTTGTGTGTGCTGCGGCCGTGTATCAGGATCCCCAGATGTGGAAGCTGCTGATGGCAGTGGGGGAGAGCATTGCCCTTTGCGCGCTGCTGCGGACCTTCGTGCGTTATTGGCAGTATGGGGCCACCCTGATGGAGTACCCGGTCACTCTAATTGTGTACAGCGTTTTTATGCTGGGGCTGTGCGGCGTTGGCTGCCTGATTGGCTGGCTGCTGAACTATGCCATCGGGAAAGGAGAGAAAAAACATGAAAGTGAAAAGTAAGCGGAAGATGGCAGGCATTCTGGCGGCGGTGCTGATTGCTTTGGTGCTGCTGGCCTTTGACTGCATCAACGGCGACCCCATCAGCGAGCGCTGGGCCATGCACCGGGCCATACAGTTTGCGGAAAAACTTTACCCGGACCAGACTTTTACGGCAGAAAACGCAGGTTCGATGCGGGGATTCTGCTATACAGTCAGCGTGCAATCCCAGCAAAGCCGGGATACACGGTTCTATGTGGAAACGAGTTTCTGGCTCTTTACCAGCGATACCCCTACCGTTGACCACACCCAGTATGTGGATGCCCGGCTCAACACTGCATGGCGTATGGACGAGGAAGCGCGGGCTGACCTGGCACCGGCCCTGGTCGATGCCCTGCCGGAATATGACATTCCATACGATGAAGCGCAGCAATGCGTGATGGTGATTCTGCCGTATGAATCAGGGAAAAATATCTCTGATCTGGGCATGGAATACCAGCAGTGGCTGCCATTGGACGCCCCGTTTGAAAAGGAGATTCTGCAGCATGTACCGGCCAAGCTGGCGGTCACGATTCAAACCACATCGCAGCCCCAGCAGGAAGATTTACAGCCCGCCCTGCAAAAAATAAAAGCCGCCTGCGAAGCAAACGGCTACAATTTTGCCACCTATAATGTGACCATGATCCAGCGGGATATCCCCTATGAGACCGCTCTTGCCCAATGCATAGAATCCGGCGATGTGGCGGCGGGGGAGATTTGAAGCGGGATAGTAAAGCCATCATTTACGGTACAGAATTTTTTATTGTGCGTTGCTATCCCCTAAACATTTTGTAGGGCGGGATGCCCTCATCCCGCCGTGGAGAAACCTTGCCGGTTGCGGCAAACGCCGCAAATAATTTGTAGGGGACGATGCTCGTCATCGTCCCGTGAACGGGCTGTGGCCAATCATTTACCCCCACATATGGCAAACGACCGCTGGCGCACAATGTGCGCCCCTACGGGTGGGATGTATGGTAAATGATGATTGCGCGTTATAAAACGCGCTCTGTAGGGAACGGTCTTGATCGTTCCGAAAACCATAAATTAGATGTATGATGGAATATAATCCCCCTAAAACTCAAAAAGGCTGCTCCTTCAACCGAAGAAGCAGCCTTTTGCTTATTCATCCAATCAGGATGCTATCGTAATCTTATAATTCCTCAAGCCCAAATAAATCAAACATTCAGCTCCACATGCTGGCCAAGATCCTCTTTGTTGGCGTCCAGCACGGGACGGATAACTTCGGCCAGGAACTCTTCCACCTGCTGCGGGGCGCGGCCGGTGAAATCTTCGGGGCTCAGCTCGGCCTCGATCTCCTCGCGGGTCAGACCGAATGCAGGGTCAGCTTCCACGCGGGCAATCATATCATTGGGCTTGCCCTCCTGCTTGACCACAGCGGCAGCGGCCACGGCGTGCTCGCGCAGGCGCTCGTGCAGCTCCTGGCGGTCGCCGCCTTTCTTGACGGCTTTCATCATGATGTTCTCGCTGGCCATGAACGGCAGCTCAGCCATCACGCGGCTGCGGACAACCTTGGGGTAAACCACCAGCCCGTCCGAAACATTCAGCAGAATGTTCAGGATGGCATCAGCGGCCAAAAAGCCCTCAGCCATGGCGATGCGCTTGTTGGCGGAATCGTCCAGCGTGCGCTCAAACCACTGGGTGCCGGCGGTGATGGCGGGGTTCAGCACATCCACCATCAGGTAGCGGGAAATCGCGCAGATGCGTTCGCAGCGCATGGGGTTGCGCTTGTACGGCATGGCGGAAGAACCGATCTGGTTCTTTTCAAACGGCTCCTCCATCTCCTTAAAGTTGGCCAGCAGGCGGATGTCGGTGGCCATCTTCATGGCGCTCTGGGCAAGACCGGCAATGGCGGAAAGCACATTGTAGTCCACCTTACGGCTGTAGGTCTGGCCGCAGACGGGCACAACCTTGTCAAAGCCCATCTGGGCGCACACATCGGCTTCCACTGCCTTGACCTTGGCAGAATCGCCGTTGAACAGCTCAATAAAGCTGGCCTGGGTGCCGGTGGTACCCTTAACGCCGCGCAGGGCCAGCTGGCTGATCTGGTGGTCAATCTCCTGCAGGTCCATGTAGAACTCGTTCATCCACAGGGTAGCGCGCTTGCCAACGGTGGTCAGCTGGGCGGGCTGGCAGTGGGTGTAAGCCAGGCAGGGCATATCCTTGTACTGCTCGGCAAAATCGGCCAGGTTGGCCAGCACGCCGATCAGCTTTTTGCGCACCAGCTGCAGGCCTTCGCGCATGATGATAACATCGGTGTTATCGCCAACATAGCAGCTGGTAGCACCCAGGTGGATGATACCCTTTGCCTTGGGGCACTGCAGGCCGTAAGCGTAAACATGGCTCATGACATCGTGGCGCACCAGCTTTTCGCGGGCAACGGCTTCCTCGTAATTGATGTCATCCTTGTGGGCTTCCAGCTCGGCAATCTGTTCATCGGTAATGTCCAGGCCCTGCTTCTGCTCAGCCTTGGCCAGCGCAATCCACAGCCTGCGCCAGGTGCGGAACTTGTTATCGTCCGAGAAAGTATACTGCATCTCATCGGAAGCATAACGGGTGGAAAACGGAGAAATATAACGATCATGTGCCATTGGTCGGGTTTCCTTTCTTACAGCATGTCTTACAGTTTGAAGTAGTTCACGCCGCCTTCAAAAATCGGCTGGTACTTGTCGCCGGTAACGTTTTTGTACAGGCTGTCGCCGCTGCGCTCAGAATGGCCCATCTTGCCGAACACGCGGCCGTCCGGGCTGGTAATGCCCTCAATGGCCAGCACAGACCCGTTGGGGTTGTAGCGCATATCCATGGTGGGCACGCAGTTCAGGTCAACATACTGGGTGGCAACCTGGCCGTTGTTGATCAGCTGCTGCAGCAGGCCGTCATTGCAGACAAAGCGGCCTTCGCCGTGGCTGATGGCGATCAGGTGTTCATCATCCACATTGCATTCGCTCAGCCAGGGGCTCTTGTTGGAAGCTACGCGGGTGCGCACCAGCATGCTCTGGTGGCGGTGGATGGTGTTAAAGGTTAGGGTCGGGTCGTTCTCGGTAATCGGGCGGATCTCGCCATAAGGCACAAGGCCCAGCTTAATCAATGCCTGGAAGCCGTTGCAGATGCCGAGTGCCAGGCCGTCACGCTGGTTCAGCAGACGGTTGACGGCATCGGCCACAGCGGGGTTGCGGAAGAACGCCGCAATGAACTTGGCGGAGCCGTCCGGCTCATCGCCGCCGGAAAAACCGCCCGGCAGCATCAGAATCTGGCTCTGGTCAAGCTCTTTCACCAGGGCTTCGCAGCTGGCGGCAACGTCGGCGGGGGTCAGGTTCTTCAACACCAGAATGTGCGGGTCGCCACCGGCGCGGCGGAATGCGCGTGCAGTGTCGTATTCGCAGTTGGTGCCGGGGAACACAGGGATGATAACGCGCGGGGTGGCCAGGCGCACAGCCGGGGCAACGCGCTGGAAGCAGTTGACCTTGTATTCCAGGGATTTAACTTCCTCGCCAGCCTTGAGGTAGGGGAAGACAGGCTGCAGCTTTGCTTCCCATACATCCTGCAGGTGCTGCAGGTCGATGTTTTCGCCGTTGACGTTGATGACGTAATCCACGGTGGTGGAACCGAGGAATTCACCGGCAGAAGCATCCAGAAGCTCCAGAATAACTGCGCCATAACAGGGCTTGAACAGGTCGTCCAGATTGATATCGCGGCTCAGGGACAGGCCCACGTGGTTGCCGACGCACATCTTGAACAGTGCTTCGGCAACGCCGCCGTAACCCGGCGTTGCTGCGGCCAGCACCTTGCCTTCGTCGATCATCTGCTCCACGATCTTGTAGATGGAAAGCAGGCTGCCGATCTCCGGCATGCCGTCCTTGTACTGCGGCTTCAGGATGACAACAGAGCTGTTGGCTTTCTTGAACTCAGGGCTCATGACGTTGGCGGTGTTGCCAATGGCGGTGGCAAAGCTGACCAGCGTGGGGGGAACATCCAGGCCTTCAAAGCTGCCGGACATACTGTCCTTGCCGCCGATGGAAGCAATGCCAAGGCCCATCTGGGCATCCAGCGCGCCAAGCAGGGCGGCCAGCGGCTTGCCCCAGCGTTCGGGGGCAGTGTTCAGGTGCTCAAAATATTCCTGGAAAGTCAGGTACATATCCTTGTGGCGGAAACCGGCGCAAACCAGTTTGGTTACGCTTTCCACAACGGCCATGTAAGCGCCGCGGTAGGGGTCCGCTTCAGTCAGATAGGGGTTAAAGCCCCAGGCCATGCCGGAGCAGGTGGTGGTTTCGCCATCCACCGGCAGTTTGGCAGCCATGGCCATGGTGGGGGTCAGCTGGTATTTACCGCCGTAAGGCATCAGCACGGTGGAAGCGCCGATGGTGGAGTCAAACCGCTCGCCCAGGCCTTTCTGGCTGCAAACGTTCAGGTCGCCAACCAGGTTTTCCAGCTTTTCGGCAAAGGTGGAACCGGCCCACTGGGGCTGCCATACCGTGCCGGGCAGAACATGCACATCGGCATGGCGCTCGGCACCGTTGGAGTTCAGGAACTCGCGGGAAAGATCCACGATGGCAACGCCGTTCCAGTTCTCGCGCATCCGCTTTTCCTCGGTAACGGTAGCAACCACGGTGGCTTCCAGGTTTTCCTCATTGGCAAGGGCAATGAACTTTTCGGCATCCTCAGCGGCAACGGCAACAGCCATGCGCTCCTGGCTTTCGCTGATAGCCAGCTCGGTGCCGTCCAGGCCCTCGTACTTCTTGGTAACTTTGTTCAGGTCAATGTTCAGGCCGTCGGCCAGCTCGCCGATGGCAACGGAAACGCCGCCTGCGCCAAAGTCGTTGCAGCGCTTGATCATGCAGCAGGCGTCCTCGCGGCGGAACAGGCGCTGCAGCTTACGCTCAATGGGGGCGTTGCCCTTCTGAACCTCGGCACCGCAGGTTTCCAGGCTGGTCAGCTTGTGGGCCTTGCTGGAGCCGGTAGCGCCGCCAATGCCGTCACGGCCGGTGCGGCCGCCCAGCAGGATGATCACATCGCCGGGCTGGGGCTCTTCGCGGCGGACATGGCTGGCCGGGGTAGCACCCACAACAGCGCCGATCTCCATACGCTTTGCCACATAGCCGGGGTGGTACAGTTCAGCAACCTGGCCGGTGGCAAGGCCGATCTGGTTGCCATAGCTGGAATAACCGGCAGCAGCAGTGGTAACCAGCTTGCGCTGGGGCAGCTTGCCGGGCATGGTTTCGGCAACCGGCTTGAGCGGGTCGCCTGCGCCGGTCACGCGCATGGCCTGGTAAACATAGCTGCGGCCGGACAGCGGGTCACGGATGGCACCGCCGATGCAGGTAGCAGCGCCGCCGAACGGCTCAATCTCGGTGGGGTGGTTGTGGGTCTCGTTCTTGAAGAGGAACAGCCAATCCTGCAATTCGCCGTCCACATCGCACTTGATTTTGACGGTGCAGGCATTGATCTCTTCGCTCTCGTCCAGGTTCTGCAGGATGCCGCGCTGTTTCAGGGCCTTGGCGCCGATGGTGGCCAGGTCCATCAGGGTGCGGTTCTTTTTATCGCGGCCGGTCTCGGCACGCAGGGCCATGTAACGGTCAAATGCAGCCTGCACAACTTCGTCGTCAATCTTGACATCGTTCAGGATGGTGCCGAAGGTGGTGTGACGGCAGTGGTCAGACCAGTAGGTATCGATCAGGCGGATTTCGGTAATGGTCGGGTCGCGCTGTTCAGATTTGAAGTAGTTCTGGCAGAACACAATGTCGGCGTGGTCCATGGCCAGGCCCTTTTCATTGCGGAAATTCTCCAACGCAGCGTCATCCAAAGCGCAGAAGCCGTTCAGGGTTTCCACAGCGGTGGGCACGGCAAATTCCATTTTCAGGGTATCGCGGGTGTCCAGGCTGGCCTCGCGGGCTTCCACCGGGTTGATGACGTACTTCTTGATGGCTTCCAGATCCTCTGCGCTCAGCTCGCCGTCCAGCAGGTAGATGCGGGCACTGCGCACAGACGGACGCTCGCCCTGGCTCAGCAGCTGGATACACTCGGAAGCAGAATCTGCACGCTGGTCAAACTGGCCGGGCAGATACTCCACAGCAAACACCGTCTTGGCGGTGGGCAGTTCGGTATAGGTCACATCGACTGGCGGTTCGCTGAACACGGTGGGGATGGCTTTCTCAAACAGGTCGCGGTCAATGCCTTCCACATCATAGCGGTTCAACAGGCGCAGAGCTTTCAGGCCCTTAATGCCAACCAGCTCAACCAGTTCATGCTTCAGGCCCTGGGCTTCGCCGTCAAAGCCGGGCTTTTTTTCTACATAAATGCGGTAAACCATTCTTGTTTAACCCTCCTGTGCTTTCATTGCCGCAAGGGCACGGGCACCAATATCACTGCGGCGGTGCAGTTTGTCAAAATGGATGCAGTCAGCAGCGGCGTAAGCCTTTTTCAGGGCTTCGGGCAGGGTGGCGGCGGTTGCCGTTACACCCAACACGCGGCCGCCGTTGGTAACCAGCTTGCCATCCTTGATGGCGGTACCGGCATGGTACACGGTCACATCGGCAGCACCGGGCACCTGGCCATTCTCCAGGCCGGTGATCTCCTTGCCCTTTTCATAGGCAACGGGGTATCCGCCGGAAGCCAGCACCACACAGGCGGCAGCGCCATCGTTGAACTTGACCTCGGTCTTGTCCAGCGTGCCGTTGGTGCAGGCCTGCATCACGGTCAGCAGGTCGCTTTCCAGCAGGGGCAGCACTACCTGGGTTTCGGGGTCGCCAAAGCGGCAGTTGTATTCAATCACCTTGGGGCCGTCCGGGGTCAGCATCAGGCCAAAGTACAGGCAGCCCTTAAAGGGGCAACCCTCTGCCTGCATGGCGGCAACCGTAGGCAGGAAAATCTTCTCCATGCACTCGGCGGCAATGGCGGGGGTGTAGCAGGGATTGGGGGCAACGGTGCCCATGCCGCCGGTGTTCAGGCCCTCGTCATGGTCCAAAGCGCGCTTGTGGTCCATGCTGGAAACCATCGGCTTGACGGTTTTGCCATCACAGAAGGACAGCACGCTGACTTCCGGCCCGGTCAAAAATTCTTCCACCACAACATGGTTGCCGGAAGCGCCGAACTTTTTGTCCAGCATGATTTCCTTTACGCCATCGGCGGCTTCCTGCTCATTCTGGCAGATCAGCACGCCTTTGCCCAGCGCCAGGCCATCCGCCTTGATAACAACCGGGTACTTGCCCTTGCTGCGGATGTAATCCATCACCTTGGCGGGGTCGTCAAAGGTTTCATAGCCGGCGGTGGGAATGCCGTATTTTTTCATCAGGTCCTTGCTGAACACCTTGCTGGCTTCAATGCGGGCGGCAGCGGCATCCGGGCCAAAAGCAGGGATGCCCACCTTGGCCAAAGCATCCACCATGCCAAGGGCAAGGGGATCGTCCTGTGCAACAACAACATAATCAAAGGCTTCTGCCTTGGCAAAGGCGACCATGGCGTCTACATCCGTTGCAGAGATGTTTTTGCAGGTGGCATCGTAACCAATGCCGCCGTTGCCAGGGGCACACCAGATATCGCCGCAGTCGGGGCTTTTTTTCAGCGCGCGGATAATGGCGTGTTCACGCCCGCCGCCGCCAACAACCAGAATTTTCATGGCAAACTCCTTAGCTTGAAATGAAAAAAGAATAATGAATAAAGAATAATGAAGGTGGACCGCGTTGCTGCGCACCGCTTAAAAAATATTAGAACTCTAATATCCAAAACCGTGCCGCTTGCGGCACACCTTCATTCTTAATTCTTCATTCTTAATTCTTAATTATTATTTATTATTTAGCAAAAACTTCGTTTTTGCTTAGTGGTGGAACAGCCGGATACCACAGAACGCCATGGCAATGCCGTACTTGTTGCAGGTGGCAATAACCTGATCATCGCGGATGGAGCCGCCCGGCTGCACAATGGCGGTCACACCGCTGCGGCGGGCGCGCTCAATGTTGTCCCCAAAGGGGAAGAATGCATCACTGCCCAGGGCAACATTCGTTACCTTGCTCAGCCAGGCTTTCTTTTCCTCGGCAGTCAACGGGGCAGGCTGCACAGTAAAGGTTTCGGCCCAAACGTCATCCCCAATCACATCCTCCGGGGTATCGCCGATGTAAACATCAATCGCGTTATCGCGGTTGGGCTTGGAGATGTCCTCGCGGAACGGCAGGTCCAGAACCTTGGGCATATGGCGCAGCTGCCAGTTGTCGGCTTTCTGGCCTGCCAGGCGGGTGCAGTGGATGCGGCTTTGCTGGCCTGCGCCCACACCGATGGTCTGGCCGTCCTGCACATAGCAGACGGAGTTGGACTGGGTGTATTTCAGCACGATCAGGCTCATGATCAGATCGCGCTTCTGGGCATCGGTCACCGTCTTGTTCTCGGTTACAAAGTTTTGCAGCATGGTATCCACGCTGATCTCCAGATCCTGGCGGCCCTGCTCAAAGGTGACACCGAATACGATGCGGCGCTCCAGCGGAGCGGGGATATAATCCGGATCAATGGCAACGATGTTGTAGTTGCCTTTCTTTTTGGATTTCAGCACTTCCAGGGCGTCGGCGTCATAACCGGGGGCAATGATGCCGTCCGAAACTTCGTGCTGGATCAGCTTTGCGGTGGCAAGGTCGCACACATCAGACAGGGCGATCCAGTCACCAAAGCTGGACATGCGGTCCGCACCGCGGGCGCGGGCATAAGCGCAGGCCAGGGGAGAAAGCTCAGCCTCTGCACTAATATGATACATCTTTCTCAGCGTTTCGTCCAGTGGCAGGCCAATGGCGGCACCGGCGGGGGAAACATGCTTAAAGCTGGCAGCAGCAGGCTGGCCCAGGGCTTTTTTCAGGTCGCGCACCAGCTGGTAGCTGTTGAACGCATCCAGAAAGTTGATGTAGCCCGGCTTGCCATTCAAAATGGTAACGGGAAGATCAGAACCGTCTGCCATAAAAATGCGGGCAGGCTTCTGGTTGGGGTTGGTGCCGTATTTCAGCTGGAATTCGTTCATAAGTTCAGCCCTCCACCGTGTTGTATTTGTTCAGGATCACATCTTCATAATCGCCGGTTTCCAGCGTGATGGCACGCACAAACAGGCTGACCTTATTATCTTCGTTCAGGGCTTCCCACAACTTTCCGGCAAATTCGTCGGCATCGTTCTGGTCCAGTGTCACGCGCAGCGGCTCACCGGCAAAGCTGGGGATGGGGGAGCCGTTTTTCTGGTAGGTGGTAATCAGCTGGCCTTCGCCTGCAACGGGCTGCGGATAGTCAAAGGTCTGGCGCTGCACGCTGGCGGGGTTGCCATCGCAGCTTTTCAGGATGCTCAGCTTGTAGCCGCCGCGACGCATATCCACAACGCCGGAAATGCGGGGGGTAAAGTTGGGGGCATCGTCCTCAAAAGTGCGGGTGGCAAGGGCTGCTTCAAAGCCGTAACCGGGGAACAGGTTATCCCGCATGTAGCGGTAAATGGTATCCGTCTGGTCACCGTTGGTCACAATGGTGGTATCGTTCAGGGTCAGAACCGGGTTATAGATGATCAGGTGGGGATCTTCCAGCTTGGCGGGGTCTGCGGCTACCGTGCGGATGCCGCCGGGGATGGCGTCAAACACGCGGTTGCGGCTGTTGGCGCTGCGGCCCATGATCCAGTAAGCAATCATGGCCTTGGTGCCGTCCGGCGAACGGCCGATGCAGATGCCGCGGCCGGGATATTCGTTACCGGCCAGATAAGTATAAAGATTCTTTTTCATGCGGGAATCCTCCTTGTTCGGTCAGGCTTCGCCATTGCACACCATGGCAATGGCCTGGGGCAGCAACTTCCATTCGGCTTCCACCATCACGCGCTTCTGCAGCACTTCGGGGGTATCACCGGGCTGCACTTCCACGGCTTTTTGCAGCAGGATGGGCCCGCCGTCACACACTTCGTTGACAAAGTGGACGGTAGCGCCGGTCACTTTCACGCCGCGCTTCAGCGCTTCCTCATGCACTTTCAGGCCATAGTAGCCGGGGCCGCAAAAGCTGGGAATCAGGCTGGGGTGGATGTTCAGGATGCGGTTGGGGTAAGCGGCAATCACGCTGGGGCCCAGCACGCTCAAAAATCCTGCCAGAACCACCAGCTCAATGCCATGGTCTTTCAGCACACGCAGCAGGGCAGTGTCAAACTCCTCGCTGGTGGCGTAATCCTTGCGGCGCACCACGGCGGTTTCCACGCCGAAGTTTGCAGCGCGTTCCAACGCATACACACCAGGTTTGCTGGCAACCACCAGGGTAACCTTACCGTTGGGGTTCTCCCCGCGGCGTTCGCTTTCCAGGATGGCCTGCAGGTTGGTGCCGCCGCCGGAAACCAGCACAGCAATCTTCATCATACCAGCTGCACCCCGCTGCCTTCGCCAATCACACCAAGGCGGTAAGCATCCTCGCCGTTGGCTTTCAGGATCTCAATGGCCTTGTCGGCATCCTCGGCAGCCACGGTCAAAATCATACCAACGCCCATGTTGAAGGTGTTGAACATATCGCGCTCCGGAATGTTGCCCTCTTTAGCCAGCACATCAAACAGCACGGGGGTGCGCACATCGCTCTTCTTGATCACAGCGCAGCAGCCGGCTTTCAGGCTGCGGGGAATGTTCTCGTAAAAGCCGCCGCCGGTAATGTGGGAAACGCCCTTGACGGTAACTTCCTTCATCACGGCCAGCACAGGCTTGACATAAATCTTGGTGGGGGCCAGCAGGGCTTCGCCCAGGGTCTTGTCCATGCCGTCAAAGGTCTTTTTCAGCACATCGGGGTTGTTCTCCAGGTCAAAGATCTTGCGCACCAGGGAGAACCCGTTGGAGTGTACGCCGGTGGAAGGCAGGGCGATGATCACATCGCCGGGCTGCATGGTGGAGTTGTCCAGGATCTTGCTCTTGTCCACAGCGCCAACGGTAAAGCCGGCCAGGTCGTACTCGTCCTCCGGGTAAAAACCGGGCATCTCGGCGGTCTCACCGCCAACCAGGGCACAGCCAGCCTGCACGCAGCCTTCGGCTACACCGGCAACCAGCTCGGCAATGCGCTCCGGCACGTTTTTGCCGCAGGCGATGTAATCCAGGAACACCAGCGGCTTGGCACCGGCGCAGATGACATCGTTCACGCACATGGCAACGCAATCAATGCCAACGGTGTCATGTTTGTTCATGTACTGGGCAATGCGCAGCTTGGTACCAACGCCGTCCGTGCCGGAAATCAGCACGGGGTGGGGCATATCGGTGCAGTCCAGCTCAAACAGGCCGCCAAAGCCGCCCAGGCCGCCAATGCAGTGCTCGTTCATGGTGCGGGCAACATGCTGCTTCATCAGGTCAACTGCCTTGTAACCGGCGGTAATATCCACACCAGCGGCAGCGTAGCTTGCAGAATAGCTTTTTTCCATTATGTTTCTCTCCTTATCAGCTTACAGGCGTTTTTTGGTCTGGGACTGGCTCAGGGGTTTATCGTATACAATGTCCATCGTCTCGTTGGGGGCGGGCACCGGGTAATGGCCGGTAAAGCAGCCGGTGCAGAACCCGCACTTGCTGTGGATGGCCAGCTGGGTCACATGTTCAATGCTCAGGTAGCCCAGGGAATCGGCCCCCACGATCTGGCGGATCTCCTCCACCGTATGGCCGGTGGCAATCAGGTCTTTTTCGTCCGGGATGTCGGTGCCGAAATAGCAGGGGTGGGCAAACGGCGGGGCCGAAATGCGGTAGTGTACTTCCTTGGCACCGGCGTCGCGCAGCAGCTTGATGGTGCGGGCGCTGGTGGTGCCGCGCACGATGGAGTCATCCACAAGCACAACGCGCTTGCCCGCAACGGTGGAGGAAATTGCGTTCAATTTGATGCGCACACTGCTTTCACGCTGGGCCTGGGAGCCCTGGATGAAGGTGCGGCCCACATATTTGTTTTTAATAAAGCCCACGCCATAGGGAATACCGCTTTCCTGCGCATAGCCAAGGGCAGCATCCAGGCCGGAATCCGGCGCACCGATGACGACATCGGCTTCCACCGGATGCTCCTGTGCCAGAAAGCGCCCGGCCTGCAGGCGGGCGTCATGCACGCAGGTGCCCTCGATGATGGAATCGGGGCGGGCAAAATAAATGTACTCAAACACGCACATCGTGTGCGGCGCGGTGCCGCAGTGGGTGCGGATGGTGCGCAGGCCGGTGTAGTCTGCCACCACGATCTCGCCGGGCAGTACATCGCGCACAAAGCGGGCGCCCACAGCATCCAGCGCGCAGGATTCCGAAGCAAAAGCCCAGCCGGAGCCATCCGGCAGCTGGCCAATGCAGAGAGGGCGGAAGCCATTAGGATCGCGCGCGGCGATCAGTTTGGTGTGGGTCATAATGACCAGGCTGTAAGCACCCACGATCTGCTCCATCGTGCGGCAGACAGCTGTTTCAATATCCGGGCTGATCAGGCGATTCTGAGTCAGCAGATAGCCGATGACCTCGGTGTCCGAAGTGCCGTGGAAGATCGAACCGTTCATTTCCAGCTTGTGGCGCAGCTGGGGGGCATTGGTCAGGTTGCCGTTGTGGCAGATGGCCATAGTGCCCTTGCAGTGGTGCAGAACCATGGGCTGGGCGTTGGCGCGGGTGCGCTGGCCGCTGGTGGCATAGCGCACATGGCCGGTGGCCATCTTGGCATCCTGCGGCAGGTCAGCCAGCACGCGCGGGGTAAATACCTCGCTGACCAGGCCAAGATCGCGGTAGCCGGTCAGCACACCGTCCACGTTCAGGGCAATGCCGCAGCTTTCCTGGCCGCGGTGCTGCAGGGCATACAACGCGCTGTACACGGCGCTGACCATGTTGGTTTTGCCGGTGGAATCATAGATACCGAACACGCCGCATTCTTCATGCAGTGCTTCGGCGGGACAAAGCTCCTTCATTGAGTTCTCCGTTTCCTGTTTCAAACGATGGCAGGGTGCACCGGAAGAGCGAACGGCGGTTCCAGTACACCCTGAACATTGGCTGGACTAAGCTTGGTTCAATCAGCCCAGCAGGCGCTTCATAACTTCCTGGTAGGCATCGGCCTCACCGCCAAGGCTGCGGCGGAACAGGTCTTTATCCAGGTGGGCACCGGTGGTGGCATCCCAGAAGCGGCAGGTATCCGGGCTGATCTCGTCAGCCAGAATGATGGTGCCGTCAGACAGGCGGCCAAACTCCAGTTTGAAGTCAATCAGGCGGATGTTGGCATCCAGCATGATCTTCTTCAGCACTTCGTTGACCTTGAAGGCGTACTTGGCAATGGTGTCCAGCTCTTCCTGGGTGGCAAGGTCAAGGGCCAAGGCGTAATAATGGTTGATGAACGGGTCATGCAGGTCGTCGTTCTTGTAGCTGTACTCCAGGATGGGGGTCTTGAACACCTTGCCCTCGGGCACGCCCATGCGCAGGCTGAAGTGGCCGGCGGCAACATTGCGGATGATGACTTCCAGAGGAACGATCTGAACCTTCTTGACCAGGGTATCGCGGTCGTTCAGCTCCTCAACATAATGGGTGGGGATGCCTTCTTTTTCCAGCTTCTGCATCAGAGCGTTGGACAGCTTGTTGTTGACAATGCCCTTATCGCGGATGGTGCCCTTCTTTTCGCCGTCGCCGGCGGTGGCATCGTCCTTGTAATGAACCATAACGATTTCGGGGTCAGAAGTTGCGAATACCTGCTTAGCTTTGCCTTCGTACATCTGTTCTTTAATTTCAACGTTCATTGTAATGCGCTCCTTTATATTCTTTCATGAATTGATTTATGGAATCCTTTTTATAAAAAGGGATAAAACAACAGCAAATAAACCGGGATTTGAAGTTACATAGCTGCGGCTTCGGCAGCGATGGCGGCGTCCTTTTTGGCAATGGCGGCGGCGGTGTCGGCACGGAACTGATCCAGCTTAGCGGCAAGCTCATCATCGGCAACAGCCAAGATGGCAACGGCCAGGTAAGCGGCGTTCTTGGCACCGTTCAGGGCAACCGTGGCAACCGGGAAGCCGGAAGGCATCTGCACGGTAGCAAGCAGAGCATCCAGACCGTCCATGGCACCGCCCTTCATCGGGATGCCGACCACCGGCAAAGTGGTGTTGGCGGCAAAGGCACCTGCCAGGTGGGCCGCCATACCGGCAGCGCACAGGATAACACCGTAACCATTGGCGCGGGCAGATTTGGCAAAGGCAGCGGCGGCTTCCGGCGTACGGTGGGCGGAAAGAATGTGCGCCTCAAACGGTACATCGAAATCTTTCAGCACCCCGCAGGCACTTTTTACAACCGGCCAGTCACTGTCAGAACCCATGATGATGGCAACCTTTTTACGGTTCGGCATGTTACAGATCCTCCTTCAAAAAATAAGAGCGCGGTGTACACGGGTACACTGCGCTTATACAAGGCTATTATGCTTATAATACACCGCATGAAGAACACAGCTGCGCAAACCGACCGGGAATGGTCCGAAAAGATTCGTGTAATGCACAAAGTCGCCCTCCATCCTTTAATGTATGGCTGGATCCCCCGGCGGGCTGTGTACAGAATAACACACAAAACACCCGTACGGAAAATCTCTGTAATTAAAGTGTAAAGCGTGCAGCGCAAAAAAGCAAGAGCCAAAACTTTTTTTGGCGCACTTCCTATTGTGTTTAAAATAAGATAGGGCTTTTTGTCAAAGTTGATGGAGAAAAACGGGGTGAAGTATGACTTTTTTGATAAGGATTTTTGTGCTATAATAACCATACCAGAAAATACTGCCATAAGGCAGGATGGGAAAGGGGTATCGCAATGAAATTGTTCCACACAGCCCTTGTGCTTGGCAAGGGGGGCTTTGGCACACAGCTGGGAGAAATGCTGGCGGAAGCCGGCGGCTATTCCCGTATTTTGTACCTGGATGACCAGGCACCGGACGCTGCGGGCAAACTGGCAGATTACCTGGATCCCACCATCAGGGAACGCTGCACCGCGGCTTTTGTGGGCCTTGGCAACAATGAGCTGCGGCTGCAATGGCTGCAAAAGCTGGTGGTTGCGGGCTACCAGACACCGGTGTTTGAACACCCGGCGGCAGAAGTATGCAGCAGCGCAGCCCTGGGGGCAGGGACCGTGGTGCTGCCGTTTGCCTTTGTGGGCGCAGGAACCAAAGTGGGGGCAGGGTGCATCATCAATGCCGGTGCCATTGTGGACCATAACGCCGTGCTGGAAGATGGTGTGCATGCCGCCCCCCGTGCAACCATCAAAGCCGGGGCAACCGTGGAGCGCTGCATGAAAGTGGACAGCGGCGAAATTATCCGCAGCCCATGGGAAAAATAATGCAGCTGCGCGGAACCGGCAGCCAAACAATGCAGGCAGAATTTTGAAAAAAGCGGCCCCGCAATTTGGGTATATTGCGGTGTTGCCCTTAATAATAAACGAACGTAAAAACCAGCCGCCTGCCGTGCAAATGCACAAAGCAGGCGGCTGGTTTTATAAGGCAATACCGCACAATTCTAAGTGCCGATACGGCGAGCGAGGCACGGCAGCTGCTAAGCCAAAAGCGCAGATAATACTTTGTGTATTATCGAGCATTTTGGCAACGCAGATGCCGTGCCGCAGCCGCCGGAGCGGTGCTTAAGCCGTCAGGCGGGAATTGTGCGGTGTTGCCATAAGTCGTAAGCAAAAGGCGAAAATCAAGCAGGGAACAACCTGCCAAAAAAAGCAAAGCGCTTACCCGATGTTTTCAACATTCTCCTCACCATCCACCGGCAGGGTGGTGCGCGGGGTCACGCTGAGGGGGTCGGGCAGGGTGTTGTTTTCAACATCCTGCAACACCTGCGGCACACCGGGGAAGAACTTGGCGATGCCGCAGCCCTTGCAGTGCAGGCCATCGAAAAAGTCGGTCTCATTCAACCCCTTAATGCAGGTGGGATCATAACTGCCGTACAGCGGAATATTGTAGTCATGCGCATACTGGCGGATCCAGTTTTCGGTTTCAAAAAAGCCCTGGTGCTGGTCGGTTTCCGTCAGCAGAAAGTCATACAAGTACGGGTGCCAGGGGGAAAGGGCCAAAATCACCGTGGTGCCCTGGTTTCGCGCATACTGGATAAACTTGTCAAACGCTTCTTCCTGCTTGGGGGAAAGCGAGTCGAACCCTTCCATATGTACGCTGTTGAACGTGGGGCAGGCTTCGGCGGCAAGGGCGCGCACCTGGTCGGTGTTGGCATCCCGGAATGCGGGGTCATACAGCACACTGCCGTCAGAGCGCTTGATGGTGGTGGGCTGCTCGTAAGGGTCGCCGTCCACCGGGTTAAAGTCAATGGGGTTGCCATCGTCATCCGTCACAACGCTCTGGCCGCGGTTCTTTAAGTAATAGTCTACGTTGCCCTGAAAATAAGCCGGTTCCACCAGCGCTTTCCACAGCGCCACGCGGTCCTCTTCCTCATAGTCGGTTTCAACACCGAGAACCTTAGTCAAAAATTCGTTGTATAGCTCCACATCGGCGCGCTTGTCAAAGGCGGCTTCGTCCCCATACAGCACCCAGGGATCCACGCTCCAAATCAGCACCTTGGGCGCTTTGCCGTAACAGACCATCTTATAATAGCTGGTCATGTTATCGCGCACATCCGCGCCGGTAACGCCCATGTTGAAAAAACTGTCGGTTCCGACAAGTTCCCGTGTGAACTGTAATACGCGGCTGGAACCAATGCCGATCACTTCCGGGGTGTCCGGAACATCCTGTGCAAACAGCTGGACAACCTCGCGCTCAATTTCGTTCATCTGCTCAAAGTTGCTCACATCATAGCCCTGCAGCATCAAGTCCACAATGCGGCGGGGGGCAAGCTCACCCTGGAACAGGCCACTGCGGTCTACCGTATAGCTGAACCAGACCATGAAAACCAGAATGGGAATGAACAGGGCAAACTTGAACAACGTTTTGCTGCCAAAGTATAACCGGCGGACCAAACCATGCAAAAAGCGAACGAAGATATTTGGCTTTTTGGGGCGTCTGCGCGGTGTGGGAGCGGATTTTTTTTGCTTTGTGGTGGGCTTGCGGGCCGGGGCGGCAACAGCACTGCGGCTGACCTTTTGGGTGCCGCGCGGGGCGGAAGCAGGGGTCTGTGTTGGCATAATTGATCTCCCTCCCCCGTTAAAATTGCTGGTAAATGAACGCCGACTGCCCGAACGCGGCAAAGAACAAGATGGATACCGCAGCGGCATAATAGACCGTCCAACGCAGCACAAAGCACTGCTTGCGGATCCAGCGGGCAACATTGTTGCCGTTGTGCTCCATGGCCAGCACAATGGCGGTACCGCAGGTCAACACCACCGGCAGGCGGCCGTCAATGCCGCTGCTGGTGACGAGATTGGTAACGCTTTCCCATCCAGCTGCAAAGCCGCCCTGCCAGCCCTGCAGTATTCCGGCGAATACCTCGCCGGGGGCAGCGTTGTAAATGGCGGAAGCAAAAAACACCATTGTAAAGCTGAACAGCAGGTAGGTGATGCAGCGCTGGAGGAATGTCTGCACGGCAGGCTCGCGGTACAGCGGGTTATAGCGCCACAGCACTTTGCGTGGAGCTTTGCTCAGCTGGGCAATGACTGAAATCACGCCGCAGGCAATGCCCCATTCCAGATAGCGCAGGTCAGCCCCGTGCCATAGGCCGCTGACGGCAAACACGATCAGCGTGTTCAGCATATGGCGCACCACATTGCAGCGGCTGCCGCCAAGAGGAATGTAGATATAATCCCGCAGCCAGCCAGTCAGGCTCATGTGCCAGCGCTGCCACAACCCGGCAAAGCTGGTAGCCTCGAACGGGCTGTGAAAGTTTTCCAGCAGATCATACCCCAAAATGCGGGCAGCACCGATGGCGATATCGCAACAGCCGGAAAAATCCAGGTAGAGCCGCAGGCTGAACAGCAGGGTGGCGGCCACCAGGTTGGGGCCATTCATCTCAGCGGGGGTATCGTACACCATCTTGATGTACAGGTTCATGTTGTCCGCCAGGACCATCTTTTTGGTGTAGCCCCACAGCATGCGGAACGCACCGCCCGCACACCGGGTGTAGCTGAACCGGCGGGATTTGTGGATCTGTGGCCGAAAATGGGGGTACCGCTCAATTGGGCCGGTGGTCATGGTGGGAAAAAAGCTAACGAACAGCGCATAATGCAGCGGGTTCAGCTCAACCTTGCAGCGGCGCTTGTATACATCAATGGTGTAGCTGAGCGCAGCAAGGGTAAAGTAGCCCAGGCCCAGCGGGGTAACCATATCCGTGCGGGGCTGCAATACCGTGCCGCTCAGGATATCTGCCGCCAACAGGTTCCAGTATTTGTAATAGAACAAAAGCCCCACACAGGTGAACACCGCCAAAAGCAGGAAAATCACCCGCACGGGACCTATCCGGCATTTGCCGATCACCAGCCCGCAGCCCCATGTGACCAGTGTTGCCGCAATCAAAACCGGTACCAGCAGGCGGTCGTTGGCCCCCCAACAGTAAAACAGGTAGCTGGCAGCCAGCAGACAGTAAGGGCGCAGAACACGGGGCAGGGTATAGTTCAAAAGCGCCACTGCCGCAAAAAAGCCAAGAAATAGCAGTGTTGTCAGTTCCATCCTCAAACTCCTTTGGCGGGATTATTTGCCGCTGAGTTTTTTCTCCAAATCCCGCACGCGCTTTTCCAGGATAGCGTTTTCCTGGGTAAGGCGCTTGCACTTATCCGCAAGCTGGCTGACGCCGATGCTTAAACTGAGCAGCACCAGCAGCACAAAGCAGAACATGAGCATAAATACCAGGTTGACCGGCATTTGTACATCCAGCAGATCACGCAGGACGTAAACAACATAGGGGAATACCGCAAAGATGACAAGAACCACGGCCAGTGCCAGCCAGAGAAGGCTGTATTTTACGCTCATTTGGCCCTTTTTCAGCAGCGCAAAAATAATCAGCAGCAGGATGGCCGCACCCAAAATCATAAAAAACTGGAAATGTGCCGTCATGGGCGTTGTGCCTCCTTATTTGCTTTTCGGCTGGTGGATTTTCTTGATAGAAAGGCGGTCAATGATCAAAGACAGGGAAACCTTGATCATGTAATATGCGCTTTTAAAACTGCGAATGCTGGAAACGCCGCCCTGACGTTCTTTCATGACGACCGGGGCTTCGCCTACGCGGAACCCGGCCAGCGTGGCAGCCAGAATGGCTTCCGGCTCCGGATAATCCGAAGCATAATGCTCCGCAAAATAGGCGGTTAGCTGGGGACCGGTGGCACGGAAACCACTGGTGACATCCAGAATGCGCTGACCACAGAGAATATGGATGAGCCAGCTTAAAAAGCGGATGCCGACCCGGCGCATAAAGCTTGTCTGGAAGCCTTCGCACTTGATAAAGCGGCTGCCGATGCACATATCCAGTTTGCCGTCCAATACCGGCTGAACGACCTGCATCAGATAAGCGGGGTCGTGCTGGCCGTCACCGTCCATCTGCACAGCAACATCATAACCATTGGCGCGGGCATAACGATAACCGCACTGCACGCCGCCGCCAATGCCAAGGTTGACCGGTAGATCCAAAAACGGGTAGCCATGCTCCGCCAGCAATTCAGCCGAGCGGTCGGTGGAACAATCGTTGATGATCAAAAAGTCAACCTGCGGGCAGGTGGCACGCAGGCGTTCCACGGTGCTGACGATGTTGGCTTCCTCATTATAACAGGGAATGATAACAAGAATTTTGGCTGGGTGATTCAAAAGGGCACCTCACATCAGGGGAACGGCCGGTTTGGCATCAAACGCGGCCTTCCAAAATAAAATGTTCCAGTTTGCGCAGCAGCTCGCTGCGGCGGTAATGCGCAAGATAATATTCTTTGGCGCTCTGGCCCATGGCGGCGCGCTGGGCGGCGTCCATGCGGGTCAGTGCCAGCAGGTTGTCTGCCAGGGCGGCGGCATCACAGGCAGGGGAGCTTAACCCGCCTGCCGCGGCAACCGCCGCATTGCCGGCGCCGTCCATACTGGCCAGGACCGGCTTGCCGGCGGCCATATAACTGGCAACCTTGGCCGGTACGGTCAGCCCCAAGTCCGGCGAATCTGACAGGCAGACGATCAAAGCATCGGCCAGCGCGGTGAACTTGGGAATATCCGTTGCCGGAACACTGCCGTAAAACGTAACGGCGTCCTCGGCGTGCAGCTCTTTCACTTTGGCTTCCAGCGCGGCGCGGCTCATGCCATCGCCCACCAGCAACAGGTGCAACATATCCGCCCCGCGGCTGCGTGCATCCTGCACCGCCGTGATGACGGTCTCCAGGCTTTGGGCGGGGGTAAAAGTGCCGGTAAACACCAGGTTGAACCGCCCGCCGAACTGCGCCTGCAAAGCGGCATCCGGCTGAGGAACGGCGTAAAAATCCTCGCAGTACTGCGGGATCACAGCAATTTTTTGCGGCGGCATACCGGTGCGCTGGCACAGCCGCTGCTGCAGCGGCTCACTCATGGCAATCAGTCGGTCGGCCTTCTTATATAAAGCGTCGCTTACACCCTGGGCAATCGCGCGCAGGGCTTTGTTCTTCACATTCAGCACGCTGTACAGGTTTTCGGGCCAGATATCCAGCACATAGTTGGTAAAGGGAATGTGGTGCTTTTTGGCATAGCGGATGGCGGGCCAGCACATCAGTACCGGGCTGGTGTTAAAGCAGAACACCGCATCGTACCCGCCCGGCAGGCGGTGCAGCGCATGGGCGGCGTACCACGGCCAGCTGACATAGTTCAAAAAAATGTTGACCGAGGTGTTGCCCCTGCGCGGAACCTCTTTGCAGCGGTACAGGCGGGCACCGTGCCATTCTTCTTCAAAAGGGCCGGCGGCGCTGTAACCGGGGAACCATTCGCCTTTTGGGTAATTGGGCAGCCCGCAAAGCACATCCACCGCAATGCCATCCTGCAAAAAACCTTCCACAATATCATTGATGCGGAAATTTTCCGGCCAGAAATGCTGCGTAACAACAAGAATCTTTTTTTGAGAGGGCAAAGGGCACACACCTTTCGAAAGTTAGGAAGTAGGAATTAGGAGTTGAAGAACGGCTGCTAGACTTGAGGTCTTTTGCAATCTATAAAATGCTCTGTAGGGAACGATCTTGACCGTTCCAAAGCATTCAGCTTGTCGCAGCCTCAAAAAACTCCTCACTCCTCACTCCTCACTCCTACCTTCTAACTAAAAAACTCAGTTTTTTCTCCACACCATCTTATTAACCACCCCGGTGTAGCTCTGGATAATCTTGACGACCTTGGTGGAAACGTCTTCCGTGTAGTAGGGGACGGGGATGCCGTTGTCGCCGTTGGCGTTCATGGCAACGGCGGTGGCAACCGCCTGTTCCACGCCGCCCTCGCTGATGCCGGCCAGCACAAAGCAGCCTTTGTCCAGTGCTTCAGGTCGCTCGGTGGAGGTACGGATGCAGACAGCCGGGAACGGATGTCCCACGCTGGTAAAGAAGCTGGATTCCTCCGGCAGGGTGCCGGAATCGCTGACCACGGCAAACGCGTTCATCTGCAGATGGTTGTAATCATGGAAGCCCAGGGGCTCATGCAGCTTTACGCGCTCGTCCAGCTGGAAGCCCATGGCGTCCAGCCGCTTTTTGCTGCGCGGATGGCAGGAATACAGAATGGGCATATCATAGGTCTGGGCCAGGTGATTGATGGAGGTGAACAGGTCGATAAAGTTCTTTTCGGTATCAATGTTCTCCTCACGGTGGGCGGAAAGCAGCATGTATTTGTGCGGCTCCAGCCCCAGGCGCTCCAGCACATCGCTGGCTTCGATCTTGGCCAGGTTGGCGTGCAGCACTTCCGCCATGGGGGAACCGGTCACAAAGGTGCGCTCCTTGGCGGTGCCTTCGGCATTCAGGTAACGGCGGGCATGCTCGGAATAGCACATGTTCACATCGGAAATGTGGTCCACAATGCGGCGGTTGGTTTCCTCAGGCAGGCACTCGTCAAAGCAGCGGTTGCCGGCTTCCATGTGGAAGATGGGAATGTGCAGCCGCTTGGCCGCAATGGCGGAAAGGCAGCTGTTGGTATCGCCCAGAATCAGCAGGGCATCGGGCTTCTGTTCCACCATCAGGGAGTAGGACTTGGCAATAATGTTGCCGATGGTTTCACCCAGGTCCTTGCCGACGGCATCCAGATAGAAATCCGGCGCACGCAGGCCCAGGTCCTCAAAGAATACCTGATTCAGGTTATAATCATAGTTCTGGCCGGTGTGGACTAGAATCTGGTCAAAATACACATCACACTTTTTAATCACAGCCGACAGCCGAATGATCTCCGGCCGCGTGCCGATAATGGTCATAAGTTTGAGCTTGTTCATTGTAAAACACCCGATACAGTTAGGAGGTAGGAGTGAGGAGTTAGGGCAACACCGCATAATTCTAAGTGCCGATACGGCGAGCGAGGTGCG
>ENA-ORTY01001577-ORTY01001577.1-human-gut-metagenome-genome-assembly--contig:-NODE-1577-length-24792-cov-4.013340_pt1 | contig 24792 bp, 23 predicted proteins | sample MGYA00241917_ERZ509198 | MGnify/ENA primary metagenome ERZ509198 (study PRJEB26280, sample SAMEA2338857) | human gut metagenome | biome: human gut; feature: human-associated habitat; material: faeces...
AAAATCCTGTAATATCAAGCATTTGAGAAGAAATACAGGACTTATGAGGAGTTATGAAACGGATGATAAAAATACTATTCATTTGCCACGGCAATATCTGCCGCAGTCCAATGGCTGAGTTTGTAATGAAGGATCTGGTGCGGCAAAACGGACTGGAGGGGCAGATTCAAATTGCCTCTGCGGCCACCAGCCGGGAAGAGATCGGGAACCCGGTGTATCCGCCGGCGCGGCGAAAACTGGCGGAACACGGAATCCGCTGTGACGGCCATCATGCCCGGCAGCTGACAGCCCGGGATTACCAGGACTTCGACCTGCTGATTGGGATGGATCAGGCGAACCTCAGGAACATGACCCGTATCTGCGGCGGAGATCCGGCGGGGAAACTGCATTTGCTCATGGACTTTACGCAGCGGCCAGGAGATGTGGCCGATCCCTGGTATACCGGGGTTTTTGAAACTACCTGGCAGGATGTGCTGGAGGGGTGCAGCAGACTGTTGGAACAGCTAAAAGCAAGCCTGTGATGAAAATGGGAACCTCATTATTTTCCCGTCGTCTAAAGGAACAGTTACAAAAGAAAAACGACTTTTGGAGGCGCGGTTATGAAAAAACTGTGTAAGATAAAAGAAGGCCGGATTCTATTCGGCGTATGCGGCGGAATTGCGGAATTTTTGGGCGTGGACCCCACCGTGGTGCGCTTGTTGTGGGCAGCACTGTCGCTGACAGGCACAGGTGTGCTGCTATACATTGTTGCCGCATTCATCATGCCGGAGCACTCGGAGGTGGAATGACCATGGTATTGGAGACACAGCGGCTGATCCTGCGTCCGTGGACGGAGGAGGATGCCCCGGAACTGTACCGCTATGCCAGTGATCCACGGGTGGGGCCGATTGCCGGGTGGCCGGTACATACCAGTGTGGAGCACAGCCAGGAAATCATTCGGGAAGTGTTTTCCGCACCGGAGACCTATGCGGTGGTACTGAAAGAAACCGGGCTGCCGGTGGGCAGTGTGGGAATCCTCCGTGGAGAGGGAGCCAATGCGCCTCTTGGGGAGCGGGAGGCAGAGATCGGATACTGGATCGGCGTTCCCTATTGGGGCAGAGGTCTGATTCCCGAGGCGGTGGACAAGCTGCTGGAACGCTGTTTTCATGCACTAAACTGTACGGCAGTGTGGTGCGATCATGCGGATGGAAATGAAAAATCCAGGCGTGTGATGGAAAAGTGTGGGTTTCGATATCATCACACGGTTGAGGGGGAATGGAACGACCTGATCGGTGCATCCAGAACCGTACACTATACCCGCCTGACGCGGGAAGAATGGGAGGCGAAGGCCAGTGGCGTTTGACTATAAAAAGGAATACCGTACATTCTATATGCCCAAGAAACAGCCGCAGATTTTGGAAATACCGGAGATGCGTTTTGTTGCTGTGGCAGGCCAGGGAGACCCGAATGAGCAGGATGGAGAATACCAGGCGGCAATCGAAACCCTGTACAGCATCGCATATACCGTGAAAATGAGTAAAAAGGGGTCACACCAGATAGATGGGTACTTCGATTTTGTAGTACCGCCTTTGGAGGGATTCTGGTGGCAGGGAGAAACGGCTGCAATCGATTACGAGAGAAAAGACACATTCCATTGGATCTCTGTCATCCGTCTGCCGGAGTTTGTGACCCAAGAGGAATTTGCGTGGGCTGTGACGGAAGCGGAACGGAAGAAAAAACGGGATTTTTCTAAGGCGTTCTATTGGACTTTGAAAGAGGGACTGTGTGTGCAATGTATGCACTTAGGACCCTATGATGAAGAACCGGCTACGGTGGCACGGATGGAAACATACCTGGAGGAACAGGGATATGAGCTGGACTTCACAGAGACCCGCCGGCATCATGAGATCTATCTGACAGATGTCCGGAAAACGGCGCCGGAAAAGCTGAAAACAGTGATTCGGCATCCCATTCGTCTAAAACAGTGAAATGACCGGGAAGATACTGCGGAAATCGGGGGTGTTTTCCCGGAATTGACAATTCGTGCAGATGGGTCTATAATACCCGCATCTATCCCAAGGAGTACGCAAATACCATGCAAATCAAACACAAATGGAAGGCAATGGTCTCCGGTGTCCTGTGCGGAGTGCTGGTGATTTCCGCGGTGATCACGCCGCTGAGCACGCGGGTACAGGCGGTGTCCCAGTGGGAGATCGATGCACTGGAACAGAAGAAGAATACCATTGCCCAGAATAAGAAAGATCAGCAGGCGGCACTGGCGGCGCTGCAGGAGGAACAGGCCGGATATCTGGAACAGAAGACGGCGCTGGACAAGCAGGAAGAACTGGCTGTGCAGGAGATCAATCTGATCAAAGAGCAGTTGGAGATGTACCGGGAGCTGATCGTAGAGAAACAGGAAGAGGCCGACCAGGCCCAAGCGGATGCCGAGGCGCAGCTGGTGCTGTATAAAGAGCATTTGCGGGCAATGGAGGAGAATGGACAGTTCAACTTTTATCTCTCGCTGCTGTTCATTGCAGACAGCTTTGCAGATCTGCTCAGCCGGATCGACATGATCACGGAAATCATGGAGTACGACCGGAAAGTGGAAGCGGACTATAAAGATGCCCGGGACTTTGCTTTGGAACTGAAAGCGGAGTATGAATCCTACGAGGAGGAATTGTCTGTAAAAGAGACGGAGATGCAGGCAGAGATCGATGCCCTGCAGGCGGAACTGGAAAAGACCCAGGAACAGATCAATGCCCTGCAAAGCAATATTGACGCCTATCAGGCGGCCTATGCCCAATATGCAGCCGATGAGGATGCGGTACAGGCAGAAATCGACCGACTGACGGAGGAACTGAAAAAGCAAAATACCCAGGTCAATTCTACTGGAAATTACATCTGGCCCTGCCCGTCCTGCTATACCATCACCTCGAATTACGGGTACCGGTATTTGGAACTGTACGGTTATACCAGACTGCATGCCGGTGTGGATATTGGTGCGCAGTATGGCGCGGAAGTGGTGGCTGCGGACGGCGGCAGTGTTTCCGTGGCAACATATAGTTCCTCTTACGGAAACTATGTGATGCTCTACCATTCCGATGGTTCCAGTACGGTCTACGCCCACATGAGCTCCCTGGCGGTTTCTGCCGGACAGACCGTGAAACAGGGCGATGTGATCGGTTATGTCGGTTCTACCGGCAACTCCACTGGCCCCCATCTGCACTTTGAAGTGCGTGTCAACGGCGGGACTGTGGACCCCATGCAGTACTTTAAGTAAATTTCAAAAAAGAAAACATCCGTATCAATTTCGATACGGATGTTTTTTGCATATTGCATCAAGGGAGGATTCCAAACTCCACGATTCCCATAGCGCCGATGGCGATGGTGTATCGGGGGAAGACCACCACAGGCTGGCCAAGTTCGTTGAGATAGAATTGGGTGTTTTCGTCCACGGTCACAAACCCGCCTTCCTCTTCTGTGAAAAACACAGAGGGGTCTTCGGCCTCGGCCATTTGTTCGCGGATGCTTTCGTTGCAGATCTCCACCCAGTTTTCACCTAACAGGTCTTCCAGTGTCAGTTCCCGATCGAGGGAAAGGTCCAGATTATAGAAGAACTGCTCCTGCTGGAACGAGTAGAGGGAGGTATAGGTGTCCAGCACAAAGGAGAGACGGTCTTCAGACTGGTAGAGGATCTCATAATCTACATTGATCTCGCAGAACTCCCCATGGGTCTTCAGCCACTCCTCTTCGGTTCCTCCGGTTTCCAGGAAGGCCCGCTTATATGCCTGGATGGCCGCCTCGCCCTCGGCGATTTTGGCGTCCACACGCTCCTGAATCTCCTGATTGATCCGATCGGACAGCTGGCTGCCTGCGATTTGCGGCTGCTGTACGGTCAGGGTACGGTCATCGTCAACATCCTGGAACTGCCGGACGGTCAGCACCTGGAACAGGCTGCCCACAACGGGCAGATCGGCCGCGGCATTGGCGACGGTGGGGGAGAGATTCAGCACGCCCACCATCAAGAGGAAACAGGCGGCACAGCTGCCCAGTGTGCGCCGGATGGTTTGCATTTTACGCCGCTTTTTTCCTTGTCGGATGCCTTCCCGGAGATGTTCTTCCAGATCGGGGGGCAGGGGAACGGAAGAGAATTCTTCTCGGGCGCTTTCCCATGGATTCTTTTCGCTCATCATTCTTCGACTCCTTCCATTGAGACTCGCAGTTGTTTCAGTCCCGCATATAGCCGGGACTTTACAGTATTCAGATTCCAACCGGTCACGTCGCTGATCTCTTGTAAACGCAGCTCTCCATAAAATCGCAGTTTGATAACTGTTTGGAGGTTTTCCGGCAATGCATCCACCCGCTTTGCCAGAGAATCATCTGGCAGATCGGGTTCATAGCTGCCCGGATCCAGTTCTTCATCCGGCAGATACACCAGTTTTTTCCGCTGCTTGAGCTGATCCAGACAGGTCCGCACCAGAATTCGCAGGACCCAGCTGCGGACAGCGTCTGCCGAGCGGAGTTGAGACTGATTTTCCAGGGCTTTGCAGGCAGTGGTCTGCACTGCGTCCAGCGCATCCTCCTGATTTTTTAAGTAGCTGAAAGCCATACGATATAGAAGAGCTTGGTTATCCAAGAGAAATTGAGTCAGCGTCTGTTCGTGCATCGATGCCATGTTGCTGCTCCTTTCGCGGGATTCTACTGAATAGACGATCCGAAGAGTGAAAAAGTTGAAGCAATCGAAAAATATCATGGAAAAGAAAAACGGTCAGACCAATGTCTGACCGTTTTTTTGTACAGTGTTAGGCTCTATGCCATTTGACGCCCTGAGGGGTATCTTCCAGAATGATGCCTTCTGCTTTCAGCTCGTCCCGAATCCGGTCAGCCTCAGCAAAGTTCTTTGCCTTTCTGGCGGCCTGACGGGCGGCGATCTTTTCCTCGATGGCCTGGTCCAGATCCTGTGCCTGAGCGGGGAAGGGGATGCCCAGAACATTGCACAGTTCCATAAACACATCGTAGCACAGGGCGGCCAGTGCTTTGGTGGGATCGGCGGCGGGGGAAACTGCGGCATTCACCTCACGCACCAACTCAAAAATGGCGGAGATGGCATCGGCAGTGTTGAAGTCGTCGTCCATGGCGGCGCAGAACTTCTCCCGGAATTTGGGCAGAGTCTGGGAGAAAGCGGTCTCGGATTCCGTCAGTTCTCCGTCCTTGCCGTTTGCCATGAAGAATTCCAGGTTCTTTTTGGCAGTCTGCAGACGCTCCAGGGCATTTTTGGCCTGGGTCAGGATCTCACCGGAGTAGTTCAGGGGGGAGCGGTAGTGGCTCATGAGCATGAACATCCGGATGCAGTCGTAGCCGTAGACCTGGGCGGCCTCCCGGACGGTGAAGAAGTTGCCCAGAGATTTGGACATTTTCCTGTTGTCGATGTTGATGAACCCGTTGTGCAGCCAGTAGTGAACGAACTCGCAGCCGTTGGCTGCCTCGGACTGGGCAATCTCGTTCTCATGATGGGGGAAGGCCAGGTCTGCACCGCCGCAGTGGATGTCAATGGTGTGACCCAGGTAGCGGTTGGACATGGCAGAGCACTCAATGTGCCAGCCGGGACGGCCTTTGCCCCAGGGAGATTCCCAGTAAGGCTCACCGGGCTTGGCGGCCTTCCAGAGGGCGAAGTCCAGGGCGTCTTCTTTCACATCGTTGACATCGATCCGGGCGCCGGCCTGCAGATCTTCAATGGGCTGATGGCTCAGTTTGCCATAGTCTTTGAACTTCAGCGTGCGATAATAGACATCCCCGTTTTCCGTGGCATAGGCGTATCCCTTGTCGATCAGGGTCTGTACGATCTCAATGATCTGGGGGATATTTTCCGTAGCCTTGGGGTGGATGGTGGCGGGACGGACACCCAGTGCCTGGGCATCGGTGAAGTATTCCTGAATGTACTTCTCAGCCACTTCTGCAGAGGAAATGCCCTCTTCGTTGGCGCGCTTGATGATCTTATCGTCCACATCGGTGAAGTTCTGCACGAATGTCACATCGTAGCCCCGGTACTCAAAATAGCGGCGCAATACATCGAACATGATGGTGGGGCGAGCGTTTCCAACATGAATGAAGTTGTACACAGTGGGGCCGCAGGCGTACATCCGGACTTTGCCGGGCTCAATGGGGACGAATTCTTCCTTCTGCTGGGTCATGGTATTATATAGTCTCATAGTACATTACTCCTCATACAGTTTCATTTTTCAGCACATCCCGGTTGACGACAAAGTATTCCACACCGGAATAGACAGTGGTGATCAGAATTACGATGCTGCACGCGCCGTCCAGAAGGGTAGAGAAGGAGGCCGACTGGCCAACGGCCAGCATCAGAATGATGCCCACCATGGTGCAGGCGGTTTTGACCTTGCCGGACTTGGCGGCGGCAATGACCCGTCCCTGTTCCACGGCAATCAGACGCAGACCGGAAACGGCAAACTCTCTGGCAACGATTACAGCGAGAATCCATCCGGACATCCGGCCCTGTTCCACGAACAGGAGCATGGCGGTGATTACCAGCATTTTATCTGCCAGGGGGTCCATAAATTTGCCGAAATTGGACACCTGATTGTAATGCCGGGCGATATAGCCGTCCACAAAGTCGCTCAGGGAGGCAATGACAAACACGGCAAGGGCGGCATACTGCATGGCAGGGCCGTCCAGATACATCAGAACAATGAATACCGGAATGCAGAGCACCCGGAAAAGGGTGATTTTATTGGCAGTGGTCATGGGGGACGCCTCACTTTTCTGCGGACAGAGTGCCCAACAGGTCTCCGTCCCGGGTGTCTCGGATGAACACCGGCACAATCTGACCGATCAGAGCCGGTTTTCCGCTGTCGAAGTACACCAGCCAGTCGATATCCGGGGAGTCCGCCCAGCTGCGGCCGATGCACAGTCCGCTTTCTTCGTCATAGGCTTCCACCAGTACATCCAGGGTCTCGCCAATCTGGCTGACGGAGAAGTCTTCCATGATCTGGGCCTGGATCTGCATGACCAGATCTGCCCGGTGCCGTGCAACATCGCTGTCCACATGGGGCATAGCAGCGGCGGGCGTGCCGTCCTCCGGAGAATAGGGGAACACACCGGCACGCTCGATTTTGGCGTGGCGCAGGAAGGTACACAGCTCCTCGAATTCCTCCTCGCCCTCCCCGGGAAGACCGGTGATCAGACTGGTGCGAAGAACCAGATTGGGGATGCGCTCCCGGAGCTTATCAAACAGGACGCGAATCTCCTCTCCGGTGCCCCGGCGGTTCATGGCTTTCAGGATACCGTCGTTGATGTGCTGAATGGGAATGTCCAGATATTTGACGATCTTCTCTTCTACGGCAATGGTCTCGATCAGTTCATCGTCAAAGGCATCGGGGTAGAGATAGTGCAGTCGAATCCACTGGATGCCGGGGATCTGGCACAGCCGGCGGAGCAGTTCAGACAGCCGGCGGCCGCCGTACAGATCCTCGCCGTAGCGGGTGATATCCTGGGCAATGACAATCAGTTCCCGGCAGCCCTGTGCGGCCAGATCTTCTGCCTCCTGCACAATGGCCTCCATGGGGCGGCTGCGGTAGCGGCCCCGGATAGAGGGGATGACGCAGAATGCACACCAGTTGTTGCAGCCCTCTGCAATGCGCAGATAGGCCCAGTTGGGGCCGGTGCTGACCACGCGGCCCAGTTCTTCAATGGGGCCGTTTTTATCGGCAAAAGACTCGATGACCTGTCCTTCCTCCAACTGTGCCAGAACCTGGTCGATAGAGCCGAAACTGGCGATGCCGACCAAAGCATCCACCTCGGGCAGTTCCTGGAGAATTTCCTCGCGGTAGCGCTGCGCCAGGCATCCGGCGACCACCAGATATTTCACCTGACCGGATTTTTTCAGTTCTCCGATCTGCAGAATGGTATCAATGGCCTCCTGGGTGGCACTTTCGATAAAGGCGCAGGTGTTGATGATGACTGCGTCTGCCTGTTCCGGCGCGGATACGATCTCGTGGCCGGCCTGTTGGGTCTGAAACAGCATCTGCTCACTGTTGACCGTGTTTTTGGGGCAGCCCAGTGAAATAAAACTAATCTTCAAAATTGATTCCCTCTGTCATTCCATAAAATTCTTCATTATCCTGATCTGCCAGAACCCGCTGTTTGGCGGACTGGATTTCGGACCAGGAAAAGCCGCGGCGCAGCAGTGCGTCAGTGGCTCTTTTCAATTCTGCTCGATCCGGGGCGGAACTGCGCAATTTGCTGCGCAGGAGCCGGTCGATGGTTTCGTCCTGCTCCGGGTATTGGAGCATTGCCTCTTCCCAGAGGTCTTTCGGCAAGCCGTGCCGGAACAGTTCGTTCCGGATGCGGGATTTGCCGTACCCTTTGGCGGCGTAGTGGCGGACCACCATAGCGGCATAGCGGACATCGTCCACAACGCCCAGGTCGACCAGCCAGTCGGCAACGGCCTCAGCCGCCTCGGGGGATTCGCCTTTGGCAGTGAGTTTCTCAATCAGCTCCCGGCGAGATACATCCCGGCGCTCCAGAATTCGCAGCGCCCGGGTTTTGGTTTGTTCCGGCAGCTCCATCAGCCTTCAAAATCGTCCGCGCTCACATCCACAGCCCGGCCGGCCGCCTGGGCGGCTTTCTTTGCCTGGGGGGACAGGAGTTTCACGGCGTTGGCGCGAATCTGCTCTTCAATCTGATCGCTGACATCCGGGTTATCCAGCAGATACTGGCGCACATTGTCCCGACCCTGAATCCGGCTGCCATTGACGGTGAACCAGGCACCGCCCTTTTCGATAATGTCCAACTTGACGCCCAGGTCGATGATCTCACCGACTTTGGAGATGCCTTCGCCATAGATGATGTCAAACTCTGCCTCCTTGAAGGGGGGAGCGACCTTGTTTTTGACCACTTTGGCCCGGGTACGGTTGCCGATGACCTCGGTGCCGGATTTCAGGGTTTCTACACGGCGCATATCAATGCGGACACTGGAGAAGTATTTCAGTGCCCGGCCGCCGGGGGTGGTTTCCGGGTTGCCGTACATCACGCCGATCTTTTCCCGGAGCTGATTGATAAAGACCACCACGCAGTTGGTTTTGGAAACGATACCGGCCAGTTTCCGCAGGGCCTGACTCATCAGACGCGCCACAACGCCCACACTGGATTCACCCATTTCTCCTTCCAGTTCGGAGCGGGGCAGCAGCGCGGCCACGGAGTCTACCACCACACAGTCGATGGCGCCGGAGCGCACCAGTTGCTCGGTAATTTCCAGAGCCTGCTCGCCGGTGTCCGGCTGAGAGATCAGCAGTTCGTCAATGTTCACGCCCAGTGCCCGGGCGTAGGCAGGTTCCAGTGCGTGTTCCACATCGATGAAAGCCACATCGCCGCCCAATTTCTGGGCACTGGCCAGAATATGCAGGGCCAGCGTGGTCTTACCGCAGGATTCCGGCCCATAGATCTCCACGATGCGGCCTCTGGGAACGCCGCCGATACCCAGCGCCAGATCCAAAGACAGGGAACCGGTGGAGATGGCCTCCACATTCACGGGAATATCATCGCCAAGGCGCATGATGGCGCCTTTGCCGAAATTCTTTTCAATTTGTGCCAGAGCTGTTTCCAGCGCTTTCTTTTTATCTTCCGCCTGTCCGGGCGGTGTTACAGTACCCATATTACTTTTTGCCATTTGTTACACCTCATTTATTGAAGATCAGGGGTTGTCTATCTGCATTATAGCTGACCGGATACGACTCTTTCGGTACAGCCTGTGTCCAAAACGGAGTGAACATCCCGGAAACCGGCCTGACGCATCAGTTCCATGATATGGGCGGCCTGGTCTTCGCCTACCTCAAACATCAGGTAGCCGCCCGGGCGCAGGCAGGATTTCCATTTTTCCAGAATGACCTCATAAAAATCGTAGCCATCCTCGCCGCCGTCCAATGCCTCAGTGGGCTCATATTCCCGCACAGAGGGGTCCAGTGACAGGACATCCTGACTGCGGATATAGGGCGGGTTGGACACGATCAGGTCGAAAGTCCCGATATGGGCGGGCGGGTCCTGAAAGACATCTGCCTTCATACAGGCCACTCTGGCGCCCAGGGTACATTTCATCACATTGGAGCGGGCCACCCGCAGGGCTTTGTCGCTCAGGTCTACCATGACGATGCGGGAATTGGGCAGCTGTTTGCCGATGGCACAGCCGATGCACCCGCTGCCGCAGCACAGATCCATGACCCGAGGGCGGTTGGATTTTCCCCGGAAGGCACTGATTGCATGGGAGACCAGAACTTCCGTATCGACCCGGGGGATGAGCACATCCGGTGTGACATTCAAATCCAGGCCGTAGAATTCCCAGCTGCCGAGAATGTAGGCCAGAGGTTCTCCGGCCAGACGGCGGGCAATCATGGCCTGGGCGGCGGAGATAATGTCCTGCCCGGTGTAGAGCATGAAGTCACGGACCAGTTCGTCCGGCGTTTTTCCGGCTGCATGGGCTGCAATCAGACGGGCCTCCAGATTGGCGTTTTCCACGCCGTTTTCCCGGAGCGTGTTCCGGATATCAATATACAGTTGGTTGTAGGTTTTTAACAAGCAGATCACCTGTCACATATAAATTATAGGAGTGCGGTCGGTTACCAGGCATCGGCGCCCTGCTCTTCAGGGATCACCAACTCCATAGCGCGGATGGCACATTCAATCATGCTGTCATCCGGTTCGTTGGTGGTGATGCGCTGAATCTGTTTGCCCGGCCAGGAAAGGATGGAGGACAGCAGGTTATCATGGCCGCCGGCCCAGCGGTTGATCTCATAGCTGATGCCCACGATCAGAGGCAGGACCAGCAGTTTGCAGCCCATCCGCGCCCAGGTGTTGGACACATGGATCAGGGAACCGACCAGAATACTCACGATGATGACCACAAACATAAAACTGGTGCCGCAGCGCGGATGCAGCCGGGGCTGAACGCGGACATTTTCCACGGTCAGAGGCTGCTGCCGTTCATAACAGAAAATGGTCTTGTGCTCCGCACCATGGTAGGAAAAGACTCTGGAAATTTCCGGAATTCTGGCACAGAGGGCCAGATAGATGAAGAAAATCACCAGTTTGCACAGACCTTCCAGCAGGGTGCGGGCGTAAAAGTTGTCCTGGACGCCGGGGATCAGACCCACCAGAAAGGTGGGCAGGAAGAGAAAAAGCATCAGCGACAGTCCCAGACCCATGATCATGGCCACGCCGATGATCAGTTTCTGGGCAGTCTCGTTGGAGAAATGTTTCTCAATCCAGAGGTCCAGCTTTCCGGGTTCTTCCTGCTGGTCTTCCGGGAGCAGGGAGGCGGAATAGGACAGAGCCTTGATGCCGTTGACAAGGGAAACCACCAGGGCGGCGGCGCCGCGAATGATGGGCCAGCCCAAAACAGGGCATTTTTCTTTCAGGGGATGGATCTCTTCCACTTTTTCCACCAGACCGTCTTCCGTGCGGCAGACAATGGCCTGCTTGAACGGACCGCGCATCAAAATGCCCTCCATCAGGGCCTGTCCGCCGATACTGGTGCGAAAAGATACTTTAGGGTTAGCGTTGCTCATAGTTACCTCGGTTCTGCAGTTTGGGATTCTCCCAGGGGGAGTTTGACGGTGACGCAGGTGCCGCCACCGGGAGCATTTGCAACGGCCAGGTTCCCGCCGTGACGGGTGATGATCTCATCACAGACGGCCAGTCCGATGCCGTTGCCCCGGATGTGGGAACTGCCTTTGTAGAATTTTTCTTTCACATGAGCCAGTTCAGATTCCGGGATTCCGGGACCGTGATCCCGGAAAGAGATGGAAACGGTTTCCGGCGCACAATTCATGTGGACTTCGATGGTTTCCCCACCGATGCCGTACTTGGCGGCATTGTCCAGAATGTTTAGAAATACCTGCCGCAGCCGTTCCGGGTCACCGTTGATGAGGGGGATGTCCCCTTCGGGGATCTCATAGATCAGTTTCATATTCTCTTTTTTCAGCAGGTCGCTGTAGGTCATGATGGCGTCCTCCAGCTCTGCAGTGATGTCCACCAGTTCCATGGTCAGCTTGAACCGGCCGTCCTGGATACGGGTGAACTCCAACAAGTCGCTGACCATGTTGGTCAGCCGTCCGGCCTCTCGACCGATGATCTCCAGCCCCCGGCGGGAGTCGCCGGTGATGTTCTCGTCAAAGAGCATAGTTTCGCTCCAACCGGTGATGGCTGTGAGCGGGGTGCGCAGTTCATGGGAAACGGAAGAAATGAACTCCGACTGCACCTTTTCTGCCTCGCAGATTTTCGTGGACATCTCGTTGATGGCATCGGTCAGATCGCCGATCTCATCATCACCGGCTTTCACAGCCTGCAGGCCATATCCGCCGTCGGAAATACGGTGGGCCAGATCGGTCACTTCGCTGATAGGTTCTGTGATACTGCGGATGAACTTGAAATTGGCATAGACCACCAGTCCGCCGAGCAGTGCAAACATCAAAACGGTGAGCACGGTCCATCCTCTGGAAAGGAACAGGTAGCACAGCAGGCCTGCCAGAATCAGGGCCGCTACGGAGATGACGGCATTGAGGGCGCCGCGGGCTTTCAAAGTGGTAAATTTTTTCTGCATTTCCATGGTCAGGAACCCCACTTGTAACCGTATCCCCAGATGGTGGTGATATAGGCAGGATTGGTAGGATCGTCCTCAATCTTCAAACGCAGACGACGAATGTTCACATCCACGATTTTCAGTTCCCCGGCATAATCATCGCCCCAGATGGCGCTGAGAATATCGCCCCGGGACAGGGCCTTTCCGGGATTGCTCATGAACAGATTCATAATGGCAAACTCCGTTTGGGTCAGCCGGACGCGCTCTCCGTTTTTCTCAAAAACCCGGTTGGAGGGATTGAGGCGGAAAGGACCGGAAATCAGCGCCCCTCCGGTGTTTTCCAAGGTGTTTCCCAGTCGGCGGTACAGTGCGTCGATCCGGGCAATCAGCTCCGACGGGGAGAAAGGTTTGGTGACATAATCATCAGCCCCGGTCATCAGCCCCGTGACTTTATCCATTTCCTGGCTTTTCGCCGTAAGCATAATAATACCGGTCTTGGCACCGGATGCGCGGATCCGTCGGCATACTTCAAAGCCGTCGATACCGGGCAGCATCACATCCAGCAATGCCACACCGATGTCGGGATGTTCCCGCAGCCTGTCCAGAGCCTGTTCACCGGTCTCTGCTTCTATGGGGTCATATCCGTAGCGCTGTAAATTGATCACAATAAAACTGCGGATATTGGCCTCGTCCTCTAAAACAAGCACTTTTTTCATACAGTCCGATACTCCTTTGTAATGGGACAGTCATTCTTTTTATAAATGAACGGATACATCTTAACATATATTTTCAATAAATGGTAGTAAAAGATTTCAAAATGTGCTATATTTAAACACACATTGTAATACCTGCTAGGGAGGTGGCAGAATGCTGGCACTTTTTTGTACCGATATTCGAAACGCAGATGAACGGATGGCGCGCCGAAAGGGACGCAGTCCGCAGAAAGGGAGTGCGTTCGGGATTTCTCTGCTGGAAGTGGCGGTAAGGGCGACTTGGGGCATTGACCTGCCGGAGATCGTTCCGCCCATGGGCGGAAAACCGGCATTTGCGGCAGAGCCGGAAAAATTTTTCTCCATCAGCCACACCAAGACCCATGTGATGGTGGCGCTGTCGGACCGCCCGGTGGGCGTGGATGTGGAAACGCATCGGGAAATCTCTGAGGCCAGCGCCCGCTCACTGATGGATGAGGTGGAGGCGGAGACCTTTGACTTTTTCGAGCTGTGGTGTCTGCGGGAGAGCTTGTATAAGCTGAATGGTGCGGGCAATCTCCGGGAAGTGCTGCGATTCCGCCGCCAGGGAGAGCAGATTTTGTACCCGGTGCCCGATGTGTACGGACGGCTGATTTCCGGGATTGAGGGCTGTTCGGCTGCGGTTTGCCAGGAAAATCCTTTTGATTTGCCGGAAGTACAATGGGTGGATGTTCAGCGTCTTTGTCGGGAATCGAAAGAAAGTTTTTGATTAGGTCTTGCAATTTGCACGGATTCGTTGTATAATCCCATCATCCCATCTTTTGGTTTGCCGGTGTGATGGAATCGGTAGACGTGCCGCACTCAAAATGCGGTGGAGAAATCCGTGCCGGTTCGAGTCCGGCCACCGGCACCAAGTCGGAGCAAAGTTCGCTTTGCTCCGACTTTTTGCATTCTTTGCATAGAAAAGGGCGCGTACTGCATTGCAGTCCGCGCTTTTTTGATTAGGACTTGGCTTTCTCACAGAACGGCAGGAGTGCTGTGTGAAATGAAGTGTATTTTGCACAGATAAATGTTTGAAAAACGCTTGACTTTTTGGATAAATTACACTAAACTTAAATTGTATAATACAGCAAGGGATTTCTTTTAATGCTGTGCTGTTTTGGGAGGTTGACCATCGATACGTTTTGTGGCGAATGGGTAATCTGCTTGAACTATCAGTAAGATGTCCGTAAAAACAATCAGACAATTAGATATGTAAAATCAATCTGATATCTGTCAACCCTGGTCAGGAGGAAACATGAATTTCAAACAAATCCTTTCTGTCGCATTTTATTTTCTGATTGCCCATGTTGCATTGGTCTTGGTGATATACAGAATCGTTTATTATCACTTTCCTGTTGAGTGGGATTACGATGGAAGAATCATGGTTGTTATATTGTGGATTTATGCCTCTTTTATGCTGTGGTATTGCAGGTTAAGAACAACATATCTCCTATCAAACGCAGATACGGAATTAAGAGATAAAATGCTGGTTTGTCAAGATTTACTTTGGGGACTGTTCGTCACGATCACTCTTTTTTATGAAGGCGCTTTTGGTTACATGGTTTTGGTGCCGTCGATGCTTAGCAAGGCCGCAGTTTATCCGGTCATCGTGATTGTAGATCATTACTTGTGCGTTCAGGCCTGCAAAAAGCTTTTATCGTAGTCCTGTGAGACGGAAACAACATTCTCAAGACAGTATCGCATAGACTTAAAAGCGGAGAGCAGGGCGGAGCGATTCGCCCTGCTTGTTCTTATTTCTTATACTGGGAGATATTGGAAGAATCGTTGACATTTTGCGGGGATTTGTACTATACTGAGATGAAAAGCGCAGCGAGGAATGCCTCTTAGCGTGGCACTGTCATTTGAAATTGAATATCGATCCGGCTTTTGTGGCAAATGCGCGACCCATTTTCCTGTGAAAACGGACACGCATTCTTGTTCGTGCTGAACAAGGGAATCAGGTGAAAATCCTGGACATGAGTTGTACTTTAGACTGCGGTGAAAACTGCGGTTGCGGACAATATCGTAGCTGTGATTGTGGAGTGTATCCGTTTTCTGCGAAAGCAGGTCACTGGGGAAGGCGTTTATGCCGAAACTGGGAAGGCGACGAATACGCAAGGGCGGCCGAGCGGCTGTCGGGACACATCAGTCAGAAGACCTACTGGGAGCTGCCCCCGAATTTTTCGGGAATGCTCTGAAAAGAAAATGCCAGATGATGGAGTAAGCGCATGGATGGTGTGTCCATGGGCTGTCTCTTTCATGCTCCGAGAAAGGACAAAAGCGAACGCAACAATGGGTTCGCTTTTTGATTTTTCGGGGCAAAAGCGGATGTAATTTTGCATCCGCTTTTTTGATTTCTGGAAAAGAAAGGAGAAAGAAAAAACATGAAAAAAAGATTGCTTAGCCTGCTGTTGGCTCTGGTGATACTATTGGGACTGCTGCCCACCGGTGTGTTGGCGGCGGAACCTGGCATCGTCACAGAGCCTTCGGCAGCGGATGAGGTGCAGGGGAGTGCATTGCAGACCCCTGAAGGAGAAATTGAGGCAAATATCAGGATACCGGATACATTAGACCCGCGCCAGGTACTGCAAGATACCTTGACACAGTGGGTCACAGAGAATCCGGAACCCACATATAACAAAGAATGGGGTATTCTCGCTTTGGCACGAGGGGCGCATTTTCCGTTGGAAGATGTTTATTTCCAGAATTACTATTCTCGAATTGTTGCTAAAGTGGAGGAATTGGCCGGAGATCTGAACCAAAATGGTGTGCTGAACAAAAGCTCTCTCACAGACAATGCCCGTTTGACCATTGCGTTGTCTGCAATCGGCAAGGATGCCACCAAGGTGGGGAATTGGAACATCGTAGAACCCCTTGGGAATTTTGAGAAGGTATCAGCACAGGGAATCAATGGTATCATTTATGCATTGATCGCTTTGGATACCTACGGGTATGAGACAAGTGACCCGGATATCCGTCAGAAATACATTGATGAGATCCTATCGAAACAGCTTCCGGGAGGCGGCTGGACATTTTTTGGCGATTCGGCAGACCCGGACCTTACGGCAATGGCTCTTCAGGCACTGGCAAATGCGCAAGCACAGCCAGCGGTGAAGGCAGCCATCGAAAAAGGTGTTGCATGTCTCTCTAAGCTGCAAAGTGCGGATGGCAGCTATGCATCCTGGGGGACACCTAATAGCTGCAGCTGTGCGCAGGTGATCGTAGCCTGCACAGCTTTGGGGGTGGATCCTGCAACAGATTCTCGTTTTGTGAAGGACGGGACTTCAGCAGTAGATGCACTGCTCCGTTTCTATTTGCCGGATGATCGGGCGTTTGCTTATTCCGTTGGCGGCTCAAAAGATGAGATGCCCACTGTGCAGGCGGCCTACGCACTGGTATCTTATATGCGGTATTTGGACAAGCAGACTGCGCTATATGATATGTCCGATGTGAAACCTGTTGCGCAAGCTGTTACCATCGCCGCTTATGACTACAACGCAGGAGCGGCGAAACTGTCAGGCGCATCGGAAACCGGTGTGATTTTCCGGGAAACGGTGCCGTTTACAGAGGGATTGACACCGGCAGAGGCCATTTGCCAGGCGGCAAAACAGGCAAACATCGCCATAGTTGGAGCAGAAAAGGGATATGTCGAATCCATCAACGGCCTTGCGGCAGGAACCGGAGGCGGTTACAGTGGATGGTGTTTGCGCTATAACAACGATGACTTCGCAAATGGGGGATTGCATTCTATCGCTCTGAAAGCCGGCGATGTTCTGGAATTCCATTACAGTGTGAACCCGGACGGGCAGACCGACGATGTTGGTCATGGATGGTATGGCAAACCCATTTTCACCTCCCTCACTTTGGCGGGACGAACCGTGGAAATGGGGAAACAGACGGAGTTTGCCGGTGATGGTTCGGCCAAGACCACCTATTATATCCGGGATGGACAGGGAATTCCTATGAAAATGCAGGGCAGCGGTACTGAGACAGACCCGTTCCGGATTCCGATTTCCCTGCCTGCCGGGACAAATCTGACCAAATTGGAGGCACAGTATACCACCCAGCTGGGGGCGCAGTACCGTCAGATAACAGGCTTGGGGGGCGAGCGGGACTTTTCCGGGGAGCATTCTGTAACGCTGTCCACACAGGGCGGAAATAAGACCTATTATCTGGTGCAGGCAACGGCAGAGCAGGGCAGCGGCGGCGAGACTCCGAAACCGGAGGACACCATCTCGGTTACATTCCGTCTCATCGGTGCCACAAAGTCTACGGAAGATGTGAATGTGGGGGCAGGAAAGGGAGATGCACAGTATCAAAACTGGCTTCAGACGGAAACCTATGTCCTGAACAAGGGTGCCACGGTATATGATCTGTTCACCATGGCAATGGACCAGGCGGGATTGCGTTATTCTGCCACGGACAGCGGCTATTTGGACACAATTTGGGCGCCGGAAGTGTACGGCGGCTATGCTTTGAGCGAATTTACCAACGGCCCCCGTTCCGGTTGGATGTATCTGTACAACGACACGCATCCAAGCGTTGGGATGAACGGCCAGACACTGAAAAATGGAGACCGTGTGGTGTGGCACTATGTCAATGACTATGCCTATGAAATCGGAGACTGGACAGGTGAGAGCAACTATCCCTCTCTGGGGGATGCGAGCACCTGGGTGGACTGGAACCGCGTGGTTCCGGATATCCGGCCGACAGCGGGGGGCAGTGGGGCTGCAAAAGTAGATCCCGCCGACCAGAAAGCTGCGGACTATGTGACGGGACTGATTTCTGCGATCGGTTCTGTGACGAAAGACAGCGGAAAGAAAATTCAGGAGGCACGGACAGCCTATGACCGTCTGACCGATGCTCAGAAGGCACTGGTGAGCAATTATGGAAAACTGACCGCGGCGGAAAAGGCCTATGCGGCGCTGACCGGAGAACTGCCCTTTACAGATGTGGCGTCGAATCATTGGGCATTGCCGGCAATCAGATATGTGTATAGCCACGCATGGATGTCCGGCGTTTCTGCAACTCAGTTTGCGCCGGAAACGACGCTGAATCGAGGAATGCTGGTCACTGTTCTCTACCGGATGGCCGGACAGCCCTCTGCTAAAGAAAGTGACTTTGCAGATGTACCTGCCGGGCAGTGGTACAGCGATGCTGTCGCTTGGGCCGCAAAACACAATATTGTCAGCGGGTACGGTGATGGACGATTCGGACCGGAGGATACCATTACACGGGAACAGATGGCTGTGATTTTGTACCGCTTTGCAGTGGAACAGGGACTGGATGTAAGCCGGAAAGGCACGCTGCAAGAGTTTACGGATCATCAGAAAATCAGTCCCTGGGCGCTGGACGCTATGGCATGGGCCAAGGGAACAGGACTGATCAGCGGCAGAACAGCGGAGCAAATTGCGCCCGGTGAATCGGCTACCCGCGCCGAGACGGCAGCAATCCTGATGCGCTTTTGCGCATTTGCGGGTAAATAATTGCGTTTCGCAGCGCGGTGTTTCAGATTTTGGAACACCGTGCTGTGGTGATTTGAAATCATATTGGAGGAAGAGTACATGAGAAAACAACGGTTGCTGAGCGGATTGCTGGCACTGTGTTTGCTGATACATTTGCCGATCTTTGCGGCAGCTTCTGAGAGCGGGGCGGCGCTGCAGAAAACGGTGGAAGAAAGCGCTGCTTATATTTTAGATACTGTCAAAACGCCCCAGGTAGGAGCCATTGGGGGAGAATGGGCGGTGATCGGTCTGGCGCGGAGCGGATATCCGGTGCCGCAGACCTATTGGGATGCTTATTATGCGGAAGTCGAAAGGTCGGTGAAAGCCTGCGGCGGCGTGCTCCATGCAAAAAAATATACGGAGTATTCCAGGGTGATCCTGGCTTTGACTGCCATCGGCGCCGATCCCAGGGATGTGGCGGGGTATGATCTGCTGACCCCGTTGGGGGATTATGAAAAGACCATCTGGCAGGGAATCAACGGGCCGATTTGGGCACTGCTTGCCCTGGACAGCGGGGAGTATGCAGTGCCGCGCAACCCTGCCGCTGCAGTACAGGCTACCCGGCAGATGTATGTGGATTGCATTTTGGCGTGTCAGCTGCCGGATGGCGGATGGAGTTTATCCGGGATGGGAGAAACATCTGACCCGGATATCACGGGAATGGCGCTGCAGGCTCTGGCAAAATATCGGGAGCAGACAAAAGTGTCTGACGCCGTCGAGCGGGCGCTGGATTGTATGAGTCGTCAGCAGGATGCTATGGGCGGCTTTTCTGCCTGGAACAGTTTCAGTTCTGAAAGCTGTGTGCAGATGCTTGTGGCGTTGTGCGAACTGGGGATTCCTGTCACCGATCCCCGATTTGTGAAGAATGGGCATACGATCTTGGACTGCCTGCTGACATTTCGGCAAGGGGACGGAAGTTTTCTGCACACGGCCGATGGTGCAGGTTCCAGTCTGATGGCCAGTGAGCAGGGATTGTACTGCCTTGCGGCTGTTTTGCGGCAGCAGGAAGGAAAAAACAGTCTGTATCGTATGCAGGACACGATGATCCGTGTTACAGGGACCGGAGCGGGATTGCCGGGGAAGATGCCCGCAGTAGTGAAACCGGCGGTGTCGGCGCCGGGAAGGACATTCCCGGATATTTCGGGCCATGCTGATCAGGCGGCCATCGAGGCGCTGGCTGCCAGAGAGATCCTCAGCGGAATGGACGGCGGTCTGTTTTGCCCCGACCAGACCATGACCCGGGCCCAGTTTGCGACTGCGGTTGTTCGCTGCCTGGGACTACAGGCCCAAAAGGGAAGGGCCTTTGCAGATGTTCCGGCAACGGCATGGTATGCAGAGCCTGTGGAAACGGCAGCGGTCTGGGGCATTGTCAGCGGGCGGAGTGCGGAGCAATTTGATCCGGAGGGAAGAATTTCCCGCCAGGAGGCGGCTGTGATGGTGACCAGGGCGGCAAAGCTGTGCGGATTGGACACCGAGATGGCGCCGGAAACGATTCGGGATGTATTGTCCCAATTTGGGGATTATCGGGAAACGGCTCCGTGGGCCGAAGAAAGCCTGGCGTTTTGCTATCAGGAGGGAATCCTGGACGATGCTGTTTTGGAAATTCATGGAGATGAGCCGGTACGGCGGTGCGAAATTGCGCAGATGCTATTTCAACTGTTGGCCTGTGCTGATCTGCTGTGAGGAAGGAAGAAACGGATGATGTGGTTCAAAAAACACTGGAAAAAGATCCTTTTGCTGCTGATAGCGGTGGGATTGGTGGGACTGTTCTTGTGGGGGGAGAGCATGCAATCGTATGACCAGAGGGTGGAACAGACCGCTGCCCCGGAGCATACAGAACTGCCGGTCTCCGAAGAATCGAAACAGCCGGAGGCACCGGCGTCCTCGGAAATGCCTGACGGTGTAACGCCTGCGCCGACGGGGACAGATGGAGCAGACCCGGCACTGCCGGAGGAAACTCCGATGCAGACGGTGCCGCAGGGGACGGAGCAAGAGGAGAACGCCTACACCTGCACGATCTCCATTTCCTGCGCGGTGCTGCTGGAACACATGGAGGAACTTTCACCGGAAAAAGCGGAATTGGTACCGGAGGATGGTTGGATTCTTGCGCCGACAGAAGTGACCTTCTATGAGGGGGAAAGCGTGTTCCAGGTACTCCGGCGAATCTGTAAGCAGCAGGAAATCCACATGGAGTTTGAAAATACGCCGATTTATCAGTCTGCATATATCGAGGGAATCCATAATCTGTATGAATTTGATTGCGGAGAATTGTCCGGCTGGATGTACCGCGTCAACGACTGGTTTCCGAATTACGGCTGCGGCCGATATCTGCTGCAGCCGGGAGATGTGGTCGAATGGCTGTATACCTGCGATTTAGGGGCTGATATCGGGGGAAACAATGCCGTTGATGAGGCGTATGCAGCCTGACAAATCAAAGGACTTTCTGATGGTAAAATGGGCGAGGAATCACTGAAGAGGAGAGGGAACGATGCATAACAGAGATCCATTTTCCGGGTTTCATCCCATAGTCAATTTCCTTTATTTTGCAGAGGTGATTGGCGCAGCGATGTTTTTGATGCACCCGGTCAGTTTGGTGATTTCACTGGGGGGTGCAGTGGTATACAGTGTTCGGCTGAAAGGGTGGAACATGACAGGCCGTTCCATGCGCTGGCTGCTGCCAATGATGTTGTTTGCGGCTGCAGTCAATCCTGCCTTTAACCACAGGGGCGCTACGGTACTGCTGTACCTGCCTTCGGGAAATCCACTGACGATGGAGAGCATCCTGTACGGATTGGCTGCGGCTGCAATGTTGGCGGCGGTGGTCACCTGGTTTTCCTGTTTCCATGAGGTGATGACCTCCGATAAATTGCTGTATCTGTTTGGCAGGGTGATTCCGTCCCTGAGCTTGTTGCTGAGTATGACGCTGCGTTTCGTTCCGCGATTTCAGGAGCGGCTGCGTACCATTGTCCGGGCCCAGAAATGCGTAGGGCAGGATGTAGCGGAGGGAACACTGCTGCAGCGGGTCAAAAAGACGGTGACGGTGCTGTCAATCCTGGTGACCTGGGCGCTAGAGAGCGCCATTGATACGGCGGACAGTATGAAAAGCCGGGGCTACGGTCTTCCGGGGCGCACGGCGTTTTCCATTTACCGGCTGGACGAGCGGGATAAAGGAGCGCTGATCTGGCTGTCTGCCTGCGGTTTCTTGATCCTGTGCGGATGGATTTCCGGAAATCTTAGCTGGCGGTATTATCCCACACTGCAGGGGACAGCGGTGACACCCCTGACGGTTGGAATACATGTAGCATATCTGGCGCTGTGCCTGACACCGGTGATGATTGACCAATGGGAGGAACAGAAATGGAAACATTTGACATCCGGAATCTGAATTTTACATATCCCGGCCGAAAAACACCGGCCGTCCGGGAGCTGAATCTGCAGATCATGGCCGGAGAGTTTCTGGTACTGTGCGGGCCCTCCGGCTGCGGGAAAAGCACCCTTTTACGGCAACTGAAAACGGCATTGAGACCCCATGGAGTCCGGACGGGAACTGTGTTTTTTGAGGGAAAGGAACTGGATGCACTGGATCAGCGCACCCAAAGTCAACGGATTGGCTTTGTCCAACAGGACCCGGAACGGCAGATCGTCACGGACAAGGTCTGGCATGAATTGGCCTTTGGCCTGGAGAGTCTGGGCTGTGACACACCCACAATCCGTCGGCGGGTGGCAGAAATGGCATCCTTTTTTGGAATTCAGGAATGGTTTTATAAACCGGTGTCAGATTTGTCCGGGGGACAGAAACAGCTGCTGAATCTGGCGGCGGTGATGGTGATGCAGCCGTCTGTGCTGATTCTGGATGAGCCGACCAGTCAGTTGGACCCCATTGCGGCAACGGAGTTTTTGGGCGTGCTGGGAAAAATCAACCGGGAATTGGGCACCACCGTTCTCTTGACGGAGCACCGCTTGGAAGAGGCTTTTCCCCTGGCTACCAGAGTGGCAGTCATGGAGCGGGGGCAGCTGTTGTGCACAGGAACCCCTGAAGAAGTGGGTCAAAGGCTGAAACAGGACGGGCATGATATGTTTCTGGCTATGCCCGCAGCCATGCAGGTCTGGGCGGCAGTGGAGTCCGGCGACCCGTGCCCGGTGACGGTGCGGGAGGGACGGGACTGGTTGGAAAAATTTGCACGGACCCATGCATTGTGGCCGCTGCCGGAAGAAGAGGCGTATCATTCTCCGGAGCCGCCGGTGATCGATACCCAGGAGGTCTGGTTTCGATATGAAAAAAACGCTGCGGATATCGTCAAGGGCTTGTCCCTTTCTGTACAGAAGGGGGAATTTCTTGCCCTGCTTGGCGGAAACGGAACCGGAAAAACGACAACGCTCCTGCTGTTGGCGGGAGTCCATCGACCCTACCGGGGGGAAATCCAAGTTGGAGGTACAGTGGGCATGCTGCCTCAGGACCCCCGGACGCTGTTTGTGAAAAAGACTCTGCGAGAGGATCTTTTTGCAGCGCTGAATGAAAAAGAGGCGTGCAACCTCAGCGGAGAAGAGCGGGTGGCCGAAGTTGCACGGCTGTGCCGTCTGGAAACTTTGCTGGACAGCCACCCCTATGACCTGTCCGGTGGAGAACAGCAGCGGGCTGCTCTGGCCAAAGTGCTGCTGATGAAACCGGAGATCCTGCTGATGGATGAGCCGACCAAGGGACTGGATGCGGAATCTAAGCGACTGTTTGGTGCGATCCTGCGAGCGCTGCAGCGCCGGGGGGTGACGATTATAATGGTCAGCCACGATATGGATTTCTGTGCCCGATATGCCCACCGATGTGCGCTGTTTTTTGACGGAACGATCGTTGCAGATGGGACACCCCAGGAATTTTTTTCCGGGAACAATTTTTATACCACGGCAGCCAATCGCATGTCGCGTCAGCAGCTGCCCCGGGCGGTGACCCCGGAAGAAGTGATTACAGCCTGCGGAGGCATTGTGCCGCCGGAACTGGAATTGCAGGAATGTGCCATTTCCTTTCCAGTGGTGGAGTCACCGGTCTGGGAAGAAGAACCGTTTCCGGAATCATACTCAAAAAAGGAAAAACTGTCCAAACGGACATGGATTGCGATGGCGCTGATCCTTCTGCTGATTCCCCTGACATTGTATGTAGGACAAGCTTTTCTTTCCGGCAGAAAGTATTATTTGATCTCTATGATAGTCCTTCTGGAATGTATGTTTCCGTTCTTCCTGCTGTTCGAGAGCAGAAAACCACAGGCCCGGGAGCTGATCGTGATCGCGGTGCTGTGTGCCATTGGTGTGGCGGGACGGGCAGTGTTTTTCATGCTGCCGCAGTTTAAGCCGGTGATGGCCATTGCCATTCTTGCGGGGGTAGCCTTTGGCGGGGAGAGCGGGTTTCTGGTGGGAGCTGTGACCATGCTCGCATCCAATGTGCTGTTTGGTCAGGGGCCTTGGACACCTTGGCAGATGTTTTGTATGGGAATCATCGGATTTCTGGCAGGCGTACTGTGCCGGAAAGGGTGGCTGCGGCGGACAAGAGCATCTCTGGCGCTGTTTGGAGGAATCTCAGCGGTGCTGATCTATGGTGGAATCATGAATACCGCCTCGGCGCTGATGTGGAGCGGGGAGTTGAATGGGAAAATTTTGCTGACCTATTATTTGTCCGGACTGCCGATGGACTGCGTCCATGCCGGGGCCACCTGGCTGTTTTTGTGGATCGGTGCCGAACCGATGCTGGAAAAATTGGAACGCATCAAAGTCAAATACGGTCTGATAGAAAATGAATCCCATTCCGGCTCAAAAAATAATGGATAAATACATACGAAAAAGAGGACCGTTTTTGAACGGTCCTCTTTTGTGTGGAAAGATCTTGAAATTGTGCATTGCCTGGAAACAAAAAAGGTGCAAGCAACTACTGCTTGCACCAAATCGTTGGTGGAGACGAAGAGGATCGAACTCTCGACCTTACGGATGCGAACCGTACGCT
>ENA-ORTY01001586-ORTY01001586.1-human-gut-metagenome-genome-assembly--contig:-NODE-1586-length-24706-cov-2.404122_pt1 | contig 24706 bp, 17 predicted proteins | sample MGYA00241917_ERZ509198 | MGnify/ENA primary metagenome ERZ509198 (study PRJEB26280, sample SAMEA2338857) | human gut metagenome | biome: human gut; feature: human-associated habitat; material: faeces...
CCGATCTGCCGTCGGCTTTTTTCTTGAAACTGTAAGGTTCATAATTTGTCTGTTTATGGTCTTTACGGCTGAATTTTCCTTTTGAGCGGCTGTTTTCTCCTTTGGCACGGCTGTCTTTGCCTTTGCGGCGGGCGTTTTTGTCCGCAGGGTGCGGGGCGGCAGACAGTGCCGGAGTTTTGCTGAAACGAGATTTTTTGACGATTACTTCGACGCCGTTTTCAATAAAAGTTTCGTCATGCTCTAAGGTGTGCGGTGCAGGTTTTCCGGCTGCTGCAATCTTTGGTCCGCCGTGGCTGGCGACGGCAGACGGACATGAGGCGGCGATAGTTTCCGCCGTAATTTTTTTACGGGAAAATTTTTCATCGGCTTTCAGAACCGTAGCAACGGACGGCGCGGCGGGCTTTTTCTTTTTCTTTTCGACCGAAAAGCCGAATTTGCCGATTTTGCGTCCCAACGTGTAATAAAATCCGTGGGCGTAGGCGATAAGTCCGGCCTTTTCCAAATCCAGCGCGCCGGACTCGTCGATATATTTGTCATCGACATTGACGGCGACGACTTCGGCCAGAAACATATCGTGCGTGCCGAACGGGCGGACTTCCAGCACCTTGCATTCCAGCGAGACAGGGCATTCGGCAATCTGCGGCGCTTTGACTTTTGTGCAGGGTTCCGGGGTTAAGCCGGTCAGGGCAAACTTGTCGCCGTCGCGGCCGGATTTGACGCCGACGGTGTCAACGGCTTCAGCCTGGCGCCAGGTCGGCAGGTTGATGACAAACTCTTTGTTTTGGCTGACGAGTTCGTGCGTGTAGCGGCTCGGACGCAGAGAAACATAGGTGATGACCGGGTCGGAACAAATAATGCCGGTCCAGGCGGCAGTCATGACGTTGGGATGTTCCATGTCGCCGGAGGTTATCAATGCCGGCGGCAAGGGGGCGAGCATGGTTCCGGGTTTCCAAGTCTGTTTAGTCATCTGTATGGTCCTTTGGCTGGTGTTATGGTTAATTTGTGCGGAGTATAGCAGGAAGTTTGCAAATGTAAAGGGGAAAATGAGCAAAAAAGGGGCGGGAGATGGGAATGAATAGGTATGGGGAGAAGGTGCGAGCGGGAGCAAAGGAAAACGGGATGGTCTGGGCAGGGTGGAGAAAAGAGACGGCGTGAGAGGGGCGCGGAAATGCGGGACAGAAGTATGAAAGGGGGCAGCAGGCAAAAGAAAACGTCTGTCCGTGTTATGCGGGCAGGCGTTTCGGGGGGCGGGCGGTTGAGCGCCGCGGGACTTATTTCTGCTCCAGATTGCGCAGGAAGCGGTTTATCAGCCGGACGCCGAAACCGCTGGCTCCCTTCGGATAGAGGGGACGGGGCTTGCCGAACATATCCATGCCGGCGATGTCCAGATGCGCCCACGGGGTTTTGCCGGGCAGAAATTCCTCGAGGAAGCAGGCGGCAGTGATCGAACCGGCAGCGCGTCCGTCGGAGATGTTTTTGACATCGGCCATATCCGATTTAATCAGTTTGCGGTAAGCGTCGGTCAGCGGAAAGCGCCACAACTCTTCGCCCGACTGTTCGCCGGAAATGGACAGCAATTCGGACAGGACGTCGTCGTTGCTGAACAGACCGGCCATCTCGTTGCCCAGCGCTACGACAATCGCGCCGGTCAGCGTGGCGAGGTCGACGATGCGTTCCGGCTTATATTCCTTTTCAACATAAGTCAGGCAGTCGCCCAAGACCAGGCGCCCCTCGGCGTCCGTGTTGAGGATTTCCACGGTCTTGCCGGAAAGCGAAGTTACGATGTCGCCGGGGCGGGTGGCGGAACCGGAGGGCATATTTTCGACCAAACCGACGATGCCGACGACATTCAGGTTCAGTTTCTGCTGTGCGGCGGCCTTGAGCGAGGCGACGACGACTGCGGAACCGGCCATATCTTGTTTCATATCCCACATGCCGGCGGCCGGTTTTAAGGAGATACCGCCGGAATCAAAGGTTACGCCTTTGCCGACGAGGGCGATGTCACAGCCTTTTTTCTTTTTGTTGCCGCAGTATTCAAGTATGGCAACATACGGGTCATTACAGGAACCCTGCGCGACGGACAGCAGCATATTGAAGCCTTTTTTCTTCAGTTCGGCCTTGTCCATCAGGGTTACTTTGAGGCCGAGGTGTTCCAGCCGTTTGATGTCTTTGGCGTAAACTTCGGGCGTCAGCTCGTTGGACGGTTCGTTGGTGAGGTCGCGCGCATAGCGGACGGCATTGGCCAGAGCGGCACAGCGTTCGTAACCTTTCTTATCCAGTTTGTCTTTGGCAACAAAGTTGACGGTTTCGAGCTTCGGGTATTCGTGCGGCTTTTTGGTGGTGCGGTATTTGTCAAAGCTGTATGATTCCAGCTCAATTCCCAAGCCGAGATCCGCGGCAACCGCGGCGGCGTCAAAATCCGTCTTAGGCAGGCGGCGCGCGAAAACGGCGGCGGAGCCGAAATTGCGCAGGCGGCCGTAAAGTTTTCCGCCGAGAACCTGCAATCCGGCCTCGCCGACGGTGTTGGACGGGCGGAGCAGGATGACGGTTTCTTTTACGGTGTCAAGAACCAGAATTTCCTTTTTGTCGCCGACAGCGTCCTCGCGTTCGACAAGGGCTTTGAGCTGATTAAAAAGGGCGCGGCTGACAATACCACCGGCAACGCCGTAATTCAGGGCTTCCTCTTTGGTCGCAATGAGCACTTTGACGGCGGCGTCCGCAGGGGATTGGTTAAAAGTTATTTCGGTCATTGGTTTCTCCTTATGGTTTTATCTTTGTCATTTTGCGGCGACAGTGATGAAGAAAAGGTTAAAGTTTTGGTGTTGACAATGTTTTTTATGGTGTTAATGTCGGGGAAAAAGGAAAATAAGGCCGGCGTTTTTTAACAGAGGCAAGCAGAGGCAGATTACAGAGGCAAATTATGGGCGGAATTTTTGAAGCAGATGCAGACAATATAAGCAAAGCGGCAGAACTTATCAAGAGCGGGAAACTGGTGGCTTTTCCGACAGAAACAGTGTATGGCCTTGGGGCGAGCGTTTACGACGCCAAAGCCGTGGCGGGGATTTTTGCCGCCAAGGGGCGGCCGGCGTTCAATCCGCTGATTTCGCATATTGCCGAGCCGGACGAACTGGCCGGTTATGCTGCGGCTGATGAGCGGGCGTTGTTTCTGGCGCGGAAGTTCTGGCCGGGACCGCTGACGTTTGTCCTGCCGCGCAAGGACGAGAACCCGGCGCTGGATTTGGTCTGCGCGGGTTTGAAGACGATTACGGTGCGCTGTCCGCGACATCCGGCGGCGTTGGAACTTATCCGTAAAAGCGGGGTACCGATTGCCGCGCCGTCCGCCAACCGCTCGCAGACGATTTCACCGACGACGGCACAGGCGGTTTATGAGAGCCTCGGCGACAGGGTAGATATGATTTTGGACGGAGGTTCCTGCACAGTCGGCGTTGAATCGACCATTTTGGACTTGACGACGCGGCAGGCAGTGCTGTTGCGCGCCGGGGGCATTACCAGGGAAGAACTGGAAGAGGCTCTGGGCGAAACAGTACAGATTTCCGACGGCAATCCGAACAAACCGACATCTCCCGGACAGCTGTTGAAACATTATGCGCCGGCAAAGAAATTCCGCATTAACGCTTTGGCACGCGAAGAAGGCGAGCTGTTTATCGGTTTCGGCAAGGGCTATGAGTGGGCGGAAATGAACCTCAGCCCCAGCGGCGACTTGCGCGAGGCAGCGGCAAACCTGTTTGCTTATATGCGGGCGGCGGACAAAGATACGCGTTTTGCCAGAATGGCGATGGCGCCGATACCGTTTGAGGGGTTGGGGCTGGCGATAAACGACAGGATTAAGCGCGCGGCACGCTAGAGTTTGGTACAAGGGGCTGAGCGCAAGGCGATAAAAGAGGTATGGCAGAGGGCTGCGCAGGGAAGGTTAGAACACGCATTATGGGACATGAGGTGCGGCATGAGCGGCGCAGTTGGAGGGATGATGCTAATGCAGGGCGCGAAAAAAACAGACAAAGTTAATCTTTTAGTTAAAAATTGCTTTTTATATCCTTGATTTTATCTTCTATTTTAGCTTTGCCTTTTTCTTTTATATCATTAAATTCCTGAACGATGGAACTGCGGTATTCCATGGCCCATGCGACCATTGAATCAATCACGGGCTTGAGATTATAGCCGAGGCTGGTCAGGGTGTAATCGACGCGCGGCGGTATCTGCGCATAAACATGGCGGACGAGGATGCCGTTTTCTTCAAGCATACGCAGGTTGGACGTCAGTACTTTCTGCGTGATGCTGCCCAGTTCCTTTTTCAGTTCGCCAAAACGTTTGGTACCGTCCATCAGGCTTTCGATAATCTGCACTTTCCAGCGGTCGCCCAGCATCTTTATCGTCGTTTCGGCAAGATTTAGAGAAACTTTTTCCATTGGTTTTATGCTCCTTTGTTGCGTTTGGCTTTGCTTCCCGGCTTTTGGCGCAAAAGTTCGGCATCAGGTTGGGCGCCAAGCATTTCCGGAAGCCTGCTGCGGGATAATTTAGGCGTTAAAACCGGAGTTGACAAGGGAAAAATCGGAATAATGCAATGTTTTTTGGGGAGAATGAGCTTTTGGGAGAAGAAACGGCGGGGAGGTTCGGCTGCCGGAGAGAACAGGGATAAAAGACGCAGGATGAGACAGCGATGAAAGGACTAGGCAAGACAACGTTGGAGGGACAGGATAAGACAGCGATGAAGGGGCGGGACAAGGCAGCGGTGAGGGGCGGGACAAGGCAGGGATAAGAAGCAGAAGAAAACAAGGGGAGCAATAGGGGGAAAAACGTGCCGGCAGTGAGAAAAAGAAATGTTACGATTCTGTTACAATATGGGGATAATGACGTTTTTTGTTGATTTTTTGGAAAAAATAGTGTATACTGCCACTATATATGTATATATGGGTGGAGCTTATTTATGTATTTATTGATGCTGCTTGCGACGTTTATGGCGTCGATATACGGATACAATCTGTCAGCGCGTCCCGATTATGACCGGGATATTGCGAAGAAAAAAGCTGCGTCCATCATTTTCAAATTCGGTTATCAGTTTAAGGCGGTACGCATGGTTATCGTCGACATCATCAACGGCAATTTCAAGGCGGCGGACGGGGCAGACATCCCGTGGATTTTGCCGGGAGATATGTTTTATGCGAGGTTTGACGCGAGCGGGGTTGACGATAACGAAGACATCCATACTTTTGTCAACCAGCAGGGGTCGGAGCATCTGGTTTACCTCAGGGCGAAAAACAAACAAGGCCAGGACAATATCGGCGCCAAAGACTATCTGATGGCCGGGCGGCGGGTATATGACGGTTCGGAAATGGGATTTAAAATCCTGTGTCTGGACAAGCCCATGAACGAGAACGGGAGCAAAAACTGCATATCGACAACAGATGCGGACGGCAACATTACCAAATCGTGCTGCCATGTTTTGCAGGACGGCGGGCGCTACATGGTGGCGTACAAAAAACTTGACGCCCGGTGGATTAACCGGATTTCGGGCGAGGTTACGCTGGATTTTATCAAAGCGCTGGCGCCGAAGGTGTATTATGACAATATCGGCGTTATCCGCTGGGGGAAGACGCCGGGCAAAAACGAAATGGCCTGGCAGTTTCGCGGCAAAATCAACTTTTTGCCGGTTTACGCCGACGATTTGGAGGAGTGGCAGGATAAAACGAACAATACGCAGTCTTATCCGGTAGAACGGCGGAACCGTGCCGAATGGACACTGCCGGTATGGATTTTTGGCAAAGATTTTTTCCAGTCGAAGGTTAACGGGAAAATGGAGACGATCTGCGATGAAAACCAGCCCTGCCTGTTTAAGATACAGAGCTTTTAGGGCGGAAAGGGGCGAGCGGAATGTCGGGGCGGAGAGATATATCAGAAGAAAAACGGCAGGGAATTTTTGATAAAGGAGGTTTAACAATGACTAAATTTTCAGATAAATCGGAGCAGCGCGGTACGCTTCTGGTCGAAGCGCTCGCAATGCTGGGTCTGATTGCAATGGTTACGCCGACCCTTTATAAAAAATCCGCGGAACGCCTGCAGGAAATTCAGGATATTAACGTCGCTTCGCAGGCGCGGACGATGAGTAACGTCATGGATGCCTATATCCGTCAGAACTTTTCCGGCTGATGAGTTCGGCGGCGGAGGTTTCCAACAGTACGGTGGTTATCGAGTTTGACGACAACCAGTCCGGAGCATACCGCATCGGCTATTCAAGCTATCTGCCGTATGGCTACAAGCCGGACGAACTGCGCGGTTTTGACAAGCCGAAAGTTTATGTCCACCGTGATGACAGTACGCTGGTTTCGTACGTTTTGTATCCGAAAATTATCGATATCGGCAGCAAGCGTGCGGCGCGTATGGCCTCGCTGGTCGGCGCGAACGGCGGTATCATCACCGACGTCAAGGAAGCCAAAGGTACGGGCGGCGCGTGGTTCCTGGACAGCACGATGGTCGAGGATTTGGAATTTGACGAATCATCCCTGACCGAAAACTCGCTGATTGTTACGTCCAACGAGCCGGTTTCGATGAGCTATGACGACAGCGCGAAATACCTGTACCGCGTACCGCCGAATCCGTCTGACGACGCGGGCGCCTATTTCCACAACACAATGGTAACCGACCTTTATATGGGCGGGCACGCGGCAACGGAAGACGGCGACTATGCGGCTTATGCCAACGACTATTATTCTATTTTTAACGTCAAGAAACTGACGATGAACACGGACTGCAACCGCGAGTTTATTTCCGGGGGTGTATCGTCCTCGCCGGAGAAGTTATGCGATCCGAACGTTGCCGACCTTTATATCGGAAAACCATTCAGAAAGACGCTGGACATTGCGACGCATACGCCTCAAGTTGAGGCCAGCAACGGCGCGGCATGGATTTACGGCAACCTGGCAGCGCTGAGCGAGAACTTCCAGCTGTTCCGCGAAGAAGCGCTGTATGACGGCAATGCTCGCGAGCGCTTCGGGTATGATGATGAGATGAACCGCAAAAGCGACGGCTATGACGTTTTGCAGTTCGCACGCATGGGCAGCACTGGCACCGGCGACGAGGAAATCGTTGTCTTGCGGGCGGAGAACAAGGAAAATGCCGAACGTGTGGCAATGATGGACGAATTCGTGCAGGTTAAGCGCCGCAGCGACTCTTCAAACGTTACCGACTTCCTTATCGGAGAGTCTTCGGGAACCGGCGGCGAGGGCGCTTTGTTGCAGGCTTTCCGCGACGGAACGACCAACGAGGTGCACATTAACCAGAATTCGGCGTCTTCGATTACGGAAATCAACCGCCAGGGCGGCACGGTTTATATCAACGGCGGCTCTTCGGCGACAACCAACATGGTAACACACATCAACGACATGGGCGGCAACCTGTACGCCGGGCACGACGGCGGCTGGCTGCAGGCGCAGGGCTTTGACAGCAGCGCGAGGGTTCACCTGCTGGCGAACGTCAACAGCGCCGGCGTGGATAACCGCGTGTTTACGATAGGGCATGACATCAGCGATACCGGCGGCGTCGGCGATGCTTACAACACCAACCATATGATGTACGGCGACAGGGACAAGGTTTCGCTGCGCGGCGGCGCGGTTCGCGTCTATTCCGACGAGGGATATACGGGAACCGAGGCCGGGCCGGTGGCTTTTCAGCCGACGGATCCATCGGTAAAGGCTGAATATGCTAATTTGGGCGGCAAGACGCTTGAACACCTGACGACGGTGGCGTCGCGTTATACCGATATTCTCGGCAGAACCTATATGGGCAACAAGAACATGGGCTCGACGGGAACCGACGACGGCAAATATACCCGCGAGAAATATACGCTGGGCGTTGCCGGGTCGGCATGGATTGACGAACTGCTGTGGGCTAGACAGGCCTGGCTGCAGCAGGCGGGCATGAAAGAACTGCACGCCGGGTTTAAGAACTTTGCGCAGTTTTCGAGCGCGCCGCAGACGGCATGGCTCAACGCGTATGACGATATGGTCATTATCCGCAACCCGACCAAGGGCGGAACCAATGATTCGCGCGGCGAAGTCAACGCCGGCAAGAACGATATGATGCTGCAGGCGGATTCGACGAAAATCGTTTTGAACGATACGGCGGGCGCGTGGGCCTGGTTTGAAGACGGCAGCGCGACGGTCGGCGCGGGAACGACGGACGGCACAATCAAGAACTACTTCTTTGCCGATATGGACGGCAACGGCGGTGCCGGTTCGGCGAACGTCATCGGTTCAACGCTGGCGAATATGTACACCATAGATTCCAAAGTTTCGAGCGTTGTGGACATTCAGCGCGAGGCAATGCGTTTCGGCGGGCACTGGTCTTCGTCGTATGCAAACCGGATTGATGCCAAAACGGGCACCTTTACGCTGAAAACCAAGGACGTCAGCTCCACCGACCAGGACGAGGGCGCACAGCTCTATGCCGACGCGGACAAAATCCGGACGAGATGGGTTGACTTTCAGGTAGAGGACGACTCCAGCATCGCGCGGTTTAAGGTGGCGCCGAACGAAGTGCCGGAAAGCAAGACGGCGCAGGCCAACGTACAGGTCAACGGCTCGTTCCACGTTACCGGCAACGAAGTTATCCATATCGCTTCCAACTCGTCCAATGCGGTCGGAACGGACGACAACGACCATGCGATGTTTGAAATCGACCCTGAGTACATTCAGGTCTGGGCAAGGGACAGCGACGGCAACTACGCGGCGGGCGGCTCTTCGGCCGGCGGCTATTATGCGATGTTGAAAATCAACCCGAGCGACGTCAAAGGCGGTTCCAGCAATATTAACGATACGGAAGACGCGTCGATTTATATCCGCAAAGGGGCGATTGAACTGGAAGAAAGCTATGCCAACGGGACGCCGTCGACTTTTGGTGCGGACGAAGGTTTCGGCTATATCAAAGCCAACCGCTTTGTTTCCAACACCAACGAAACGGTTCCGGAAATCAGCGGCAAGACCGACCGCGGCACGCAGTATGACCAATATATGGTCAACCCGGCCTATACGTCGGTCATGCACGACATCAAGCTGACGACGCGCGGCGGCGCAAGATTGAGCGACGCTTTGCCGGACTTTGTGCTCAAGGGAATTTACAATGTGTCGAACGACTATGTCGAGGGTGTCGGCGGCGGCAAGACGACGCGCATCAAATGGAGCGCGGGCGATTCATGGAAAGGGCCGACGGAAAATTCCGACGTAGCATGGGCTTCGCCGTACCTCGGCAAAATTCCGTATGCATTGTGCCCTCCGGGATACAGAAACATGGCAACGGTTGTGCCGACGTCGTTTAACATGGGGCAGGCCGGCGAAATCATTCAGGCGAGCAAGGTTTCCGGCATGCCGAACGCCAGTGCCGTCCACGATCAGTGGTTTGTTAACCAGGCGACCCGGCAGGCCAAGATTTTGGAAACCGCCAGAGGATGGGGCTCGTCCAATATGAATGACGCCATTATCTATCCGGGCATGGAGGCGGTCAGCAGCCTGATTTACAACGGCATTTATCAGGACGGCAATACGCACAGCTCGTTCCTGGCGCAGACGCTGACCCGAACCGAGGGGTGGTATCTGGGATTGAAGGCGGAATATACGGATTCCGCGGCAACGCAGACGAAGTCTGAACTGGTTGCCAATGTCGGGGATCAGAACGTCGGAACCTATACCTTTAGTACAGACGGAACTGACCAGTACGCCGTGGCTCAGCCGCTGTATTTCCAACAGAATACATGGCTGAAAACCGCACTGGAGCCGTTTGACGAAGGCTGGCATGCGCGTATGGGCTTTATTTACGATACCGATTATTATAAGAACCTCGGAAGCGGCGGCGGCAATGAAGGCATTTTTTCGAACAACAACGAAGAAGGGTATAACGACAGCAGCAATACAAACCCGACTTTCCAGGGCGGAAACTTTGTCTGGAACCTGTTTCCGGTGCCGACCAATACGCTGGAAGGGCATGCGACGGTATATTGCTACTTTGACCGTTCCAACTTTAACAAAGGCGACTGGGTAAATAAAGTCGACCAGATTGACCAGCTTGACGATTACCGCGATATCGAGAGCAAAACAACGCCTGAGAATCAGGATTATATCAACAGGCTGAACGATCCGTCGCTGAGGTACAGCGACCCGTGGTAAGCGGCTGCGGCGGCGTGCCGCGTGCCATGTGAACCGGAAGTTGCTGATTGCATGAGGCAATGACAATCATCGCAGCGAGGGTCAGCTGTATTTGAAAAGCAGAAGGGAAGGGCGTTCGGGAAACCGGCGCCCTTTTGGCGTGGGCGGAGAACCTCCCTTGTGCACGGGCAGGGAATGGCGGAGAGCAGAATATCAGGGGAGGGCGGCGAAAGGCATGCCGGAGCCGGAACGCAACGGGCGTTCCCGAGGCGGAAAGGGGCAGCGCGGGGCTATGAGGCCGACGGGCCGGGCACTGGTACGGGTACACTAAACGGGCGGTTTCGTATACTTCCGGCGAGGTCGTTTCCGCGGGCGGCGGCGCTTATATATAAAGCGTAAATCTTGTTTATAAGTTGCGGAATGGCTTTGCTAACGGGATTTTTCCCTTTTATGCTTGGGGGCATAATGTAGTAACTTTTATGTATAGAGGATGTAGAGAAATGGATATCTGCAACAGTATCAGCGAACTGGCGTATTTATCCGGCATTGAGCTTACGGCAACGCTGGATACGAAAGTCGGTCTGCTCAAGGCTATGGATATTCTCGACGAAAATTTTGATTGTCATACGGCGGACGCCGGACAGCAGGAAAAAAACTTCCGGCTGGTTGAGAAGATTATAGAAGAAAAAAAGAACGCCAATTTTATCAACATTGTGCACCATGTGCCGATTTTGCTGCAAAACGAACCGCCGGCGGTAGAGGTTTCGCTGCCGGACGGCGCGACGATGCTGAAATGGAATTTTTACGAAGACGAAGACCCGAAGAAGTATTACCGCGGCGAAGTCGTTATTGAAGACTCGGACAAGTTTTACAGCGGGGAAGTCAACATCAGCGATTTGGAGCGGCTGGGGCAGAACGAAGGCCCCAACGAACGCGAAATCAACGGGACGACATACCGCAAGTACCGCTTTAAGTTTCCGTTTGACGTCAGGCTCGGCTATCATAATGTCGAGTTTTCGTATATTGACAAGAACGGCGTGGAAGTCGTGCAGAAGACAAGGCTGATTTCGGCGCCGCAAAAATGCTACGACGGGCTGGGCATTACCGAAGGAAAGAAAACCTGGGGCGTGCCGACGCAGCTGTACGAACAGGTCAGCGAGAACAACCTCGGTATCGGCAACTTCAGCGATTTGGCGCATCTGGGGTATATTCTCGGCAAAAACGGCGCCGGGGTGATGGGCGTCAACCCGCTGCACGCTACCCGCGACGATCAGCCGGAAAACGCTTCGCCGTACGGGCCGGACAGCCGTATGTTTTTCAACTATATTTATGTTGACGTTACGGCCGTTGACGAGTTCAAAAACAGCAAGCGCATCAGGGATTATTACAACAGCCCGGAATTTCAGGAAAAGCTGAAAATCAACCGCCGCCGCACCTATGTCGACTATACGACGACGCAGGCGCTGGTGGACGACATCCTGCACCGGTGCTTTGAGGAATTCAAATATTCGCCGGAAAGCGAAGAGGCACGCAACCGCTTTAACGTATACTGCGACGACAAAGGGCAGGATTTGGAAATGTTTGCGACGTTCCGCGCGCTTTCCAAATATTTTGCGGGGCAGAATCCGGCACCGGCGCTCTGGAAAGACTGGCCCGAGGCTTATAAAAACCCGCATTCGCCGGAAGTAGAGGCTTTTAAGCGCCAGCACCGCAGCGAAATCGACTACTTCAAATACACGCAGTGGCTGTGCGAAAACCAGTTGCAGCAGGTTAAGGAAAACTGCCTGAACTCGGGCATGAAAATCGGCCTGTACATGGATATGGCTGTCGGCGCGTCGTGCAAAGGGTTTGAAGCGTGGTATTATTCCGACCTTTACCTTAAAGGGACGGCTGGGGCGAAGCCCGACATACTTTCGGCCAGCGGGCAGAAGTGGGGTCTTCTGGGCTTTAACCCGGTCAAACTGCAAGAGCAGGGGTACGAGCCTTACCGCAGAATTCTGGAAGCCAATATGCGCTATGCCGGGTGCCTCAGAATCGACCACGTTTTGCAGCTGCACCGGCTGTTTATGTTTCCGGACAACGGCGCGGAAGGCAACTATGTTTATTACAACGTCAAGGAACTGATGGCGATTGTGGCGCTTGAAAGCCACCGCAACAAAACGATGGTTATCGGCGAAGACCTGGGCGATATGACGGACGACCTGCGCCGCAATATGGAAAACTTCGGCATTTTGTCGTACCGGGTGCTGCCGTTTGAGCGCAAGAGCGATATGTACAGGTCAATGCGGCATCCGGGCGAATATCCGCAGATGTCGGTCTGCGCGCCGTCAACGCACGATACGCCGACTCTGGTCAGCCAGTGGAACGTGCAGCACGTCTGGCAGCAAAAGCTGCTTGGCGTTTTGAATGACAAGCAGGCTGACGATGCATTTGAACAATATGCATCGCAGCGCGAAGGCATGAACTGGATTTTGGGGCATTACGGAATCTGGGACGAAGTGGGCGGTTCGTACGTCGCCGACCCGAGAGGAGATCCTAATACAGTGCCGGCGGAATACATTCCGGCCGTAACGACGTTTTTGGCCAGAAGCAATTCGGCGATTATGCTGATGCCGTTTTCCGACATTTACGGTTTGGGGGAGATGGGCAACGTGCCCGGCATGCCGGAAATGGAATGGTCGGTCGAAAAGCCGATACTGGAAATCCGCGGCGATAAATCTTATCCGAACTGGCGCAAGAAAATGCACATTCCGGTCGAGCATGTCGAAGACGTGGAAATGTTCAAGCGGGTTGCGGGTATCCTCAACCGGTACCGCCCCGACGGCAACGACGGCCGCGGACGCTATTACCAGTTTGAGCGCATGGGCAACAACAATGCGTCGACGATCGATTTTGAAAAATACAAGCGGCTGCACGACATTATCAAGCATCGCGACGAATACCGGCTGGAACAGATTTTGGAACACCGCTACAGCGATACCTACAAGCTGCGCCTTGACCATCGCCGGGTTGAAACCCAGACGCGTTATGACGAGGCAGTGCGGGCATGGAACGAACGCGATACGACGAACGATGCTTTGTTTGACAACGGCGCGATGCCGGGCGGCCTGCCGCTTGACGGACAGGCGGCGCCGGATTTGCTGCAACAGGCCGGGGAAGAACAGGCGAGAATGCCTGAAAACGGCGGACAAACGCAGGAAGCCTCACTGATTATGCTTGACAAATACAAAAAACATCAGGGGCGTTAGGAGGATTTGGCCGGTTCCGGCAGTAATGAACCCGAGCGATTAAGATACGGCAGTTTAACCATATTTTAAATCTTTAGGTTTAAAAAATATTTTTAGGTATGTATATTTGAATGTTATTTGAATAAGGCAGGCTGACTCTATGGAAAAAAAGCAACAAGTACGGGCGATTTTTCAGGTAGGGGCGTGGCTTGCCTTTATTATGCTGGGATATCTTGGCATCAGAAGCTATAAGCTTTCGGTCGAAAAGCTCAAGACAAACAAGTGCATTGAAGAGATTGAAACGCTGTCGCGCGGCATCCAGTTTTATTTTCAGGGACAGCGCGATTACGGCGAGTTCAATTATAAACAGGCGGTGTCTTTCAAGCTTATCCCGAAGGATATGTTCAAAGAGGGCTTTACGGAAGCGACCAATGCGTACATGGGCGGGGTGGACTTCTTTTATTCGTCCCTGACTCCCGGAGACAAAAACAAGGCTTTTGAAATTTCGTTTCAGGGGCTGAGCCGGTATGCGTGCGTTGAACTGGTACGGATGAACTGGGGCAGCTCGGATATGAGCAACCTGATTGCCGTGGCAGGGTATGCGGCGCCGACGCCGTCCGGCGTTTTGGATGAGATTTATCCTGATACGCAGCAGAAAGACATCAAATCACGCAATATCTTTATGGCCAATGAAGCGCCTTATGTCAGTCTGGACAAGCTGGAAAGCGTCTGCGGCTGCGACGGCGACAACTGTTCGGTCGTATGGAAATTCCGGTAAGCGAAGGAACGGACGAAGGCGTCCGGGGCGGACGATGAGGCGGCAGTGCTGAAGCAGTCCCGAGAAACCGATGGTAAACGGAGCGCATTTTTTGCTTGCAAAATTCTGAGGCTGTGCTATAAAAGTCCGCAGTTTGGCGCGGCTTGCCAGAGGGTTCGACAGAGTGCGCAGTTTGGCGCGGCTTGACGAGGGTTTCTGGCTGGGCGGCGCAGTTTGGCGATAAAATTAAATTTTCAAACAGGGATGATTATGACAGAAGAAATCAGTGAACAGAGACAGAGCCGCCTGAACAAGCTGGCGAAACTTGAAGAAATGGGCTACAATCCGTATCCTTACCGGTTTAAGCCGGACAGCTTTGCCAAACCGCTGCAGGAAAAATACAAGGAACTGCCTGCCGGAGAGAATACCGAAGACCGGGTAACGGTTGCGGGCAGGGCAATGGCGGTCAGAAACGACGGTATGTTTATCGACCTGAAAGACAAGAGCGGCAATATTCAGATTTTCTGCCATAAGTCGCATTTGCCTGAAGATAACCTGAAACTCTTGAAATGTCTTGACATCGGCGACATCATCGGCGTTACCGGGTTTATCCGCCGGACGCCCCGGGGCGAACTTTCGGTGGCGGCGGAGAAGTTTGACATTATTGCCAAGTCGCTGGAGCCGCTGCCGGAGAAATTCCACGGGCTGACGGATGTGGAAACCCGCTATCGCAAGCGCTATGTCGATTTGATTATCAACGACGAAGCTAAGGAAATCCTGCTGACGCGGTGCCGTATTGTTTCCGCGGTGCGTGAGTTCTTTAACGGCGAGGAATTTCTGGAAGTGGAAACGCCGACATTCCATCCAATTATGGGCGGGGCGAATGCCAAACCGTTCATCACGCATTACAACGCGCTTGATAACGACTTTTATCTGCGCGTGGCGACCGAGCTGTATCTGAAAAAACTGGTGGTCGGCGGTATTGACCGGGTGTTTGAAATCGGCAAGAACTACCGCAACGAGGGAATTGACAAAAATCATGTGCCGGAATTTACGGGGCTGGAGGCGTATATGGCGTATGGCGACTATAATGATATGGCCGATTTGATTTACCGGTTGGTGCGATTTGTCGTCAATAAGGTGTTCGGTACCGACAAGCTGGTGCTGGAAGGGCACGAAATTGATTTTTCAAAGCCGTTTCCGAAAGTTTCCATCATAGACCTTATCAAGCGCGAAACCGGAGCGGATTTCCTGAGCGTCGAAACAGTCGAAGATGCGCGGGCGCTGGCAAAATCGGTCGGAGTTGATGCTGACCATTGTTCAAACTGGGGCAAGGTTGTGCAGGAAGTATTTGACGAAAAGGTCGAGCATACGCTGATTGAGCCGATTCACGTTTCCGACATGCCGAAAGATATTTCGCCGCTGGCCAAAACCCACCGCGACAATCCGCGGCTGGTGGAGCATTTTGATACCTATCTGCTCGGTATGGAACTCGGCTGCGCCTATTCCGAACTTTCCAACCCGCTGGAACAGCTGGAACGCTTTAAGGCACAAATGGCGGAGCGCGAGAACGGCGACGACGAAGCGCAGATGCTTGACGAGAGCTTTATTGACGCGCTGTCATACGGTTTTGTGCCGACGACAGGCATGGGCATGGGCATGGACCGGCTGGCAAAACTGCTGACCGGGGCGGCGACGCTGCGCGACGTTATCCTGTTTCCGACGCTGAAGAAAGCAAAATAAAACAAGGCAGCAAGACCAAGAGACATATCAGGTATTTGATGCCTGTATGCCCAAAAAAAGGCCGGCAGTTTTGTACTGTCGGTCTTTTTGTCATCTGAAATCCGCGTTTTGGGCGTGTGGGTTACTTTTTGCATTATGCCGATAGAGGCTAAAATAAAATGCTTTCATCGTCGGCATCGTCGCTGTACCCATTTTCCAATGCCGTGTAAATACATATAACGGCCGGCATTATCAGCGAATACAGAAATATGTTTCCGGCGGTTGCTTCAACGCCTGGGATTATGGCAGCGACCAGAGCGAAAATAATCAGGCTGGCCACATATAAGACGATGAATTCAATTAAAAATTTTTTCATTTTTTGTTGTTTTAATAATAAGATACAATTTAATAATCGTTAAGCATTACCGCTGAGGATTATCGCTGTCCTTGGTGCTGTTAATCAGCGCTAAACCTCCGATACATATAAAAGCGGGGAACAGCAGAGCTAACAAGAAAAACTCTTTTGTAAATATCGTTTCACCTGTTGGTAAAAAGAAATTCCTGATAAAAGCTATCATCATCTCCAATGCATACACCGCGGTAAAAAGACATAAAATCTGTTTTACGTTTGTCTTTTCTGATTTTTTCATTTTTTGTTGTTTTAATAATAAGATACAATTTAATAATCACTGCCGGCGTTTCAGGCAGATACGCCGACGGTTAAGCATTACCGCCGGCGTAAGGGGAGAAAAATCCCCGGTTGGGTTTCTGCCCAACAGATTATTCGTTGCAGGCGGCGCATTCCTAAGCGTCCATAGCCTCCCTTTCTTCAGAGGTAACGAGTTTCTGGCGGAGCAGGAGGTCGGCCATGTTTCGGATTTCCCAGGTCAGCGCATCTTTCATCCGGCAGCGGTTTTTCTTGACCTCGCGCAGGAGGTTGGCCAGCTGGCAGACGGATTTCAGGTTTTTGACCGGGACGCTGAATTCCCTGCCGCAGAAACGGACGGTTTTGTTCATCAGTTTCAGGCGGTAGTGGCGGCAGGAAAGCGTCGGCCTCGCGGATTTCGGGCGTGATTTCAATCAGGCCGTCAATCGGCTTTTGGAAAGTTCCGGCGTATCGTTCGCAGCGTTCAAGCGTTCCCGCGACTTCATGAAACATCATTTCCATTTGGGCGAGGCCTTTGCCGTTCATCAGTTTGGCCGCTTCATCAAGCTTTTCTTCAATAACGAAGTAGCGGGAGATTATCTCCGGAGCCTGCTGGGCAACGGTACGCTCGGTGCGCAGCGACTGGCGCTTGGTTATGCACCAAATCGCGGTTTGCCCGGCGGGGACAATCTTTTTTACCGCCTGAACGTTGGCTCCGGTGTTGGTGCCGAGAGGCGCCAGCCCGATGCTTTGAGGCGAAACCCCGAGGCGAATGCAGACGTCGCGCAGCAGTTCCGCTTCGCTTTTGTCATGCGTATGCCGGCTCAAAAGGCCTTTGCCGCCGACGCAGAGCACCGCGGGGCGGTAACCGTATTCGGCACGGATTTTGTGGTACATCCAGGAAGCCCAGAGGGCTGAGGTCGGGTCGTCGTCAATGGCAATGACAAAATCGGCGCGAACCGGTTTGTTTGCCTTGACAAAACAGTTACTTTTGACGGCCAGAGCATTGTAAATGACTTCTGCGGCCCGGTGCGAGCGTGCAAACATTTTTTCGTTCATAATTGTTTTTGTTTTATAGTAAGACATAATTTTTATATAAGCGGAAAACAATATAACGTGTTTTTGTCTATATGTCAACACAAAATTCGGGATGCGGCGACAGACAGGCGGAGCTGAGTGCGAGCCGGACAGACGGCGGTCAGCGGGACACGGGGCGATATGCGGGCAGGGCAAGCGAGAACAGAACGGCAGGAGAGCAACGGGACACGGGGCCGAAAGCGGGCAGGGCAAACGAGAGCAGAACGGCAGGAGGGCAGCAGAATACGGGGCCGAAAGCGGGCAGGCGGCAGGGGAAACAGGAGAAGCGGGCGGCAATGTCTGGGGTTAAGTTATTTTTTTGCTTGTCTGGCAGGGATTGTTTTGCTTTAATTTCAAAACAGCAGTTCAGGCTTTTTAGGAGGTATCATGCAAAAGCTGTGGGTTCTTTTGTTGCTGGCTGTCGGATTTGCCGGGGGATATTCCTACCGCAATGTCGGGGAGCCGTATAAGCTGGACTATCGCAGGGCGGTTGTCAATCTGCCCATTACATTTACCAAACATCTTAATAACGACAAATATGCGCTGGGGGAAAAGTATCTGGCGGAGGATTTGGCCGCGGAGCTTAAAAAACAGGGCATTGACACGCGGCTCTATACGTTTGAGGACACTTTTTCAAACCGGAATTTTAACGAAGGGTTTGAAATATATATGAGGGCGGGGCCGGAGCTGCGGCTGGACGGGTATCACCGCTATGCCGACAAAGACCGGATTTCGGTGCTGTTTGAAACCATACCCTACCAGATGCGGGAAGTGAAAAATGCAGACATCGTGTTTACAGGGTCGCCGAAGAAAAACCGCGAATACCGGGAGAAAGGGATTAATTCGCATTTTCTGCCGCAGTTTACGCGGCTGGATAAATTTTACCATGCGCCGCGCGAAAAGCTGAAGAAAAAGGTATTGTTCGTGGCTAACCAATGGCCGGACTTTCCGCTGCGCAAGTCTGTCGAATATGCCAAAAAGAGCGGCGTAGAACTGGAAGTTTTCGGCGACAACTGGGAAAACAGCCTGTTTGGCGAGTATGCCGGATGGTGGAAAGCAAGGCAGATACCCAACGACCAGCTGAAATATTTTTATTCGTCGGCGGACATCGTCCTTAACGATACGCGGCCGGATATGATTGAAGCCGGGTTTATCAGCAACCGGATTTTTGACGCGACGGCGTGCAAGGCGTTTGTCATTTCCGACTATATGCCTGAAATTGAGGAGATTTACGGGGATTCGGTACCGATGTACAGGAATGCGCGCGAGTTTAAGCAGCTGATAGAATATTATCTGGCACATCCCGAAGAACGGCGGAAAAAGGCGGAGCAGGCGTATCAGATTACGCGGGAACGTTTTGCCGCAGGGGCGGTTATCGGGAAAATGGCAGAGGTGTTGCAAGATTTTGCCGCGCGGCTGCCGGAACGGGAGTAACGGCTTTGGAACAGGAGAGGCAATGCCGCGGGCCGGCGTATAAAGCGGGCGGACGGGCAGACAGAGGAAAACAGTCAGGAATACGGGCAGAAAGATGACGGAAATGATCAGAACGGCGGGAAAAAGAGCGAGCGGGAAAACGATTGCGGCTGCGGCGGCGGAAAAGAGAACAGGCGTAAGAAAGGCAGGTGCAGAGAAAATGTCCGGAGCAGAGAAAACGTCCGGGGCAGAGAAAACAGCCCGTATGCGGCGGATTATGAAAACGGCGGCAGCCGTTGCCGTGGCGCTGTTTATCGGCTGGACGGGCGGTTATGTTACGGCGGACGGCATGGGGCTGAAGACGGACAGCAGGCTGGTGGCGTTCCGAATCGGCAACCAGCGGGACGTTATCGACTATGATATGCTGGCGGCAATCCGCTTTCTGGAATATAAATTCAGGCAGGAAGGGTATAAAATCGCCGGGTATGCGTATGCGGGGGATATGTATCCGAAAGAGCTGGACGCGGCGGGCGTGAACGTTTTTGTGCGCGGCTTTCCGAATTTTTATGACCTGAGGATGAATCCGAACAGCCGCAATATCTATTATATGCACCGGTTTGCCCAGTTTTATGCCGAAGAACTGCGCAATTTTGACTATTATCTGTCGTCGCAGAAAAAAGTTCTTGATGCGGTTGACGGGCGGGTCAGGGTTGATTTGCTGCCGGGCGGTTTTGTGCCGCACGAACGCCTGATTCCCGGCACGTACGCGTATGATGTGCTGTATATTTATGAATTTTACAATCCGGTATATGACGCGTTTATCCGGCGTTACAACAATCCGAAAACTTACAGCGGCGCCAGGTTTGCGGCGCTGAGCGACGAAGAACGGGAAGAAGAGCTGAAAAAGGCGAAACTGGTGGTGTATGAAATGGGGCCGGTCGGCGAGGACGATGAAATTTATGTTCCGTATGCGGCTTATGACATTATCAGTTACGGGCGGCCGCTGCTGACCAACCGCAAGCCTAATCTCGACTGGTATTTCGGCGGCGACGTCTGGCTGTTTGACGACGTTGAGAGCATGGCGCTGGCGACCAATCAGGCGTTGAACACGGCGGACGGCATTCGCGAAAGGAAAGCTGCCGACGCGCGGCTGATACTGGAATCTTTTATGAATATGCGGGTGCCCTTTATGCAAAAGCTTGGCGCGGATATTTCGCGGCCGGGGCGGAGCGAAAAGGCAGCGCAGAGAGATTCTGTTCCGGGCGGCCCATTGCGGCGCCGGGGTTGATATGCAAAAAAAATGCCATATTTTTTACAGGGATTTAGAAACTGTTAACTAAATCAATAGTATTAATAACATTATGCCGGCGGAGGAGCGTCCAACGCAAGAAGGAAAGGCGGCAGACAGTGCCTGCCCGTGCCGAACCGGCGGACGGCATGAACGGCTTTGCAGCCGCGGGTGCGTCCGGAACGGCATACGTGAGGAAAATATAATAAGGAAATTAAAACATGACTACAAACGCACAAGTTGATTTTTTGAACGACATTAAAGACAAAAAAGTTTCGGTTACCGTGTTTTTGATTAACGGCGTGAAACTGCAGGGCGTTATTACCTGGTTTGACGGGACGTCTCTGCTGTTAAGACGCGACGGGCACACTCAACTTGTCTATACGCACGCCGTTTCGACGATTATGCCGGCAACGCCGATTGACGTGGTTGAAGGATAATCAGCCCTTTGCCGCAGCTGAAAGCCGGCTTTTGAATGGCAGGCTTTTGAATGGCAGTTTTTTTCTGCCGAAAGCGGGCGGGTGACAGATGCTTGCAGAAGAACGCCGGACGGGCCTTTGGGGCCGGAGCCGGCGTTCGGCTGTCAGGGGAGAAAGGAAAGGCCTGTAAACGGTATCAGGCCGGCAGAAGGGAAATTTGACTGATGAGGCAGGTTTGTTAGAGATTGAAAAAGACAGAAAGACCAAGACGGCGGTTATCTGCCCGGTTATCAAAACCGCGGCGGGGATGATGACGGCAGAAGAAGAGGCGGCGCGGGAAAACGAAGCGGCAGGGCTGGTGTTGGCGATGGGGCAGGAGATTGTCTTCTGCGAAACGGTCAGAATGTCCGCGATTGTGCCGAAGAGCTTTTTCGGCAAGGGAACGCTGGAGCGGCTGAGAACAGCCTGTGAGGAAAAAGGCGCCGAACTGCTGGTGGTGGATATGCCGGTATCGGCGGTACAGCAGCGCAATCTGGAAAAGATGCTCAATATGAAAGTCATTGACAGGACGGCGGTTATTCTGGAAATTTTCGGGCAAAGGGCGCAGACCCGCGAAGGAAAATTACAGGTGGAACTGGCGCATCTGACTTACCAGCGCGGCAGGCTGGTGCGGAGCTGGACACACCTGGAGCGCCAAAGGGGCGGCGGCGGCTTTCTCGGCGGGCCGGGAGAAACGCAGATAGAACTTGACCGACGGCATTTGGACGAACGGATTGTCAAAATCAAAAAAGAGCTTCAAAAAGTCAAACAAACACGGGCTTTACAGCGTAATGCCCGGCAGCGGGTTCCTTATCCCGTCGTTGCGCTTGTCGGTTATACCAACGCCGGAAAATCAAGTCTGTTTAACCGCCTGGCCGGAGCCGATGTCTTTGCCAAAGATTTGCTGTTTGCCACTTTGGATCCGACCATGCGCCGTCTCCGGCTTCCTTCCGGCCGCGAAATAATACTCTCTGATACGGTGGGCTTCATTTCAGATCTTCCGCACGAATTGATTATGGCTTTCCGCGCCACTTTGGAAGAAGTGCTGGAAGCAGACCTGATAGTCCATGTCCGCGATATTGCCAATCCGAATTCCGGCGAGCAGAAGAAAGACGTTCTGTCCGTTTTGGATAATCTGGGGCTGAAAGAAGTTGAACAGCAGGACAAATATATTGAAGTCCTGAATAAAACGGATTTGCTGACGCCTGAAGATCATGCTTCCGTTCTGTCTCTTTGTGAACGGAGACTTAATGTCGTGCCGACTTCTGCCGTCACCGGGGAGGGAACCGGAGCATTTCTCCGGCTCGTTGAAGAAAAACTGTCGGCGGCGCATCGGCAGACACAGATAAAAATTCCGGCTGCGGACGGCCGGCTGCTCGCCTGGATATATTCCAATTCGGAGGTGCTTGACTGCCAAACCAAAGGAGAAAATCTGCTGCTGAACATTAAAATCAATGCGGTTAACCTGGCTAAGCTCGAAGCAAAATTATCATAAAGGCCGTCTTGAAAAAATGCGGCCGCGAATTAAATACTTCCTATCAAAAAGTTTTAGGGAGGAAGAAATGTTGGTTTTATGCGTTTTATTGTTAATGGGGTGCGTCTCGGACCAAAATTCCTACAATGCCAACCTGCAAAACTGGGTCGGCATGAGTCAGGAAACCTTATACGAAAGTTGGGGAACGCCGACGAATGAACTCTATGTCGGACCTAACGAAAAAGTGGTAACTTATCTCCAAATTGACGAAGACGGCCCCGTTAACGGCAATACCGAACCTTATCAGGGCTACGAAGTGCAGTACGGAGCCATTGAAACGCCTGACTACGGCTTTCCGTCCGACAACGGCGGCAGCTATTACTGCAAAACCAGTTTTACCATTGTAAACGGTGAAATTACCGACTACACTTTTAACGGCGACGACTGTGTCGCAAATAATTAGATAATGCTGACTTTTGAACCGATACAACTGAACCGCCGCGGAGAATATCTCGAATATTACCGCCAATGCCTTGAAAAAGCCTCTGATTACAGCTTTGTAAATATCTGGTCCTGGGCCGGCAAATATCAATATGAATGGGCTTGGGCCGATGATTTGGTCTGGCTGCGTTACCGCTACGGTCCGCTTTACCTTTACGGAGCGCCGATAGGCGCCTGGCAGCGCGATGACTGGCAGAAACTTCTTGCCGAAAATCTGGAACCTCACTTTATTATGACCCGGGTTCCTGAAACCCTGAGCCGAATAATCGAAACGCAAATGCCGGACATCGTCGGCAAAAATCAACGCGAGCATTGGGAATATCTTTATAATATCAACGATTTAATTGAACTCAAAGGCTCTGATTATGCTGCCAAACGCAAATTGGCCAACACTTTTGAGCGCCGCTACGCCTATGAATTCCGCCCGCTGTGGATACAGGACTTCCCTGCCGTCAGAACTTTTATGAAAGGCTGGATTGAGCAACAAGGGCAGCGGCGTGATATTAATACAGAAGACTTTATTTTGGAAAATCAGGCAATAAACCGTTTATTTGAAAGTTGGAAAGACCTTCCTGAAATCGTCTCCGGCAGTATTTGGATTAATAACGGGCTTGCCGCTTTTACCATCGGAGAAATTGTTGACCCTCAAACGGTTATTATTCATTTTGAAAAAGCCTCGCTTGATTTTATCGGGATATATCAGGCAATTAACCGCAGAATGTTAATGTCTCTGCCGGAAAACATAACCTGCGTCAACCGGGAGCAGGATTTAGGGCTTCCCGGTCTGCGCAAGGCTAAAACCGAATATCGTCCGGTTGATTTTATCCGAAAACAAAAGTTAATGTATCAGATTAACACACAGGAATAAAGAACTGCAAAGAAATGCATAATCGTTCCTGTAAGCACAAATCCGTGCCAGATTGCATGCGTATATTTACGGCTTTTCCATACATAAAACAAAATTCCCGCTGTATAGAAAAAGCCGCCTAAAACCAGAAATTTCAGGCCGATTGGGGGCAGGGCGCCGACCAGTTGTTTGGAAGCAATAACAATCATCCAGCCCATAATCAGATAAAGGCTGATAGACCACACTTTGGTTCCGCTGCCCGAACTGAGCAGTTTAAGAATGGTTCCGGTTAAAGCCAACGCCCAGATAATGCCGAAAATGGTCCAGCCGAGCGTTCCCCGCATGCAAACCAGCAAAAACGGCGTGTAACTTCCGGCGATCAGGTAATAAATTGAAATATGGTCAAACTTTTTCAAATGCCGTTTAAGGTCAAGATTGGGCACGGCATGATAAATGGTTGATGCCGTATATAGAACAATCATCGACACGCCGAAAACGGCAGTTGAAACAACGGTCCATACGTCACGATATCTGGCTGCCAGAGCAACCAGAGTTGTCAGTCCGGCAATGCTCAGTACAATCCCGAGACCATGGATGGCGCAGCTCCAGACTTCTTCTTCAAACGTATAAGGCCTTCTGGATTTTGAATTCAGGGCAGACATATTCACCTCGACTAATTATCATCTTTGTTTTAAGAACATCAAAATTATATCTTTGATGTCAGCACATATGGTAACGCGATGATAAAGTTTTATATGCAAACCCACACGCTTTATAGCCAGCAATACTGTATGTGTTGACACAATCCTCAGGCGGCCGGTTTGATTCTGCGGACGTTGTCCAACGCCAGAAATTCATCCCGCATTTTTTTCAAAAACGGTAAATCCGGAACCTGCGGCATAATTTTGTTTCTGAGATATATGATGAATATTTTCGAAAAACAGGGGGCCTTGTGCGTTTTTTTATAAAATTTCCAATAAGCTGAAACCGCACGCTTATACATCAGTCTTCTGGCCCAGATCGGCAGCTGCGGATTATCCAGAATTGTATAGCAGTAAGCCAGAAAGCGGTCATTGTCCAATTGAATCTTGTTGCCTGAAAAATTTCCCAGCTCTTTGGGAACCAAAACAACGTCGGCATCCATT
>ENA-ORTY01001595-ORTY01001595.1-human-gut-metagenome-genome-assembly--contig:-NODE-1595-length-24615-cov-2.661808_pt1 | contig 24615 bp, 38 predicted proteins | sample MGYA00241917_ERZ509198 | MGnify/ENA primary metagenome ERZ509198 (study PRJEB26280, sample SAMEA2338857) | human gut metagenome | biome: human gut; feature: human-associated habitat; material: faeces...
GAGCCGCAGGCGCTCGCCGCCGCCCGCGCAAAGCTGTGCGCTCACCTCGGGCAGCACCGGCCGGAACAGCCGTACACAGGCGGCGTGAGGCTCGTAGTGAAGTGGCTGTTCCCGCGAGGAAAACATCCGGACGGCAGCTACCGCACGACAAAGCCGGATACGGACAACCTGCAGAAGCTGCTCAAGGACTGCATGACCGCCGAGCACTTCTGGACGGACGATGCGCTGGTGTGCTCGGAGATCACGGAGAAATTCTGGGCGGACACGCCCGGCATCTGGATTCACATTGAGCCGGTAGAGGGCTGATATGGACTTTGAGGAGATGAACCAGCGGGCATACGACCGCAAACCCGAGCCGGACGGTCTGACACCCGCCGAGCGCATGATCTGGTTGGCGCTGCGGCTGCTGCACTTTCACGGCGGCCTGAGCCGTGAGGAGGGCGTGGCGTATAAGCAGGAGCTGAAAAAAGATTACGAGCGTAACCTCGCGCAGGAGGCCGAGTGGCTGCGTGCCGGTACGGCAATGAAGCTGCTGCGGCAGAGCAAGAACCCCGAGGTGAAGAAAATCGTCGGGGAAGTTGAAACAATGTTTTGAGGAGGAGAACCATGGCGAAGTGTAAATTTTGCGGGCAGGGCGTGCGCTCTGGTCCGGTATTCCATACAGGCTGCTGGGAGCAGGCGGTGAACAAACTTGCAAGCGAGTTCTGTGATGAATATTGCAAGTTTCCGTTTGAGATGGACTATGAGGCGTTGGTAGACAAATGCGAGCAGTGCCCGATGGTACGGCTGAAGGAACTGGGAGGCCGGGTATGAAAACTGATGAACTTATCGAAGCCCTCGGACGGCTGAAAGTGCAGACCGGCTCTCTGGCCTGCCTTGGCTGTGGGCATGAGCACAACTGCGGCGTGCATGGCTGCGCCTTGATCCGCGAGGCAGTGAACCAGTTGATCGAGCAGAACGGCTGGGTCAACATCAAGGAGCGCCTGCCGGAGCGCGGTGTGCCGGTGCTGACGTACAACAAATGGGGGCGCGCCTGTGTGGAAACACTGCGGGCGTGGGATGATCGGCCGTATTTTGTCGGTGGCCTGAAAGCCGGAACCGATGTGTTGTTCTGGCGGCCCCTGCCGCAGCTGCCGGAGGTGCAGGAATGACTGACAAGCAGCTGGAAATGCTGAAATGGCTGACAAGCAGCTGGAAATGCTGAAATGGCTGCTGGAAGATCTGGAAACAGACGAGGGTGTGTGCTACAAGACCCGCAGCAGCACCTGCGCCACGGCCTGCCCGCTGTGGTACGCCGGTGCCTTTGGTGATAACATTTGCCTGCCGTCTGTCCTCGGCCGCCGCGTAACGCGCATGATTCACGATCAGCAGCTGCCGAAACGAGAAAAGGAGAATGAACATGAAAGCAATCCGTAAAAAGCCTGGTGCACAGCCGGAGATCATTGAGGTAGACAACACGCTGAAAGCCTTGCAGACCGAGGTCGGCGGCTACATCGAAACCGTAACGATTGCATCGGATGCCGTCGTTATCTGCAACGAGGAAGGACGCATTCTCGGCCTGCCGGATAACTGCCGCGTGTGCGGCGTGGACTTCGTCGGTACGATCCTTGTGGTCGGTCGTAACAAGGACGAGTTCTGCGATGTGCCGGAGGCTGACTTCCTGATGTATCATCTGCGGGAGGAGACGGGTCATGACAATCACTGATCTGCTGGTCAATCTTGACTGTATCCTGTGGCTGCTCCTGTTCTTCCTCGTGCTGCACCGGATAAACTTCTGGGACGGGAAATTCAGCGAGCTGCATGAGGAATTGATGAGGGCAATCCGAGAGGAGGACCCCCATGACGATTAACCAGGCAATCCGCATTCTCGACCCGGCAACGACAGCCGAGGAGCTGGCAACGATCGAATACTACGGCGGTCTGCACGGCCGCGAGAAGATGGTCGCTGCGTGTGACGAGGCGTGCCGCGTGGCGGTCGGCATCATGCGAAAATATCAGGAGGAGAACAAGGACAGTGACTGAATACAGCTGCAAAGTACGGCGTTACTTAGCATGGAGGTACGGCGATGAAGAAAAAGCGTGTCAATCCGCACAGGCGTCCGGCGACACTGGCGGACGTACAAAAGGCAAAGAAAGCTGCGCAGAACGAGGCGGTAACAACAGCATGGGCAATCTTTTTCTCGGCGCTGCGGGATAAGGAGGGCTTCGGCTACACACGGCTCCGGCGGGTCTGGGACGAGGTAAACTACCTCGCGGACAGCGTTTCCAAGGGCTATGTGTCGATCGCCGATCTCGAAAAGGAACTCGAAGACTACGGAATCACGTTGAGGTAGGATTATGACAACTAAGGATTGGCTGAACCGCGGGTGGGCACTCGACCGCGAGATTACGGCTTTGGAGAGTGCCAAGCGCCGGGCGTATGACCGCTGTGTGTCAGGCGTGGCATCGGTGAGCGGTGCACCGGGCGGCGGCGGTGCCTCAGACGGCGGACTGAGCCGCTACGCCGACTTTGCTGCGCAGGTGGACGCCCAGATCGACAAGCTGATCGACATCAAGCAGGAGATTGCGGCGGTGATTACCGAGGTGCCGGATACGACCCTGCGGACACTTCTCACAAAGCGGTACTTAAACTTTGAGAAGTGGGAGAAAATCGCGGTTGACTTAGACCGCACTCTGCGCTGGGTCATGCGGCTGCATGGCAGGGCATTGCAGGCAGCAGAAAAAATTCTGAAAGAAAATGCGAACAGGCCATGTTAGTTCACATAGTTTCCTGCTATACTGGTATCATGAAGTTCAGCGGGAATGAAACTTAGGTCCCGCATTTCTCCTGCTTCATAGCATTGGAAACACCTCCGGAAAGGCACTCTTGGAAACAAGGGTGCTTTTTCGTGCCCAGAATTCAGAAAGGACGGTGCAGAATGGCAAAAGGCAAATATCAGGAATGGCTTACGCCGGACGGCATCACCCGTCTGGAAGCGTGGGCGAGGGATGGTCTGACAGATGAGCAGATCGCAGCCAGGATCGGCATTACGACCAGCACGCTGTACGACTGGAAAAACAAATACTCGGAGTTTTCGGAGGCCCTAAAAAGGGGAAAAGAGGTCGTAGACATCGAAGTTGAGAACGCTTTACTCAAGCGTGCGCTCGGCTACGACTACACCGAGGAGCGCGTAGAGCGCAGCCACGAGGGCGGAAAGAAGAGCATCAAGACCGTGCAGACGGTCAAGCACATTCCGCCGGACACGACCGCGCAGATCTTCTGGCTGAAGAACCGCAGACCGGACAGGTGGCGCGACAAGCAGCAGATCGAGCACTCCGGCACTCTCGAGGTGGAAAACCCACTTGCCGGTCTGACCACCGAGGAGCTGCGGAAGCTGGCGGACGATGGTTGACGAGCGCATTCGCAGGGCGGCTCGCATAGAGCTTGCCCGGCGTGATTTCTGGGCGTTCTGCAAGCTGATGGCGCCGGACTTCTACCGCGAGGACCGGCCGTACCTAAAGACGCTGTGCAGGCGCTTACAGGCGTTCTGTGAGAGCGACCGCAAGGTGCTGGTGGTCAATATGCCGCCGCGCCACGGCAAGAGCCGCACAGCGGTGCTGCTGAGCCAGTGGTTGTTTGGGCGCGATCCGTCCGAGCAGATCATGACCGGCAGCTACAACGAAACGCTGTCCACGACGTTCGCACGGGCGGTTCGCGACGGCATTGCGGAGGAACGGTTTGACCCGAGCCGCATTGTGTTTTCGGATATTTTCCCGCAGACACGCATCAAGTACGGCGAGGCCGCCGCAGGCAAGTGGGCGCTTGAGGGGCAGTACGCGAGTTACCTTGCTACCTCTCCGGGCGGCACGGCGACCGGCTTCGGCGCACGCAAGCTCATCCTCGATGACCTGATCAAGAAAGCCGAGGAGGCTTTTAACGAGGGCGCACTCGACAAGCAGTGGCAGTGGTTCACGGACACGATGCTGTCCCGAACCGAAACCGGCTACAAGATCGTTATCATCATGACGCGCTGGGCGACCGGCGACCTCGCAGGCCGTGCGCTGGAGCACTGGCCGGATGCGGAACTCATCACGATGAAAGCCTTGCAGGACGACGGCACGATGCTGTGCGACGCGGTTCTCACCCGTGAGGACTACGAGGACAAGGTTCGCACGATGAGCGAGGAGATCGCCAGCGCGAACTACCAGCAGCAGCCGATCGACCTGAAAGGCCGTCTGTACAGCAGCTTCAAGACATACACAGACATTCCGCGCGATGCAAACGGTAGTCCGCTGTTCACGCATATCCGCAGCTATACCGACACGGCGGACACCGGCGCGGACTATCTGTGCAGCATCATCTACGGCGAGTATAACCATGAGGCCTATGTGCTCGACATCTACTACACCAAGGACCCGATGGAGATCACCGAGCCGGAAACCGCACGGCGGCTGCTGGCGCACGGCGTAAACCTCGCGAAAATCGAGAGCAACAACGGTGGCCGCGGCTTTGCCCGCAACGTGCAGGAGCAGCTTCGGCGGCTCGGCTCCAACCGCTGCCGTGTGGAGTGGTTCCACCAGAGCGAGAACAAGGTCGCGCGTATCCTGACTAACTCGACGTGGGTGCAGGATCACATTTACTACCCGGTGAACTGGCGCGACCGCTGGCCGGAGTACGCAAAAGCAATGTTACATTACCAGAAAGAGGGCAAGAACGCCCACGATGACGCTCCCGACGCGACAACCGGCGTTGCGGAGCAGTTTACCAGGAAAGGAGGGGTCAGCGTATGGTGAAAGTGAACAGCCGCACGATTCAGCGGCTTTTGCAGGGGCACGGGCAGTTCATCCGCGAGGCGGACGAGGCTCGGCGCTATTACAGCAACGTCAACCGCATCAAGAAGGACAACAGCGTTTTGCAGCGGCAGGCAGAGACCGAGCAGGCGCTCGGCAATCCGCTGCACCTCGCGGACAACCGCATTTCGCACTCGTGGCATAATCTGCTCGTGACGCAGAAGGTTTCCTACGCGCTGAGCTATCCGCCGGTGTTCGATGTGGGGAACAAGACCGCCAACGAGCGGATCGCAGAGATTCTCGGAGATCAGTACACCGCAACGGCCATGCAGCTCGGCATTGACGCGAGCAACACCTCGGTCGGCTGGCTGCATTACTGGCGCGGCACAGACGGCAGGTTCCGCTACCACACCGTAGACCCGGAACAGATTGTGCCGGTGTTCTCCGGTACGCTGGAGAGCGATCTCGTCGGCGTGTTGCGCTGCTACACCATGCTCGACCCGACAAGCGGACAGACCGTGCAGGTGTGCGAATACTGGGATGACACGACCTGCCGGTTCTACCGTCAGAACGGCGTGTCCGGCAACTACACCTACTTCGAGTATCCGGAAGTCGGGCAGGAGCTGCGGCACGGCCTCGGCGCGGTGCCGTTCATCCCGTTCTACAACAACGCCGACCGGCGGGGCGATCTGCCGCTGTACCGCGACCTGATCGACGCCTACGACAAGGTGGTTTCCGGCTTCGCCAACGACATGGAGGACGTGCAGGAGGTCATCTTCGTCATCAAGAACTACGGCGGCACGGACAAGACCGAGTTCATGAGCGACCTCAAAAAGAGCAAGCTCATCAAGGTCGAGGGGGACGGCGGCGTGGACACCATCCGCGCGGAGATCCCGTTTGAGGCACGCAACGCTTTTCTCGAAAGAACCCGCCGTCAGATTTTCGTTTCCGGCATGGGTGTTGACCCGAACCCTGAGAATTTCGGCAACTCGTCCGGCGTGGCGCTCAAGTACCTGTACAGCCTGCTGGAGCTCAAGGCCGTGATGCTGGAAACGCAGTTCCGCAGCGGTTTCGCCGAGCTGGTACGCGCCATCTGCCGTATGGAGGGTATCGCACAGCCGAAACGCATTCTCCAGACATGGACGCGCAACATGGTGCAGAACGACCTCGAAACCGCGCAGATCGCGCAGCAGTCGGTCGGCATTATCTCGGACAGAACCATACTCGCAAACCATCCGTGGGTAGACGATGCCGAGAACGAGCAGAAGCAGCTGGACAAGGAACAGCAGGCGGCAGCCGAAAAGCAGCCGCAGTTCCAGTTCCCGCCAAAGGACGGTGCAGGCGATGGCAGCAGCGGATAAGCTGAACGGCGCCTACTGGCGCAAACGTGCCATCGAGCTGGCCGAAAAGCAGAAACGGGAAGACGACGACCTGTGTCTGCGGTTCCACCGGGAGTACGAGCGCATTCTGCACGAGCTGGACAAGGAAATCTCGATTTTCTATGCCCGCTATGCCGCAAACGAGAGTGTCAGCATGGCCGACGCACGCAAGCTGCTGCGCGATGCCGAGCTGGAAGACTTCCGGATGTCGCTGGACGAGTTCCGCGGCAAGGCCATCGCAGGCGGCTTTGACAAGGAACTGGAGGAGGTTTATCTCCGGTCGCGTATCTCGCGCTTGCAGGCGTTGCAGACGCAGGTTGAGCTGCGTATGATGGAGCTGTTCGGCTCTCAGCGTGATGTGCTGCGCGACCATTTGCAGGAGCGTTACACCGACACCTACTACCGCACGGTGTACGCTGTCAGCCAGCAGGTCGATGTGGCGAGCACCTTTGCCCGCATTGACCCGCAGACGGTCGAGAAGATCCTCGCTACGCCGTGGGTCGGCAGCGAGTTTTCGTCCCGCATCTGGGCGGACAAGGACAAGCTGACCCGTGAGCTGATGCAGACGCTCTCGCGCGGCTTTGTCCGCGGCGACTCGCTCGACCGCATGACCAAGGAGTTCACCCAGCGCATGGGAGTGTCCGAGAGCAGGGCGGCAACGCTCATCCACACCGAGAGCGCCCATATGGCGGCTGAGGCTGCCGAACAGGGATACCGGGAAACAGGTGTCCAGTCCTATCGGTTCGAGGCAGCACTCGACCTCAAGACCTGCGCAGTGTGCGGCGCTCTGGATCAGCGCGAGTTTCCGCTTGCGGAGCACGAAACCGGCATTAACTATCCGCCGCTGCATCCGCGCTGCCGGTGTACCACCGTTCCGGTGACGGGGTTCCGGATCGGCAGTAAGCGTGCCGCCAGAAATCCCGCGACCGGCAGGACCGAGTATGTCGAGAAAAAGCTGACGTATGAGGAATGGCATAAGAAATATGTTGAAAACGACCCGGAAAATGCTATACTGGAATTGAGCAAGCGCGAAACAAGCGCACTGCAAAAGTATATCAGCGCAGAAAGCTACCCGCTGAACGACAAGCTACGCCGCGGCGAACCGCTCAGCGAAGCAGAGCAGCACTGGACGGAACGACTTGACAAGGCGCTGGATAAACTTCCGGTGTATGAGGGAACGGTATATCGTTCTCTGTCAAGCGACATGATACCGGATAAAGCTGCCTTTCTGGCAGCGCATGAGGTTGACGCGATCGTTACATATGACGCATACACGTCTACTTCTACGGAGGTATATGACCCGGATATGGATATTCAGCTGGTTATTCAGAGCAAATCCGGCCGAGATATGCGCGGTATCAACACAATCGAAAAGGAAATCCTTTTCAAAAGGAAGTCGCGTTTCATTGTTGACAGAAAGGAGGGCGACACCATATGGCTGACAGAAATTTAACCTTTGAGGACTTCAAGAGGCTGCCACCCGAGGAACGCAGCAGGCGATACGAAGAACTGTCCGACCATGACAAGTTTCTGGCACGCTGTTCGCAGCCGTCGGGCGTCCATGGTGTGCTGTGCAATACCTGTATCCATCGAAAGCGGATATGCTGCAAGGCGTTTCCGGATGGTATCCCGGGCGAGCATATGAATAAGCTGGAGGAAAACCCGGCAATCGAATGTGCACCGGGCGTTCACTATCAACCAAAGACTTAGTCATCAAGACCGTACATTGGAGAGATAACAATGGATCTCATTCAGCACATGAAAAAGCTGCTCGGCACCGAGCACCCATATGACAAAGCGCATCGCCTCAAGGTGGAATGCACGGACGGTATTACGCTGACCGGCAAATTCGTCACCGTCGTAGGCGCACTGGACAATGAACCGGAGATTGCAGAGCTGATTATCCGGCGCGACGACAACGGCGTTCTGACCGGAATGCTGGAAACCGAAATCAAAACAGTAGAACTGATGGACTAAACCACCAAGGATTCAATCCAAGGTGGTTTTTTCATACCCATTTTTCGATGAAAGGAGCAAAAAACAATGGAATTTCTCAAAAGCCTTTTTGAAAAGGGCACACTGACCTGGGAGCAGTTCCAGCAGGCAGCCAAGGACGCAAAGTTTGAGGTGGTCAACGCCGCCGGCGGCGCTTACGTTCCCAAGGCCGACCTGGACACCAAGGCGCAGGAGCTGACCACGGCGAACAACACCATCAAGGACCTGCGTGCCGCCGCCAAGGCGTGGGACGGCAAGGACCCGAAGAAGCTGGAGGACGACCTCAAGACCCTCCAGACCAAGTACGACACCGATACCGCGAATATTCGTCGCGATGCGGCAATCGACCTGGCGCTGACCCGTGCCCATGCACGCGATCCGCAGCTGACCCGCGCGGCGCTCTCGATGGACGACATCAAGATCGGCGCGGACGGCAAGATCACCGGCCTTGACGCGCAGGTCGAAAGTCTGAAAAAGGACAAGGCATGGCTGTTCGAGGAGGACGGCGCAGGTCAGTCCGGCAAGCAGGGCGGCAAGGGCGGAAACCCGAACGGCGGTCAGGGCGGCGGCTACAATCCGCAGTCCGGCGGCAACCCGAACACGGTAAACGATCTCGGTTCCGCTCTCGCAGAAGTATACAACACCAACGGCTAACAGAAAGAAGGAATGAAAAATGCCTATCACTCTCGCACAGGCAAAGGTCGGCATGGCAAACCATGTGGACCAGCAGGTTATCGACCAGTTCTGCCGCGGCTCCATGCTGCTGGAGGCACTGACCTTTGACAACTCGGTATCGCCCGGTACCGGCGGCTCTACGCTGACCTATGGCTACACCCAGCTCAAGACCCCGGCAGGCGCGGATTTCCGTGACATCAACACCGACTACACTGACACCGTAGCCGACCGCGAAACCAAGTCGGTTGACCTCAAGATCTTCGGCGGTACGTTCAAGATCGACCGTGTTCTCGCGGGTACCGCGAACGGCCAGATCAACGAGGTGCAGTTCCAGCTCGAGGAGCACATCAAGGCGACCACCAACCTGTTCCACTACACCGCCATCAACGGCGACAAGGGCACCAAGGGCTTTGACGGTCTGGACACGCTGCTTGTCGGCACCTCGACCGAGCTGAACGCCGACGCCTCCAAGGCGATCGACCTGTCCACCTCGGCGGCGATCGACACCAACTACAAGACCGTGCTCGATATGCTCGACGAGTTCCTCTCAGAGCTGGACGGCGTGCCGACCATGCTCATCGGCAATGCGGCGCTGCTGACCAAGATCCGCTCCTGCGCCCGCCGTGCAGGTTATCTGACCCACTCCGAGGACGCTTTCGGCCGTCAGATGAGCGGTTACAACGGCATTCCGTTCATGGATATGCAGTATTACTACGACACCGCCGAGAAGAAGGAAAAGCCGGTCGTGCCGATTACGTCGCGCGAGTACGGCGCATCCTCGTCCAAGACCACCGTTACCGGTCTGACCGACCTGTACGCTGTCCGTCTGGGTCTGGACGGTTTCCACGCCGTATCTCCGATGGGCGGCAAGGTGATCTCCACCACGCTGCCGAATTTCTCTACCGCAGGCCCGGTCAAGGCCGGTGATGTCGAGATGGTAGCGGCAACCGTGCTCAAGAAGTCCCGCGCTGCCGGCGTGCTGCGCAACTTCAAGGTAAAGTGAGGGAACTGCCATGTACAAGATCAAGGCACCGAACGAGGAGTACGACCGCAAGATCGGCGGCGTGCAGTTCGTCAGTGGTGAGGCGCAGACGGATAACGAGTGGCTTGCAAGCTGGTTCTCCGGCCGTACGGGCTTTACCGTAGAAACCGTGACTGCCGAGGAGGAAGCCGAACCGACCGAGGACAAACCGAGGGGGAAGCGCAGAAATGACAAGGGAAACGCTGATGCTGCGGGCGCAAAGCCTGCTGCCGAACCTGCCGCAGGAAACGCTTGAGTTCGCCTGCGATCTGGTGCTCGAGCAGATCTGTAATTACTGCAATCTGACCGAGGCGCCGGACGGTCTGACGAACACCGCAGCGCTGATGGTGCGCGGCCTGGTAAACAGCGTTCAGCTCCAGAACGAGAATATGCAGCCTGCCGCAAAGGGCGTGTCCAGAGGGGATACGTCCTTTGCCTTTGCGACGGCGGCGGAGCAGCTGGCGGCACTGGCAGGCTCGGGCGACTTCCTCACCGACTACAAGGCGCAGTTGAACGCCTATCGAAAGATGAGGTGGTAGTATGCTCGGCAATCCGGAGCTGGAGCGTGCGCTGCTGGAGCAGACCTATGACGGCGTGATGACCGTCACCAGCACAAGCAAGCAAACCGTGAATGGCGAAACCGTTGTTACGCCGGACGCGGTGCTGCACGAGAATATCCCGTGTGCGCTGTCGTTTTCGGGCACACCGGACAGCAGGACCGACGCGAACAGCGGTCAGGTCAGCTATCAGGCCACGATCTACTGTGCGCCTGATCTGGCTGTCCCGGCGGGCTGCCGCATTGTGGTTCAGCAGTACGGCGCGACCTATCGGCTGAAATACAGCGGCGAGAGCGCGGTCTATCCGACGCATCAGCAGCTTTCCGCCGTCCGAGAGGAGCGAGCGTAATGGCAAGCTGGGGAAGCTGTGATTTTCACGAGCTGCGCGACTTAAACGAACGCATTAAGGCCGCCGCCAGCGAACCGGAGATGGACGCTTTCTACACCGGACTGCTGGACGAGATGATGAACGGTCTGGTGGGTGATGTGAAATACCGCACGCCGGTCGATTCCGGCCATCTGCGGCGCAACTGGTTCATCACCAAGGCGAAGCGCAGCGGCAAGCACTACCGCGCGGAAATTTACAACAACATCGAGTACGCGCCGTGGGTGGAGAACGGCCACCGGCAGGAGGTCGGACGGTACGTTCCGGCCATCGGCAAGCGCCTTGTGAACGGCTTTGTCGAGGGCAGGCATATGCTGCGCGAGGGTCTGTTCGACCTTCAGCGTGATGCCCCCGACTTTATCAAGACCAAAAGCGAGAAATTTCTCAGCCGCATGATGGAGGGCAAATGATTAACGTAGTACAGGAAATCGTCGATAGGCTGCGCACGGTCTATCCGTCGGCGCAGTATGACATCTACACCGAGCGTATCGAGCAGGGATTCTCTGCGCCGTGCTTCTCCATTCGTCAGCTTCGTGCGGACGTCACGCCGTACCCGTCCGGCCTGCATGAGATCGTGCAGCACATGGACGTGCGGTTCTTCCCGTCGGACAGCCGTCCGCAGGAGCAGTGCCGGGAGATCGCACAGACGCTCACGCTGCTGCTGCGGCGCACGGAAAGCCTGCGCGGGAGCAATCTCTCGTGGGAAATTACAGACGAGGTGCTGCACTTCTTCGCGGACTACCGGCAGTTTGTCCGGGAGGTCCCGGAAGATATTCCGATGGAGAATTTGCAGATCACCGTAGGAACGGAGGACTGACAATGGCAGTCAAACGCAAAACCGAGGCAGGAGCACCGGCGTTTACCGGCGCACAGCTCCTGACCTTCGACAGATACCGCGAGCGGCGCGACCTGCTGGGCGTGCTGCTCGACAAGGATCAGCGCTACACCTTTTCCGAGGTGGACGCGCTCATCGACAACTTTATGAAAGGCAAGGTGAATTAAATGGCTTTAGGCGGCGGTATGTATACCGTACAGAACAAGGTTCTGCCCGGTGCGTACATCAACTTTGTGTCGGCGGCTCGTGCGTCTGCGACCCTGGGCGACCGCGGCACGGCGGCTTTCCCGCTGTCCCTCGACTGGGGACCGGAAAACGAGGTCGTGACCATCGAGAACAGCGAGTTTCAGAAGGGCTCACTTGCGCTGACCGGCTACGCCTACACGGCGGACGAGCTGCGTCCGCTGCGCGAGATCTTCGCAAATGCCAAGACGCTGCACCTGTTTCGTCTGAACAGCGGCGGTGCAAAGGCGGCCTGCAAGTACGCAGAGGCGAAGTATCCGGGCAAGATCGGCAACGAACTGAAGATCGTGATTCAGCAGAACGAGGGCTTCACGGTATCGACGAACGAGGTCTACGATGTTTCGACCTATATCGGCACGACCCTTGTGGACACGCAGAAGGCAGTTAAGGCAGTTTCCGACCTTTCCGACAACGACTATCTGCACTGGAAGGGCAGCGAGGCGCTGACCGAGAACGCAGGCCTGCTGCTCACCGGCGGCACGACCGGCGCGGTGCAGGATGCAGCTTACCAGACGTTCCTCGACAAGATCGAGCCGTACAGCTTCAATGCGGTCGGCTGCGACACGAAGAACAGCACGGTCAAGGGTCTGTTCGCCAACTGGACGCGCCGCCTGCGTGATGAGCAGGGCGTGAAGTTCCAGTGCGTGCTGCACAATTACCCTGCGGCAGACTATGAGGGCGTGATTTCCGTCAAGAACGGTCTGGTCGGCGCGGCTGACGACCCGTCTGCGGTCTACTGGACGACCGGCGCGGAATCCGCGTGTGCGGTCAACCGCTCGATGACCAATTCGACCTACACCGGCGAGTACGACATCGACACGAACTACACGCAGACCCAGCTTGAAAAGGCGATCAAGGCGGGTGAGTTCACGTTCCACCGTGTCGGTGACCAGACCCGCGTGCTGACTGACATCAACACCTTCGTGTCCGTCACGGACGAAAAGAGCGCGGATTTCTCGTCCAATCAGGTCATGCGCGTGCTCGACCAGATCGCCAATGACATTGCATCGCTGTTCAACTCGAAGTACCTCGGCAAGGTGCAGAACGACGCAAGCGGCCGCGTGAGCCTGTGGAGCGACATTGTAGCGCACCACACCCAGCTCCAGACCATCCGCGCCATTGAGAACTTTGACAGCAGCAGCGTCACCGTGTCGCAGGGCGACATGAAGAAGTCTGTTGCGGTCGAGGACCATGTACAGCCGGTTTCCGCGATGGAACAGCTTTACATGAAGGTAATCGTTGAATAAAGGAGGGAAAAGTCATGCTGAACGCTCCTGTTATGGAAGCAAATGATGCGGTAGCCGGTTCGATGGCCGAGTGCTACGTCACCATTGACGGCAACCGCTACAATATGATGCAGCTGTACAGCTTTGAGTCGTCCGCGAAGGTCGACATTCAGGACGTAAAGCTGCTTGGCCGCACCGGCAAGGGCAAGAAGCCAAGTGGGTGGTCCGGTTCGTGGAAGGGCACGGCGCACTTCAACCAGAGTGTGTTCCGCCGCTGGTTCCTGATCTACTGCAAGACCGGCAGGATGACGCCGTTTGAGATTCAGGTATCCAACGAGGATCCGTCCTCGTCCGCCGGCCGTCAGACTATCACGCACACCGGCTGCCTGATCGACAGCTCGATTCTGGCGAAGTTCGATGCAGGCGACAGTCTGCTTGACGAGGAGCTTTCCGGCACGTTCGACGGCTGGGATATGCCTGAGGAGTTTGCCGAACTGTCCGGTATGGAATAAGGAGGAATTTGTACAATGGGTAATCTTACCGCATTTCTGGCGCAGAACGCCAAGCAGGTTGAAAACGTGAAGCTGGTCGTATCCGACCGCTTCACCGATGAGGATGGCAAGCCGCTCGAGTGGGAGGTGCGCTGCATTTCCTCGCGCGAGGACGAAACGCTGCGCCGTGACTGCCAGTACCGCGTACAGGTGCCGGGCAAGCGCGGCAGCTTCCGTCAGGAATTCGATAACGTGCTCTACCTTGCCAAACTGGCAGCAGCCTGCACGGTTTATCCGAACCTCAACGATGCAGAACTGCAGGACAGCTACGGCGTGAAATGCGCCGAGGAGCTGATCTCGGCCATGCTGACGCCGGGTGAGTATACGAACTACACGGAAAAGCTGTTCGACATCTGCGGCTTTGGTGATGCTCCTGATCTGGTGGAACAGGCAAAAAACTGATTCGGGACGGGGATGACGAGGCTTCCGTCGCACATTTCTGCCTGCAGGAGCTTCACATCCTGCCGTCCGCATTTTTGAGCCTGCCGACGGAAGAGAGAGCCTTTATCACAGCTTCGTGCATTGTGCGAGGCGAGGAAGAGGAAAAGGCACTGAATAAGACGAAACACAAGTAAGGCGGTTGTAAAATCATTCCTGTTGTGATATGCTTGAACAAAAGGAGTGAGAATATGAAAAAGATCAAGAGAATAACTGCCGTATTGCTGGCACTGCTGTGCTTTGTGCCGACCGCCTTTGCGGCAAATCCTAAGCCGGTTATGATTTACGTAAATAACGTATTGGTAGCGGAAAAGGGTATGATTCAGAACGGACGAACGCTCGTTCCACTTCGTGCAGTGACAGAAGCTATGGGTGCAGATGTCGAGTGGATACCGGAAACCCGTGAGATTCAGATCTGGCGTACTATCCCGATCTGCACAGATGCGGGAGGCGGCCATCTTCCAATCGTGGGGCAGACACACTACGAGGTATTGTTTAAAATCGGCTCTTTCCAAGTGCTGTATACCAATCCTGTCGTAACGGATGCTACGGATTCCATTGATGTGGCAGCGCAGATTTATAACGGCAAGACGATGGTTCCGCTGCGTGCTGCGTGCGAGTATCTTGGCGGTACGGTGGGCTGGGATCCTGAAACCAAAACTGCCTATGTCGAGTACAGCGAGATGATGATGGCTGAACAGACCGGAGATACCAAGCTGGACGCTGCTATTGCAGAACGAGATGCAATCGGAGCAATTACGGATATGCCGATCAGCGGCGATTACAGCATTTTGATTACCCCCACCGGATGCACCACACCGGTAGATATACTGGTTTGGGTGGGTGATGCTTACGGTATGCCGACAAATCTCAACTTTGTGAGAAAATCGTCTTATAATAAGACGGCATTTTTCACGCGAACTGGCTACCTTACCGGTATTCCAGGTGAAAGTATCTACGATGTGCCGGATTATCCCGAGAATTTTACAGCAAAAGACCAGACCGGTACATTCAGCGGTATTCGCATGATGTCGCTGGAGGGTAACCTGTGGCTGTGCAAAGAAGATTTGCAGCAGCTTGGTCTGATGGATTAACAAATCAATAAGCAAAGCGAAAGCAATCACGGAACGGTGGTTGCTTTTCTTTTGCCCGAAAAGAGGTGAAGTCACTTGGCACTATCCAACACCGTCCAGCTGCGCGACGGCATGAGTAATGTACTCAGCCGTATCGCGTCCAGCCTGAGTACGGTCAACGACCGATTTGAACGGATGCAGAGCCTGACCGAACAGGCGGCGCCGACCGGTCTGTATTCACAATTTAACAGCGAATTGACGGGTGTGCGTGAAGAACTCACCCGAACCGTGAGCGAAGTCGAGGAGCTGCGGAGCAGCATGACCTCGGCGCAGCCGCCGGCAGAGAACCTGACGGCATCGCTCAAAAAGCTGGGTACAGCATTCCTCGGCTCCAAGCTGGTGAGCGGTATCGTGAGTATGTCAGACGAAATGACGCAGACCACGGCGCGTCTGAATCTGATGAACGACGGTCTGCAAAGCACCGCCGACCTGCAGGAGCTGATCTATCAGTCGGCTATGCGTTCGCGCGGCGCGTACAACGCCACGGCGGATGCGGTCGCGAAGATGGGTCTGCTTGCCGGTGACGCATTCAGCAGCAATCAGGAAACGATCGCGTTTGTCGAGCAGCTGAACAAGCAGTTCAAGATCGCCGGCACCTCGGCAGAGGGACAGGCCGCCGCCATGCTGCAGATCACGCAGGCCATGGGCTCCGGCGTGCTGCGCGGTGAGGAGCTGAACTCGGTATTCGAGCAGGCACCGACCATCATTCAGTCGATTGCGGATTACCTCGGCGTGTCGGTCGGTGAAATCCGCAGCATGGCGCAGGAGGGCGAGCTGACGGCGAGCATTGTCAAGTCCGCGCTGCTGTCCTCGGCGGAGGAAACCAACCAGAAATTCAACGAGATTCCGCTCACCTGGTCGGACGTCTGGACGCAGGCCAGCAACATGGCAATCATGGCCTTGCAGCCGCTGCTCGAAGCCATCAACTGGGTGGCGAACAATATTGAGGTCATCGGCCCGCTGGTGCTTGCGGCTGCGGCAGCCTTTGCGCTGTTTGCGGTGGCCGCCAACTGGACGAAGATCTGTGCTGCGGCTACGAAGGCGCTGACCGCCGCACAGAAAATGCTCAATGCCGTGATGGCGCTTAACCCGATCGTGCTGATTATCGGCAGCGTTATCATTCTCATCGGCGTGATCGCCGCGTACATCAACTACACGAACCGGGCAAAGAACGAAACGACGAGTGCCGTCGGCGTGATCTGCGGCCTGTTCGCGATGGCAGGCGCGTTTGTCTACAATATGTTCTATCTGCCGGTCTACAACGTCATTGCCGACCTTATCAACTTCCTCGGCAACGTGTTCCAGCACCCGATTGCGTCGATCGAGATTTTGTTTTTGCAGCTCAGCCAGTATGTTGTCGGCGTCATCCGTGGTATGGTGAGGACGATAGAGAAGCTCATCAATCTTATTCCGGGCGTGAAGATCAACATCACCAGCGGTCTGGACACATTCTACGACAGCTACACCGACAGCATCCAGAAGATCAAGGATCAGTCCGGGTGGACGGAGTACGTTAAGCACAAGGAGAAGATCGAGTATTCGACGGCCTACGCCAACGGCTACAACTGGGGCGCGAACCTCCAGAACAGCATTTCCGAGAAACTGGGCCTTGACCTGCCGGACGACCCGGCGACGGGTCTGCTGTCCAATATTGCGGACAACACCGCACAGATCGCGGACGATGTGAGCGTATCCTCGGACGACATCAAGCTGCTGCGCGATATTGCGGAGCGGCAGGTCATTAACAAGTACACCACCGCCGAGATCAAGGTGGAGATGGTCAACCACAACAACATCTCGAACGAGATGGACTTGGACGGCGTGGTAAATCTGCTGGAAGCCAAGGTCACCGAGGCGCTTGTCACCAGTGCGGAAGGAGTGCACATCTAAATATGTACGAGTTTTACATGGACGGTGTGCGCCTTCCGGTCACGCCGAGTGCGCTGACCATCAAGATCAGCAATCAGAACAAGACCATCAACCTCATCAACGAGGGTCAGGTGAACGTTTTGAAAACGCCGGGACTGTCGAAAATCAGCTTTTCGGCGCTCCTGCCGAACAGGGAATACCCGTTTGCGTGTTACCCGAACGGCTACCAGCCTGCACAGTATTACATGAGCAAGCTGGAATCGCTCAAGACCGCCCGCAAGCCGTTTGAGTTCTCGGTTATCCGCATAGACGACAGCGGCGAGGAGCTGATGAGCGCACAGCCGATGACGGTATCCCTTGAAAGCTATGAGCTTGCCGAGGATGCGGGCAGTTACGGTGTTGACGTCATGGCAAAGATTGAATTGCTGCAATACGCGCCGTACCATACCAAGTCTATCGAGTTCAAGAAGAGCGAGAGCAGCAACGGCACCACCAAGAAGGCGACCGTCACGCAAAAGCGCGACACTACGACTGCACCGGCCGGCAAGACGTACACCGTCAAGTCCGGTGATACGTTGTGGGACATTGCTCGGGTGAAGCTGGGGAACGGCACTAAGTGGCAGTCTATCTATAATCTGAACAAGGCTGCCATTGAGGCCGCCGCCAAGAAGTACGGCAGATCGAGCAGCAGCAACGGTTGGTGGATTTATCCCGGAACCGTGCTCAAGCTGCCGAGTTAAGGAGGGGAGAACATGGGTAAATATGTTTGGCCGTGTCCATCTTACTCGCGCATCTCGAGTGGCTACGGCAACCGTACCTGTCCCTTCCACGGTAAGGAATTCCACGACGGCGTTGACCTGGCAGCGGCAAGCGGCGCACCAATCCTCGCGTTCGGCCCCGGCACGGTCACGAAGTCCGGTTGGAACGGAGGTTATGGTAACTACATCAGCATAGACCACGGCGGCGGTCTGATGAGCTTTTACGGGCACGCCTCGGCGCTCTACGTCAGGCAGGGCGCGAAAGTCACCGCCGGGCAGAAGATTGCCGCCGTCGGTACAACCGGCAGCTCGACCGGCTGCCACCTGCATTTCGGTATGCACAAGAACGGCTCGTCCGTCAATCCGCTGAATTACGTTTCCTCCGGTGATACGCTCGCCAAGTATTCCGGCGCGAAGTCGGGCGGTACGGCAACGAACACTGTAAAGGCGCTGTTCACGGCATACTATCCGGCGAATAATGCCATGGAGGGCGGGTTTCTTGACGCACTGGGAAACAAACTTGACCCGAGCAAGCACACCTGTGCTGCGCCGCCAAGCGTACCGTTTGGTACTAAGGTTACAGTGCAGGGTACGGGAACGGCGCTTGACGGCGTGACCTACACCGTCAATGACCGCGGCGGCATGATTCAAATTGAGGGCGGCGTGTACCACTTCGACCTCTTGATGTCCTCCAATGCTGAGTGCAACCGCTGGGGCAAGAAGTACGGCAAAGCCGTCATCGGCGGTTCTGGTTCTTCAAGTTCGTCCGGTTCATCCGGTTCGAGTACCGAGAAGAAAAAGAAGGATATCACGACCGTTGTTGTTAAGTCCGTCACCGGCGCGGCGGGCACGCGCAAGGAGATCCTGCGGGATGTGCCGTCCTGCCAGATGCCGGGTGCGGAGCTGATCATCCAGAACAAAAACGGTCAGCTTCAGCAGCCGATGATCGAGGGCGACATCGTGTGGGAAACCACCCGCAGCGGCGCGGCATCCTCGCTGACGTTTACTGTGGTCAAGGATGATACGCTCAACTTCCACGAGGGCAATCCGGTGTCGTTCCGGTTTAACGGCGCGAATGTGTTCTACGGATACGTCTTTAAGAAGTCGCGCTCAGACAATCGGCTGATTAAGGTCACGGCCTATGACCAGCTGCGCTACTTCAAGAACAAAGACACTATCAGCTACACGAACAAGACCTATGCCGATGTGCTGAAAATGCTGGCGGCGGACTACGGCCTCAAGGTTGGTACCGTGACCGACACCAAGTACAAAATCCCGCAGCGCATTGAGGAAGGAACGCTTTTCGATATGCTCGGCAATGCGTCCGACCTCACAATCATCAATACCGGCAAGGTGTACGTCTTGTATGACAATTTCGGCAAGCTGTGCCTCAAACCCTACGAGAGCCTGCTCCTGCCGCTCTACATCGACGAGGACACGGCGCAGGGATACAGCTACACCTCGTCCATCGACAGTGACGTGTACAACCGCATCAAGCTGGCGTGGGACAATGATGAAACCGGCGTGCGAGAAGTCCATGTCATGAACAACACGGCAAGCCAGAGCAAATGGGGCACGCTCCAGTATTACGAAAAGCTGGATAACGCCCTCAACACCGCCGATTTGCAGACCAAGGCAAAGGCGCTGATGAAATACTACAACGTTATCCACCGTGAGCTGACCATGCAGAAGGTGTTCGGGGATGTTCGGGCGCGCGCCGGTACTTCGGTTTGTGTCGGCATGGGCCTGGGTGACATCAATATCAAGAACTATATGTGCGTGGAGAAGGCTAAGCACACGTTCAGCAATGGCCTGTACACGATGGATTTGTACCTGAGCGGAATTAGAGGTGAGTTTAGTGCCTAATCTGATGGAATCTATGCGGCAGATTGCCGCGAACGAGCGTCAAGCCACTTTGCCGATGATAATCTGCTTCGGCAAGGTGATTGCGCTCTCGCCGTTCCGTGTGCAGATCGACCAGAAACTTGTACTCACCAAGGAGTTTTTCATCGTGAAAAGCGGCGTGAGCGCATCCTCGTTCAAGGTGGGCGATGTGCTCATCCTGTTCCGCAATGAGGGCGGACAAAAGTACCTGATATTCGACAAGAAAGGGGCGCTGTAATGCTGCCGACAGAGTATAATGACGATCTCGTGCAGGATTTCGAGATTGAAACACAGCCTACGCGCACCTATGCGCTGCGGTTTGACGGCTACCTGTGTTCCGGCGGCAAGCTGGACGGACTGGAAGCTATGAAGCAGGCTGTCTTCCTGATTCTTCAGACCGAACGGTTTCAATACGCGATTTACAGCTGGAATTACGGTATCGAGCTGAACGCCCTGCTGGGTCAGACCATGACGCCGTATCTGCAGGCCAAGGTTGCCAAGGCGATTGAAGACGCGCTCATGGCAGACGATCGTGTGCTCTCGGTTGAGCAGTTCTCGTTTACCAAGGGCAAGCGCAATCTGCTTGTGAAATTTACGGTAACCACGACCGAGGGCGACGTGGAAAGCGAATTTGAGTTTGGAGGTGAAGCGGCATGATCGGACGATACTCGGACGAAATGACGTTTGACTACATTATGAACCGTATGCTGGAATCCGTGCCGGATACGGTCGATAAGCGCGAGGGCAGCATTATCTACGATGCGCTTGCACCGGCAGCCGCAGAACTGGTCAAATGCTACATGGAACTGGACGTCGTGATGGATGAAACATTTGTTGATACGGCGTCGCTCCAGTACCTTATGCTGCGCTGTAAGGAACGCGGTGTAACCATTCAGGGTGAAACGGCTGCTGTTATCGAGGGTGTGTTCACCCCGTCCAGCGTGGAGCTGACCGCGGGCTTGCGGTTCAACTGCGATGAGGTGAACTACACCATCACAGAAAAGATATCGGCGGGTCACTACAAGCTGGAGGCCGAAACGCTCGGTACGGTCGGCAACAAGTACACCGGCCTGCTGCTGCCGATCCAGACGGTGAACGGTCTGGATACCGCATCTATTGCGGCTGTACTTATCCCCGCTGAAGACGGCGACACGACCGACACGCTGCGCGAGAAATACTACGCCAGCATTGACGGTGAAGCGTTCGGCGGCAACGTGGCCGACTACCGCGAGAAGGTCAACGCCATTACAGGTGTTGGCGGTGTCAAGGTCTACCCGGTGTGGAACGGCGGCGGCACGGTCAAGTTGACTATTATTGCATCCGACTTCACCGCGCCGAGCAGCGAACTGATTTCCAAGGTGCAGTCCGCCATCGACCCTGAGCAGAACCACGGTGAAGGTCTGGGACTTGCGCCCATCGGGCACACCGTAACTGTCGCCGGTGCGAGGTATGCCGACATTGCTATCACAACCAATATCACCTTTGCGACTGGCTGGGCGTGGTCGAGCGCACAGTCGCAGGTGGAGAGCGCAGTCAAGATGTACTTTGCCGAGCTCGCGAAGATTTGGGCGGACAGTGCGACGACCGTTGTCCGTATCTCGCAGATTGAGACGCATCTGCTTGCACTCGACTGCGTGGTGGACGTGGAGGACACGACCATCAACGGCAGTGCGAAGAACATCGAGCTGGCAGCGGACGAAATTCCGCGGCTCGGCAGTATCGGAGGTGCGACGTGAGGAAGAAATTACAGGACTACCTGCCGCCAATCCTGTTCAAGACCTACGAGTTCCCGCTGCTATGTGAGACCGAGCAGCCGGAGATTGACCACCTGCATGATGCCGCTGATGCGGTGCTCGATGCGCAGTTTCTAAGCACAGCAGGGGAGTACGCCATTCAGAGATACGAGAAGATCTTCGGCATTACGCCGATGGACACGGACACACTGGACGAGCGCCGGTTTAAGGTGCTGACCAGAATCAACACACAGCTGCCGTTTTCGGTGCGCCGCCTGCGGCAGCAGCTTGCAACGCTGTGCGGCGCGGACGGCTACAAGCTCGAGGTGAACGGCGGCGTGTATACCCTGACTGTCAAAGTCGCGCTGACCGCAAAGCGTAATCGGCAGGCGGTCGAAGAACTGCTCGCGGACATTGTGCCTGCGAATATGGTCTGCACAACATCGTTGCTCTACAACACATGGGAGCAGATCAAGCGACTGACGTGGGGTGAGCTGAAAAAGCTCACCTGGCGAGAAATTAAGGAGGAGGTTTTGCCAGATGGCGCAGAAAACACCTAACTATAATCTGAACAAGCCTGGCTACGAGGATTTCGGCGACGTTGACACGCTGAACGAAAACTTTGAGAAGATCGACAAAGTCCTTGCCGCAACCGACCCGACCAAGGTCACCACCAAGGCCGAACCGGCCGACGCAGACGGCGTGATGATCGCGGACAGCGCGGACGGCGGCAAGGCAAAGCGGCTGCTGTGGTCTAGCGTTAAGACGGCGCTCGGCAAGCTGTTCGTACCGCTGACGCGGACGGTGAACGGGAAGACGCTGGCGGAAGATGTGACGCTGACGGGCGATGACATTGCGGTCTCGATCGCCGACTCCACTCCGATTTCTGGCGCGGTAAAATACCGTACAAACCCGAACCTGCTCGATAACTGGTACTTCGGCAACCCGGTGAACCAGAGGGGGCAGACGGAGTATACGGAGGACACTACATACACGATTGACCGATGGTGGTTGCAATACGACACGACGCTTAGCGTTGTTGATGGTGGTATAAAAATTGGCGGCAAATGGGATGTGCAGCAATACTTCGAAAACACTTTACCGAATGCGACATATACGCTGTCTCTACTTTACAAAGATAGAACGGGTTCTGATCCGCTACGCTTGATTGCCGGAAATCGAACGGATGGCGACATTGCCCAAACAGAAAGCAAAGATGCAAGCGGTATTCTCAGCGTTACGTTTTCGACCGCCACATCAAATAAAGTCTATTTCGGTTTTGCTGGTTCAGTAGATAACTCCGCTACCATCATCGCCGCCAAACTCGAACTCGGCTCCACGCAGACCCTTGCGCACAAGGAAAACGGCGTTTGGGTTCTTAACGAAATCCCTGATTTCGGGGAGCAGTTGAGGAGGTGTCAGAGGTACTTATTTTCTACGCGAGGTACAACTAACTATGTCTGTGCTGGGTCAGGATACATCTCCGTAGATGGAACCGAAGCAATAATCGTTGTTCCCACTCCAGTTTCGCTGAGAGCTACTCCCGTCTGCATGGTAAACGGAATACTACACGTTGACACGAGTTACGGCGAATGCGTAACTGGCAATAATGTTTCCCTCTTGAACGTTGGCAACGGGTCTTTGGGTATCCGCATGAAAATTATAGGCAGCGCGACGCCTAAATCTCCATGCTTTATGTGGATAGATATAAACAACAATCTACTATTCTCCGCTGATCTGTAAGGAGGTGACACTATGCAAACCCCAAAATCCCGTGTTTACGTCCAGACGGACGAGACCGGTCGTGTGCTGCGGTTAGAGGGAGAATATTCCCTTCCGGCAGACCTCGCCGGTTGGGTAAAAATTGATGAAGGCTTTGGAGATAAATTTTCGCTCGCGCAGAGCCATTATCTCGATAAGCCGCTCTATGACGGCGCGGTTCCGCGCTACAAACTCGTAGCCGAAAAGGTTGTAGCGCGAACCCCTGAGGAAATCGAGGCGGATAAGGCGGCGTTGCCTAAGCCTGAGCCGACCGCAGAGGACGACACAAATGCTATGATCGTAGATCACGAATATAGATTGACCCTGCTTGAACTGGGTCTGAACGAATGAGAGGAGGTGAAAAATTATGCTGTATCGCACCTTGAAGCGCATGATCGAGCGCGGCCAGACGGACGGCTTGGAGGACAAGCTGGACATCTTTTTCGCGGCGGGCAAGTTGACCGAGGCAGAGTACAATGAGCTGCTGGGTCTGCTGTAACTGTAATGATAGTGGGGGACGGGGAGCCGTCCCTCCGCCTTAAAAGAGGAGGAATGTAAATGGACGGTTCCATTTCCCGCGCAGAGCACGAAGAGTTTCGCCGACGGCTCGAAGAAGAAAATCGTCGGCAGGATAAGCGCATTGAGCTGCTGGAGGACAATATGCGCGAGCTCAACCAGCTGACCGCCTCGGTCAGCAAGCTGGCTTCCAGTATCGAGAGCATGGTGAAAGAGCAGGAGAAGCAGGGCAGGCGACTGGAGACGCTCGAGGACCGCGACGGCGCGATGTGGCGCAAGATCGTGGCCTACGGCGCGACGGCGCTCGTCGGCATTTTCATCGGCTATATCGCGCAGCAGCTTGGTTTGAACTGAGGAAGGAAGGCTTTTTATGAACTGGAAAATTCGTCTGAAGAACCCGGTATTCTGGGTGCAGGTGCTGACCGGCGCGCTGGCGACCGTGCTGGCGTACAGCGGTCTGACCGCTGCGGATATGACCACCTGGGCAGGGCTGTGGAACGTTATTACCGGCGCGTTCAGCAATCCGTACTGCCTGTTTCTGGTGGCAAGCAATATCTGGAGTGCGCTGAATGACCCGACCACTTCCGGCATTTCTGATAGCGCACGGGCAAAGGGCTACACTGCGCCCTCAGCGGAGTAAAATGGACTTGAAAGTTTCTTTCAAGTAGATGAAAGGAGAATACAGCATGAGTATTCGCTGCGATATTTACGACCGCAAGCTGTATGACATCTGGTTCGCAGCAGCGCCGTATGCGGCGAAATCCAAACCCGCCAAGACGCTCCGGCAGTGGGCGGCAGACGAGGGCGCGGACATCGTTTACAACCTCGCACTGTTCAACATGACCGGCAGCGGCAGCGACCGCTACGGCGTTATCAAGGGCCGAAC
>ENA-ORTY01001600-ORTY01001600.1-human-gut-metagenome-genome-assembly--contig:-NODE-1600-length-24601-cov-3.551984_pt1 | contig 24601 bp, 18 predicted proteins | sample MGYA00241917_ERZ509198 | MGnify/ENA primary metagenome ERZ509198 (study PRJEB26280, sample SAMEA2338857) | human gut metagenome | biome: human gut; feature: human-associated habitat; material: faeces...
CGTACACCCGTACAAAAAGCTGCGGCTGTCTCACCGATGGAAGCATTGCGATATTCCGATTATAAAGAGACGATGAAAGAAAGTTCTGTGCTGCACCGTAAAATAACCCCTGCTTCACTTGCTAAAATGAATCTGTCCAGACAAAAGACAAAATCCATTTTAACAATACTTTCTCTTTCGCTTGGCGGAGTGTTAGTTGTATTGATTTCAACCATGTTGGTTTCTTATGATGGTGTTGCAGAGGCACGAGGAAGGGAGTTCCCCACCGGTGAATTTAACATTCAGCTCAATGCAAATCAATCTTGGGATACCGCCGATGTTTCTTTGGCTGGCTTACAGAAAAAGAATTTACTAAATGCCGATTTTGTAAATGCAATAGAGTCTATGGATGGCGTTACAGGAACCAAACGCTGGTATTACACGGACGCAGAATATCGTGTCAATGATTATGATGACAATTGGATTTATGGATTTGCCAAAGAAGATGTTTCCGTATTGGAGGAAAATTTGATTGCCGGAACCGTTGATTACAATGAATTGGTATCAAAAAATGGCATCATTCTGATAAACGATACAGCGGAAAATTTATCGCTGTCCGCACAGCTTGGAGATGAAGTCGAAGTTGATTTTTTAACGAAAGCCGGACAGACCATAACCAAGAGCTATACGATTATGGGAATTGTCAGTAATTTCAGTCACCCGGCGTTTAATATGTGTTTTGCTATGCCCATGGAGCTTATGAATGAAGCGTGCGGAATGGATTGTTCGGGAACTGTATCGGTAATGGCTGAAACGAATAAATCTGATACGATTGAAGCTTCCTTAAATCAGCTGATAGACGGAAATCATGACTTGGTTATGGATACCATAGAAGAAAGTATCACTTATTATAGCAGGAATCAGCAACTTCCCTTTGGAGCATTGTTGATTGTAGCTATTATTGTCGTGTGTTTTTCTTTCATCAACCTTGTCAATACAACAATCACAAACTTTCTGTCTAGGAGACAGGAAATTGGAATGTTACAGGCGATTGGTTTAAGTAAAAAGCAACTGATCAAAATGCTGTGTTATGAGGGGATGCTTTATTCCGTTTTTGCTACGTTTGTAACATTGGTTTTGGGGGCTGGACTTGGTTTCCTATGCGTACAGACAGTTGCGAAAACAATAAACCCATACTTCTATTATTCATTCCCATGGCTGGTTATATTGATATATTTGGCAATCCTTCTGATTGTGCAGTTTATCTTGATTTCTTATACAACGGGAAATTTGAAAAAGCAATCTCTCGTTGAGCAAATCAGAGCGATGGAATAACTGCATTCAGAGTTTTGTCTACGCTGAACGAGGATGCAGACAGAGAATTTTTTGATACACTTATTGAGGAGTTTTGTAACGAGACACCGGGGACTACATTCTTAAGTTTTTTGTGATATGGCATAGGAGAAGATAATACTATAAATTTTTGAAAAAACGATCATTAATCAATAAATATAATAATTTGTGTGATTTAGGACATTTCTGTGACATTTGTATTTTACAATATGACTATAGAAAGTAGGTGTCCTTTATGAAAAAGAATCACGAGGTTGTTGGATTGGTTATTGATGCAATTCAACAAAACGATACGCTGAGGTTTTTATCAGCAATAACAGGGTGTACAATTAAAGATTTTGATAAGATAACTTACAATGGAAGCAGAACAGTAGGAGATTATCTATCTATTCTTCCCATATTTCAAAATGATGTATTTTCGATGCAGGCAATGTTGGAACTGGCAGGTTTGGAAACAAAAGAGAATTATCGAATTGAAGAATTGACAATTGGTGAGAAGAAATTACTACTATTGATAACTCTTATTGTTGATACATCAAAACAATATCTGCTTCAAAATTTATTTCAGAATATGCAGGTGTCAGAAGTGAAATGTGCTACTGAATTGCTTATAGAAATGTCAACATATATGGATATCATTTTGATTAGCCCATCAACGTATGGATATGAAATTTGTGACAAAACGATTTACTGGCCTGATAATAACACAATAGATAATCGCGAATTTCATATCTCACGAAATAAGATCAAAGAAATGTGTATCATGCCTACCTTTATTATGAAGGAAATTATAAAGGTGATAAAAGAAAATGAAACTACAGATATTGCAATACCACTTTGGAATGTAGTTCCGGGAGAATATGAAGAATACGCATATCAGGTATTAAATTCAAATGCAGATAAGGAAAAATTTAATTATCCATATATATCGCACAGACCTTTCCGATACGGTGATGCAGGAAAGAAAGGATTTTCTTACCGTTATATTTCTCATAGACCATTTAGAAGTGGAGATATTTATTGGATTATGGAGCATCAATTACAGGAATTGGAAATAAATGGTAGCAGGTGCTTTGAAGAAGCTCATTTTATACCGGACGAAGCAATAATTCATGTGAAGTGCAGCGAATATTTCTTCAGGTGTTGTAAAGAAGAAAAACGGATTTTTTATGACTATGCAAAAAATCATGTGGAGGAACTGATATGCTAAATACATTGATTGGGGTGTGAAGAGAAACAGAATTATAGTAATTGCAGATGAAAGCAAATTGACAGGGGAAAGTCTGGTCTTATTGGAGCAACAGACAGAGATATACCAGGCAAAAGGAATCCAGGATATTCTTTCTCATCTGACAGTTTGCTCTTATCATTTAATTTTGATTGCATTACAACAAGAACCGGAAATAATATGTCAGCTTGTAGAAACAATCCGAAAGCTAGTGATAACACCTGTGATTGTCTTATTATCTGAACAGGCCGAAATAAGAAGTAAAATCATTTACTTGGGGGCAGATGTGGTATTGACAGAACCGTATACAGCAGAAGAAGTCAGTCTACAGGCGTATGCATTAATTCGGCGCTATACAGAATGGAAATCTGAAAGAAGAGAAGAAATTCCTATCATGCTTGGAAAACTGGAAATCTTTTCACTTCAAAGAACAGTGGAATGGAATCATAAAATAGTCCCAGTTGTAAAAAGGGAGTTTGATTTTCTACATCTGTTAGCGTCTACACCGGGAAGAGTGTATACATATGGTCAGATTTATCAGCTGGTATGGCAGGAGTACCCACATGGGGATATTACAAATATTATTTACTGCATGGTACATCGATTGAAACAGAAATTGAAAAAAGTAGATGCAAATGCAGAGCATATAATCAGCAGTGTGAAAGAGGTTGGATATTGTTTAAAAGTATATAAGGAATCATAGAAGGCGGGTTTCTGAAAATGGAGCCTGCTTTTTATATGGTGAGATTTGGTTGTAACTGTAATAGAAAAGAAATGACAGGAAAACTGACAGTTATTTGACAGACAACAGACAGTCTGATGACAGCTTAGTCTTGTATACTACTTCTTTATGTAAAAAATGGGCTTCGTTCCATGCCATAAAGGAGCAGTGTATGTGCCGGAAAGAGCTACAAAAGAGGAAAACCTAACTTCATATGCAGCGTTTGGTGGTGTCGCAATTCAAAACAGGATTGCGGCATCTTTCTTTTTGTGGAGAAAACTCCGGTTCATACAGTCTTTTGCCAGTGAGAAGGCAAGGTCACCGCCACTCCGATTTGATTTCAAAAAAATTCAGATCGGAGGAAAAGAAAGGTGACATTTCATAAAGCAAAAGAAGAATATAAATGGAAACAGTGGAAGGAGCAGGAGGAACGGATTTTGCGAAAATCCGGTGTCAGTGAAGAGGTAATCCAAAGACTTCGTGAATTAGACTGGCAGGACTTTAATGCGGAGCGGAGATTCTGGGAACATTTTTCTTCTAATCAAGAAGAATTATACACCAGGGAATTGGAAGAACAATCTCCAGTGGTGCTTAATATTCAACAGTTACTTGACAGTGTGGAGAATGAACAGTTATTACGGGTTCTTTTGAAGTCGGATAAGAAAACACTGCAGATTTTACTTCTGAAGATGTGGGGATTTTCTGTTCGTGAGATTGCAGGCCAGATGGGACTGCCGGAAAAGACCATTTATACACGGATTGAGCGATTAAAGAAAAAAATTAAAAAAGTTTTGAAGAAGTGAAGAAAAATGGGGTATCTCATCGGCTCTATATATGAAAGGGGTAATTGCCCCTCGTTCCTTGACAACCACATACCAGCATTACAGGTACGTTCCCAAAGATAGAAGCGTGACAGCATAAGCGCCAGGACGGATGGGGACAAGCACTGCTGGATTGTTATGGAAAGGTCTGTCCAAAGACTATGGCGGATCATTTCGTGAGAAAACTGTCAGTGCCTGTTCTCATTCTGAGCGAGTCCTTATAGCTGTGAATGGACTTTCGCAGGTCTTTCGCCAGGATCATCTGCGGGGGATAATGATACGAATTTCTTCCCACAAGGAAGAGGATGGACTCCAAGTTGTAATCAGCAAGACTTTCAGAAAATCTGCGAGCGATGCGAAGCGAAGCATCCGCCTGTAATGTTCCCTGCCATAAAGGTGGTGTGGCAGCCGGGGAGTTGAGGACAAATACGGTGCCAAAGAAAAGAAGAAACGATAAGAAATCAAAAAAGAGTGTGTCGTTGATATCAGATACATGCGGCTGTGGGAAAATATCACAGCCGTATTCTTGTGGTATTAACGCCATGCGGAAAGAAGTACTATGTTTTATAAAGTTGAATATCAAAAAAGAGCGCATCAGGAAGTGGAGAAGATCTTCCGGGTGCTATTTCCGGAACAGGGACTGGCAGTCAGGGAAGAGCAGATCCGTCTATGCCATGAAATGCTGGATACTCTGCTGAGAGAACAGATTGCCTTGTGTGATGCAGGGGTAGGGATTGGAAAGACGTATGCCTATCTGGTAGCCTGTGTATTATTGCGGAAGTATTCCATGCTGACAGGGCGGGGAAATCCGTTGGAACAGCGTCCGGTGGTGGTATCCACCTCCAGCATCGCATTGCAGAAAGCCATATTAACAGAATATATTCCCTTTTTGTCCAGGGTGCTGCTGGAGCAAGGAATCATTCAGTCCCCGCTTCGGGCAGTGGTGCGAAAAGGGAAAGAACACTTTGTTTGTGATAATAGGCTGGAACAACGAATCGAAGCAATCCGCCATAAACAGAAGAATGCTGCCCAAAAAGAAGCACTACTGTCCTTGCGGAAACAGTATGATATGGATAGCGTAAAGAATCTGAGCGGGTTTGACAGAAGGCTGGTCTGTGTGCCAAAATTCTGTCCAAGAGAATGTCCGGGCAGGCAGATGTGCCGCTATCAGAGATATCTGGAAGAATCCAGGAAACAGGATATGTTCATTCAAATCTGTAATCACAACTATTTACTGGCAGATGCGTATCACAGAGCAGAAGGATACAAGCCTTTATTGTCTGATTATCGGACGTTGATTGTAGATGAAGCTCATAAGTTACCGGAAGCGGCAAGGCAGATGTTTGGAAAAAACCTGTGTATGGATGATATCCGGGAAATAGCATATTATCTGGAACGGGAGCATCAGAAAGAAGAGGCAAAAATCCTGCGGACAGTCATGCATGACGCATTGCATGTTGTTGGTGCAGAACACCGAATTGGAAAGGGAATCCGGGAAACATTCCATAATACAACAAATAGTGTGGTTTCTCTGTGGGAAGGAGTAGAAATGTTGGAATTTCTTTTGGACAAGCTGGAAAAATGTGTTCCAAAGTGGATACGGAATCGACTGGAGGATGCAAAAGAGGTGCTGAAGTGTTTTTGTAGCAGCGATGAAAAATATGTCTGCTATCTGCAATTCGATACAGAGCAGCTTCCCATTTTATGCGCAGCCAGCCGGGAAATCCCAGGACTGCTCCGGAAGATGTTATGGAACCGGGAAGAAGGAATGTCCGCCATCTTGACCAGTGGGACACTAAAGGCAGGAACAGGCTTTTTACGCACCAGGCAGATCACCGGGCTGGAGGGAAGGGCAGGAGTGCAGGAATATGTGGCAGAGTCCCCTTTTTCCTACGAAAAGAATTGTCTGCTATACCTGCCAAAGACGTTGGATCATTGCAGGAGAGGAAGCCGGGAAGAGGCGGTGATGGTGGCAAACCATATCCATTCTCTGATCTGTTCCACTTATGGGCATACGCTGGTACTGTTTACTTCTTATACACTGATGGGAAGTGTGTATCAGATTTTAAGAGATAGCCTGCCATTTCCCATGGTGGAAGTATGGAGACACTCCCAGGAAGAAATCCTGCGCTTTAAGACCATGGAGAATGGGGTGCTGTTTGCAGCCGGCTCCTGCTGGGAAGGGGTAGACTTTCCGGGAGACATGGTATCTTCACTGATTATTGTGAAACTGCCTTTTGCAGTACCAGATCCCATCAGCGAGGCAGAGAAGGAAACCTATGATTCCCTGGAAACCTATATTCAGTCCATCATTGTGCCGGATATGCAGAAGAAACTACGCCAGGGATTTGGGAGAGCCATCCGGACAGAAACCGATACCTGCGTGGTGTCTATTTTAGATATACGGGCGGTAAAAGGCGGCAAGTATCACGAAGATGTAATGTGTGCGCTTCCGCCCTGCCGGATAGCAGAAGAATTGAAAGAGGTACAGGATTTCATCCGCAGCCGGAAAGGTGTAGAGTATTATTTATAATAGGAAAAATCTGCTTTCCAGCCTTGTTGCTTGTGCTTATTTTCCAGGCGCTTTTAAGGGAAAAATTTAGTACAGTTTTTGGAGCGGTTTTGGAGGGATTGTTGGTATTGATGAATAGCTATTTGAACATGAAGTGGGTATAATGTGTATAGCGTTAGAGGAAAGGACGGTGAGCAAAATGGCACGATATGCAGTGGAACATATCTGGGAAAGAAAACAGGAATATTTCTTGATTCGGGATCATCAGAGCTGGCAGATGGTGCTGCTCCCGTCCAAGTATCTGACGCATTTGATTCGAGCAAACCGTTCCCCGAATACCGTTAGCCGCCGGGCAAAATCCATCCGGTTCTATCTGGAATATCTGGATGAGAAAGAGATGGAACTGTCCCAGGTAGCGGAACTGGAATTCCAGGAACAGTATGAACATTATGTGGGATTTCTCCACTGGCTGAAAGCCGGAAACCATTTGCATGAAAAGAAAGAGAAACTGCCAAGCAATAAAACCTGCAATGCGTACTTAAAAGACGTGTTCAGGTTTTTCTGTTTTTTAGAGCTGGAATCAGATATGGAAAGGCTGAAAGTGTTATATTATGACAGCTTTACTACCCATGATTCCATCGGTGTAAAACGCAAGCTGCGGTTCCGGTCGTTCAATGGCTATCTGAAAGAGGAAGAACGAAACGTCCGTCCAGCAGAGCATCAGGAGATTTTGGAACTTTTGAAGCAGTGTACCAACTGCAGGGATCAGCTTCTGATCATGCTTCTGGCAGAGACCGGATACCGGATCGGCGAGATCTTAGGGGTAGATTATACCAGAGATATTGATTATGAAAGACACACCATCCGGGTATTCTTCCGGGATGACAATGAAAACAAGGCAAGGGCGAAGAATGCGGCATACCGAAGATCCAAAGTCAGTGATGCCACCTTCCAGTTTTTACTGTTTTATCTGTCCAAGTACCGGGAATTTCTGCAGCACCAGCCGATGCTGTTTGTAAACATCGAAGGAGAGACAAAAGGAAAGGCACTGCAGGTGGACGCAGTTTACCGGATGCTGGAGCGGATGGAGAAAAAGACAGGCATCCATACGACGCCCCATATGCTGCGGAGATACTTCGGAAATATGAGGCGGGATGCCGGATGGCCGCTGGAAATGATCAGCGAAGCGTATGGACATAAGCACATCGACACAACCATCAAATATCTGAACCTTGTAGATGACCAGCTTATGGAAGCCAGTGACCAATATTATGCAAAACATTCTGCTCTTTATGATGTGGAGAAACTCCTGTAGGAGGTGAAGAACATGCCCGCTTATCAATTACATATTTATGAACAGCAGGAAGAGCGGGAAGTACTGGAACAAAAAATCTGTGAGCAGGTGGATGCCTGTACAGAGGTAAATGGAACCATACGAAACCGGATAAAGAAGTTCCTGATAGAAGAAGGAATTACTGATATTTCAGAGATGGACGCAGTCCTAAGGGTCCGCTGCGAAGAATATCTGGAAAGGAACGAAACCGTTCTTGCACCGATTACCTGCTTGCGGGGATTTGATGGAATCGTGATTCATCGGATGAAAGAAGAACTGCAGACACTGGCAGGGAGAAGAAACTATACTACAGAGTATCAGGAACAGTGGATGTGCCTTACCCATTATCCGGAGATTGAGATTGCGGAATCCTTTCTATCAAGTAAAGACGGAAAAGAACTGTTGTGGAATTTTACCCTGGAATGTCCAAGAAATTTGAAGGTGCAGATTTTTACAGTACTGAAAGAGGTGATCCATACCTACCAAGGCTGTTATAGAAAAGAGAAACTGCTGGCACTGCAAAGGTTCTACCAATTCTGTGTGAAACATCAAGTGGCTGATATTGAGACCATGACATTGGACAAAGAACAGCGATTTGAACAGGAACTCTCGGAAGAGTTTCGAGGGAAAAAGAGAAGTACTATGTTTGGCATCCTGCAGATGAGCAGAAAAATCCTATTTTTACAGGCACCGGAAATTCATTGGAAAGCAAATGTGTGGTTTTTGGAACGTTTCCATTTTTCCAGGGAACGGATGAATCCAAGTAAGCCTGTGGAATCGGTATCCTTTAAAGAGGTGACTAACATGGAAAATCAAAAGATTTTGCAAAAATATCTGCGGTATCTGTTTGGAATCACAGATTTATCTATCAGTACCATCCGAATCAAGCTGCTGGAACTTCGTACATTCCTGGCACACTTCAATGGAGAAGAAAAGCCGATCTATGAAGTGGAGGCAGAGAAGATTCAGAGATATCTGGAATCCGTTCAGAGACAGGATACCCGTGAAAAAACAGCAAATGGAAGAATCTTTATGATTTTGCAGTTTTACAATTTTCTTGTAGTCAAAGGATATCTGAAGAAGATTCCCTTCCGGCATGCGTATTATCTGCAGAAAGAAGTACATGTCCACCATGACCGCAGTGTACCGGAAAGAATCTATACGGAAATTTTATCGAAGCTGGCAGAGTTTCCGGAACATCTGCGGTTGATGTTCCTGCACTTATGGTGTACAGGAATCCGGGGGAGCGAAGTATGTACCCTGACAGGTGGTGATTATGAAGAAAAGAATGGAGATTACTGGCTGAAAGTATATCAGGTGAAAATGAAAACGTATAAGCGGATTCCCATTCCGGAAGCATTGTATAAGCTGGTGCAGGTGTACAAAAAGAAAAATCAGATCGGACCAGAAGAATACCTGTTTAAAAGCAAAAAAGGTGGAGCATTCCAGTATGCTACATTACGGTATCAAATGTTGAAATACTGTGAGAAAAATCAGATTGCAGACGGGGAATATATTTTCAGATCCCATGATTACCGCCATAACCTGGCTACGCTTTATTATGATAATGGTATTTCCATCCAAGCGGTACGAGATTACTTGGGGCATGAATATGAGGAAATGACCAGACAGTATGTGGACTATATGCCGAAGAAACTGGAAAAAGCCAGTGAAGCATATTTCCAGGAAGAAACCCACAGCTTTGCGGCGGAACTGATGAAAGGAGAGTTCCATGGATGAAAAATTATATCTAATCGATTTAGACTGCTATGCAAGAGCAGAGGAAAAAGAGAAAAAGAAGGTAAAGGAATCCCATTGCTTTGATTTCGGACTGCTTCCAACAAAGGGGCTTCAAAATGAATTCCGTTCCTTTATTGAGAATCGAAGCCGACAATGTGCATTGGCAACGATGATACAGGAACGAGTGCTCTATCAGAGATTTTGTAGAATGGTAAAGGATAAGCACATCCGGGCAGAGAGCCTGCAGGAACTGGAGTGGGAACAATGGCTGCTCAAAATCCGAAGCTGGCTTCTGGAACATGGACAAAAACTGACCATGCAGGGAATCAACGTATATGGGAAAGAAAAGACAGTGCCATCGAGCCTCATCACATATGTGCGGAAGGCATATCAATTTACAGAAGCCAAAGAGGAACGGGATGAGATTGAGAAAGATATCTGGAAATTAGAGAATCTGGACATTGCCTATAAAAAGAATCCGATTAAAAATGTACAGACTTTGAATTTTACAGCGATTATCCAGGATGACTTACGGGAAGAAACAAAAAAGGCAGTTTATGAACATTTACATCATGAAGCGATTGCAACGATCATCAAAGAGCTGACAGCCATCCGGAGACTATCCAGATATTTGAAAGAAACATATCCCCAAATCCATTCGGCAGAAGATCTGAATCGGGAGTTGCTGGAAGAATATCTGACGTACCTTGCAACGGAAGCGGAGGGCGTGAATAATTACCGAATGGATTTGACGAGACTCCGAGGACTGCTGGAAACCATTGGAAAATTATATGGGTATCCACACTTAGAAATTTTATTCCTAGCCAGTGACTTGCCCAGACAGGTGCAGCCGAAACTGAAATCTTATTCAGATAGTGAGCTGATTCGTTTTAATGCAGCGCTTGCGGAGCTGGATGAGCAGATGGAGCGGCTTATGGTCATCCACCAGATGTTAGGAACAAGGATATCGGATACCCTTACCCTGCAGACAGACTGCCTGTATCGGCAGGACGGACATCCTATGATCCAGATCCGGCAGATGAAAACAACTACCTTTGTGAAGCCTATCAGTGCAGAACTGGAATTGCTGATTGAAAAAGCAATAGAGTATAGCAAGAAAAGGTATGGAGATACGGTTTACATTTTTGTGGATGAGAAAAATAGTAAGAGACCTATGCAGTATAATACCGTTCAAAACAAGGTGATGGATCTGATCCAGAAAAAAGATTTGCGGGACGACCATGGAGAACTATTCGGATTTGGAACGCATATGTTCCGCCATGTATATGGTATCCGCTTAACAGAACTGCATCTGGATGACTGGACCATCGCAAAACTACTGGGGCATACATCCGTAAAGAATGTGAAATTTTACCGGAAGATGAGCCTCCAGATCATCGCAGATGAAACGAGAGAAATCAGAGCAGAGATGAGCCGGATGATCCGGGCGAATCTGGCAGGATGGGGGAAAGAGTATGAGCAAATATGACAAGATGCTGGAAGTAAACCATAAGCAGAGCGTGGAGAAGATTCAGAGGGCAAAACTGACGATCCAGGAAATGATCGAAGAAGAGGATAAAGTGACCGTTCCTAAACTGATGCAAAAGACCGGACTGTCCAGAGGATTTTTTTATAAGAACCCAGAAGTGCGAAAGGCAGTAGATCGTGCCTTGCAGCTACAGGCTGGCATGGTAGATAAGAGAAGAAAGATTTTAGATATGGCAATGGACAACCGTATCCTGCAGCTGGAGCAACAGGTAGCAAAACTGAAAAGAGAGAACGAGACATTACGGAAAGAAAATGAAGCAATGCGGAAAGCATTGAATAAAAGAGACTTGAATCTGATCAAGAATTTTTAATGAAGAAGAAAACAATCAGCGACTGGCAGGGGCGTGAAGAACGCGCCTGCTGGTGGTTGTGGGGATAAAATATCTAGAAACGTAGTGTGCTATATAGTATAATGTAATAGAAAACAATCAACTTTCAGAAATGAACAACTACATGGAGATTCAGATAAATGAGTAGTCAAGAAACATTTTCTATAACAACACTACAAAGAATGTGTGCTAGATCTGAATATTTGGATGAGTCAGATATTCATATGAATGACAAAACAGTTTCATGGGATGGAAATATTATATATTACAAAACTAAAAAGCCGGCTTCGACAGGAAATGAATTTCTTATTCCTATTCAAGTAAAGGGAAAAGAGTATAATATTCTTCCGGATTCGGATAGCATAAGTTATCCAGTGGATATAAATGATTTGAAAAATTATTTAAAGAATGGCGGAGTAATATTTTTCGTTGATGCAATTTCAAAAACGGAATATAATGACAAAATGTATGCAAAAATCTTACTTCCGGTAGATATTGTCCATATAATGAAAGGAAAAGAAGAGCAGGGGAGCATTACGGTACATTTAAACCATGTAAAAACTGTCCGAGAATTAGAAGAACTGTGTGTTCTTTTTAAAGAAAATAGACCTAAACAGGCAATGGTAGGGGTGGGAAAATCAATTCCCGATTATGATAATATATCTAATTTTACTATATCAACATTGCCAACTCCATATATGAATCCTGCAATCGCAATTGCGAAAAGTCCTTTTAAGTATGTGTATACCAAGAAGGATGGGATGGAGATACCAGTTTTATTGACAGATTTAGTTACTGCGACCGAGAGTGAGTGGTTAATAAAAATCGATGATAAAATAGAACAAAGATATCCTGTCCGACATATTTATGAATTAAATCAAACGACTACAAGGATTAGTGAGATCATCGAATTTGTATTAACAGAAAAAAGCCAAAAAACAACCATTCGTTGTGTTGAGGCAACTAACTATAATTTTGAAACAGTTTTTCAAGCATCAAAAATTATAATAGCTGTTTCTGATGCAGAGGAAGTAATGATTGAAAATATAAGTCTGGGAAAAAATTTCTTAGGGGAAATACAAACAGCTTTTACAGAAGGATTTCTTGCATATCACAAACGGATTGTTCAATTAGGAGAAACACTTGCAGAACTAAATATTAAAAGAAGTTTATTTAAAACGAAAGAAATTTTAGATGCAGAACCTACCATATTTTTTCTGAAAAAGGGATTAGTGGAAATGAAAGTTTTATCGTTACCATTTCAAGCAGATGAAAATTGTGGTCTTTACAAACAAATAATTGGACGTAGGAAATTGCTGTTAGAATATGAAAAGATTCAAGAAGATGGATATATAATTCGTAATTATTTGAAGGATGGTAAACGGATTGCTATCTTTGCCGATATACCAGATGGAAAAACACAGAAAATCAGCAGATGGTTTGCGTTACGAGATGAGGATATATTTCAGATGATATTTGATGAAAATGATCTGTTGGAAGAAATGTACAACATCGGTGAAGAAGAAACGGATCAACTTTTGGGACTAATATTGGATTTTCTAAAATCTTATGATAAGGAAAGAGATAAAAATTTATTGTTATTGGCTGAAAAATTAATAAATATCTTAGAGAAATATTCGATGGATTCAACCATTCTTACAATAAATAGACTTCAAATTATTGCCCGTAAAAGGGAGCTAGAGCTTGAAGAAAGGAAAACATTGGCACAGATTAAATATTCTGAGAATATATTTGCGAGGTGCTGTGCATGTATTTTGCTGAAACAGTTTGATGAATTTGATATACATATGCAGCAATTATCTGCAACAGAAAAAGAAGAATTTTATAGTTGGCCGATAGCTTCTTTATTACCAAATGTAGAAAAAAATGAATAATACAGAAATTAGTGCGGAAGATTCTAAAAAGGATCTTCCATTTTTATTGGGAAATAAGCAGTACAGAAATATGTAGCCTCTATACCAAAACTATTTTGCCAATTTTTGTATGATTAACTCGACTTATTATTTATTTGTCGTATAATGAGAGTATAAAAATTATAAGGAGTAATGGTCGTGGGTAGAGGTAATGATGCAATACCAACATGGAGTGGATTTAATTATCAAGGAAAAATGATGCTATTGTATGTCCTAGAGTTAATAAATCAAATAGCCAAAGATAAAAACAAAGATATAGACGCCTATTCTGTTGAATTAGAAAAAACAGAAGATTTTTGTATTATTTGCGATTCAGAATATAAATCATTTCATCAGGTTAAGGCATATTTGTCTAAAGATAAATGGAACAGTTATAGCAAAGCAATGGACAAATTGTTGAAACATCGGGCTGAATCAAATAATCCAACAGCAAAATGTTATCTTACAGTTGCAAAGGAGATAAAAGATTGGGATGATGCATCTAATACATACAATGTAAGTGTTGAATTATATAAAAGGGCATCAAAAGTAGTTGGTGTATGTGATGTGAGAAATGAAATAGATATGGAAATCTTAGCATATTTGAAAAGTAAAGGCTATTCTGATAAGGCAGAAGAGATTGTATATGGGGAACTATGTTTGTTTTTAGATGATAGCATCGCAAGGATGCACAAGCAGGACTCTAAAAAAAGAAAATATATAATAAAATTTTCTGATATCGTAGGAATTATGGAGTCTGCTATCGATAAAGAAGATGTGCGAAAAGAATATTTTTTGAAAGAGAAAATTTACGAATATGTTATGCAGAATATTGAAAAGGCTTTAAATAATTTATGTCAAGATGAATGTGATACTTCTTTAGAAAATTGTAATAGAATATGTGCTGCTAAATGTGGATATGAAAAAATGACTGAAATTGTTGATTATGGTCAGTTTTGTAAATTACTCAATCCGGGTAAAGTAGATGAGTGGGATAACGAATTGAACTTAGTAGAAAATCTTTCAGTTGATAAAATTCAAAGTGAAATTTATGAATTACTGTATAGAAGCGATACTCCAGAAAAAGTTACGGGAGATAATTGTGGAATATATTTACAATCAAAGTATTCACAAGCGCCAAGCAAACAGGTCATACCTACGTTTTTAGATCTTACACGTGGTGCCAGGAAAGAACGGGCGTTACAGAGTATTTTCCAAAATATTATTAATAATACAGACATTATTGATATATTGGCAGGAAATAGTATTACGGTTATTCCGGGAAGCTATTCAGGAACTTTATCCCAAGCACAAATTACATCTGGATGGAAAAATAGCTCTCCAAATAAAGTAGGCGAATATTATAGAGATATAGAATTGATTTCTGCTCAGGAATTGAAGGGAAAATTTGAACAAAATGGAGGTAATCATGATTAATACTATATTGGATATAATCCGTTTATTAAATGATGGAAATATTGTACCGATGCAAAAAGATGAAGATACAAAGATTGATTTGTATAATGAAAAAGTGCAACTGTTTATGGATGCATCTGGAGAAGAAAGCAAGTATTACTATTTTTCGGAACTTGAGATAAATGATGAAAATCAGGATAATTTAGCAGAGATTGAAGATGTAGCATTAAATAGTGATGCATACACAGTCATAGAAAAACCGACACCAAGCGATTCTTACATGATATTGTTCTGGAAAGTGGAGTGTATAGAGGAAAGAATGTATCCAGATATTATAAAAATTGAAGAAAATGAATTCTTTTATAAAAAATATGTGTTCTATTATACAGAAAAAGAACTGCAATGTTTCGAAAAATGGTGTAGGTCATTGAAAACTAATGGGAAACCGATGCTTGATACAGTATTAGAAGCTGTACAGTTCTTGAACGATGAATCGGAGCAGGTACAATTTTTGACGCGTTTATTAAGTAAAGTTCCATTTTTTAATCCAATCTTTCCAAAGGCAGTCATGAATGACTTTGATGAAATGGTAAAACAAAAGATAGATGGAATACGGAAACAAAAACAGAATGTTGAAATGCTAAATGATATGTTTATAAGATCAATAGAAGAAGCATCTTTTGACGTAGAAGTATTGTCCGATATGATATATCAAAAATTATTGGAGGAGTAATTGGATGGGGTACACATTTAAGAGTCTATGTATTAGAAATTTTAAGTATATTACAAATAATAAACCTTTAAAATTTGATTTTATGAATAGTAATATTGTGATTTTAGATGGTCAAAATGGATATGGTAAAACTACATTATTTGATGCTATTGAAGTTTTGGTGACTGGGAAAATAAAGCATTTTAACCCTAGTTTACAAAATAGGAAGACGGAAACATTAGGAACACTGGCAAATGATGTAAATAAGGATATAGTTATTTCGGCAATTTTATCATCTGATTTTTCAGATGAAATACATGTAGAAAGAAAACTTTTATGTAAAAATGAATTTCAGAGTATTATCACACTTAATAGTCAAGAAATTAGTCAAGAAGAATTGTATGATAAATTTCATTTGAGTTCCAATATGTTTGATATAGGGACATATATTTCTCAAAGTGAATCTTTGGACTTCTTACAAAATAAGTATAAAAATAGAAAAGATTCTGTATCTTCTCTTTTAGATGACACCGAGATAACTGATAAAATTCAAATGCTGAAATCGGTTCAAGAACATATTCTTGGAAGAGTAGAAAAAGAAATTGGGGATAAAGAAAAACAAATAGGTGTAGTAAGTCAAAGAGTAAATGAGATAAAACGTCAGACAGATCACATTGTTATGAATGCAGAACTGCCAGGGGAAAATATACGATTATTTGACGAAGTTGAATATGAATTTGATGTCATAAAATTAGACCAGGGAGTTACATATGAGACTGTTATTCAGCAGCTTAAACAAATTGAAGGGTTTATAGAAAACTATGAAGAATACCTTCGATATAAAGATAATGCTATCATAAGGGAATTGAAAGCATCACCGAAACGATTATATATGGCATTGTTTTATCGACAGGAGATTGAATTACTTAATAAAAAAGAAAGTCTCATAAAAGAGTTAAATAAGAGCAAAGAATTATTGATGAATTATAGCAATAATGTCTGGTCAGTAGATGAAACATTGTTCAATAAGATTAAAATAAAAGCAGAAATTATAGCACAAATAAAAACATTATTATTGAACCAGAAAAAAGAACAAAGTCAATTGGATGATGCTGATAAGGTTCTGGCACAGATGACAAAGGCACGAAGGGGACTTATTAAAGAATTTTATAATGCTGCGGAGTCTGGAAAGTTTGATAAAAACAAATGCCCATTGTGTGGAACGGATTTTACGGATATAGATTCAGCTATTATAGAAACAGAACAATTTATAAAAAATATTCATACAGATGGGATAAAAATAATAGAAGATATTGAGACACAAATAACAAATTTATTTCAAAAAGAAATTATTCCTGTGTTGAAAGTGTTTCTTGAGGAAAATAAAGTACTAATAAAAATGGATGATACTTTATCAGGATGTAAGAATCTAGCGGTGGAGAAATTACAGCAGTTGTTGGATAAGGTAAAAATATCAGAGTTTAAATCTCAGGGAATAGAAAAATTTGATATTGAAGAATTTTCTCAACAATATGAAAACTTATTGAAAGAACTTCAAGAAAAGGAAGTTCCAAATAAAATTATTTTTCAAGAAAAGCAGGTTGAATTGTATAAATCCATTCACAATACCTATTATCATAATGAAAAACCGTATCACACAGTGGGAGAGTTACAAAGCAAGGAACAATATGTTGCGAAGTTATTTAATGATAATCTTTCTCAGCAGCTTTCTACGGAAGAGGCCCGACTAAGAAAACTAAAAAGAGATTATGAGGAATATAAGAATAAAACAAAGGATATGACAGATGCAATAAAAGTATTGGTTGGTAAATATGAAGATGCGAATAAAGAATATCAAACACAGCTTCTTAATGCAATTAAAATTCCTTTAATGGTGTATAGTGGAAGGATTATACAAAATTATCCGTTAGGGTTGGGAATTAGAGCAGTCATTAAAACCAATCAGTTAGTATTTGAAGCAGCTTCTAAGAGTGGAAGTGATGTTTATAATATTTTAAGTACAGGACAATTGAATGGTCTTTCGATTGCGCTTTTACTTTCAATAAAAAATGTGTATGGTGATACGAAAGGGTTAGACATTTTACTGATAGATGATCCACTTCAAACAATTGATGATATCAGTGCAATTTCGCTTGCGGATTTGTTGACACAGCAGGGAATAGGGCAAATTGTATTGTCTACGCATGAGGAGGCAAAAGCAGCATTGCTACGATATAAATTTAAACATGCAGGAATGAGTGTTCGGGAACAGAACATGCAAGCACTTTATATGAAAACAGTAACAGAAGAATAGAAAAAGAGAGAAAAGCTAGTAGTGGAGGGCTGAGACTTTGCTACTAGCTCTTCTTATGGAAAATAACACACAGTACACAAGTGTGCATACAGTTAAAGCCCCCATTTTCAAGGCATAAAGGGATAGGGGTACAGTTTACTGATGAACCAACGGGAAATCTGGATTCGGTTACCAGCCATGATGTACTTGGACTTTTGAAAATGGCAGCAAGACAGTTCAGCCAGACCTTGATCCTGATCACTCATGACAGAGACATTGCGCAGCTTGCAGATCGTATCGTACATATTGAGGACGGAAAGATTATAGGAGATACCAGGAAGGGAAGTGATTCCTATGCTTAAGAATCCGAATCAGAAAGTGATCAAAAGGATGGCAGGGAATGCTCTAAAAGTAAACAGGAGAAAGACCATTACTCTGTTCCTTGCGGTTCTTCTTTCTTCCTTTTTGGTATTCACAATGTTCACAGTTGGAGACTCTTATTTCAGGCTTCAGAAAATTCAAAATATCCGTATGTCAGGAGCTGAGTTTGATGCAATTATGTATGGAGTGACGGATGAACAGAAGCAAATGTGTGAGAACAACCCGGATATCGTTCTGACAGGTACGGCGGGAGTCTGTGGATGGGTAGAAAAAACAGATCAGGATTCCACACCTGATGTGGGACTGATCTGGGCAGATGATGGATATTGGACACAGATGATGGAGCCGGTCAGAGAAAAGCTGGAAGGAAGATATCCGACAGCTTTGGATGAGATAATGGTAACAAAATCCGCTTTAAAAGAATGTGGTTACGAAGATCTTGATGTAGGCGATACCCTTGCTATGTCTTATGGAACACATGAGGGAATCTTTACAGGGACTTTTCGAATCTGTGGGCTCTGGGACGGATATGGACCCAAGAAACAGTTTTATGTCTCGAAAGAATTCTATGATCAATCGGGATGGAAGCTTTCGCAGGCAGCTTCCGGTCGTTACTTTATGGATTTTAAGCAGAAAATAATGACAAAAACAGAGCAGAATGCTTTTATCGAAAGTATGAATCTTGGAAAGCAGCAGAATCTTTTCTTCATGGAAGATCTTGGCGCATCGGTTCAGATATTGGCAGGTCTTATTGGCTTGATTGCAGTTACCTGTTTGTGTGCGTATCTGCTTATTTATAATATTATGTATCTTTCCGTAGCTGGAAAAGTTCGTTATTATGGTCTGCTTCAGACGGTCGGAATGACAGAAAAGCAGATAAAAAGGATGATGAAGGAACAGATGCTTCTGATCGGATCTGCAGGGACAGTACTTGGATGTCTGTCAGGTGGGCTGGTATCCTTTTTCCTGATTCCTGTTGTTGTAAAATCACTTGGAATCAAAAGTGGCTATGTTGGAGCAGATATGGTTCGTTTTCATCCGGCAGTTCTGCTGGCAACCATCTTACTGGTTGGGGTTACCATCTTTCTGGCCAGCCAAAAACCGACAAAAATGGCAGCAGATATCTCTCCAATAGAAGCGCTTGGTTATCGTCCGACCCACAAAACCGTAAAAGAAAGAAAAGCAGGAAAGGGGAAAGTAATAGCAAGACTTTCTATGGAGCAGTTTACAAAGGATAAGAAAAGAACTGCGGTGGTACTGTTGTCTTTGGCAGCCAGTTTGTCTGTGTACCTTTGTATTGTGACCATGCTGGACAGTCAGGCAGCAAGAACCATAGTGTCAAATTATATGGATACGGATATGGTTATTAAAAATGATACGGCATGCAAAGAAAAATCAGAAGACAGAAGAGATATTCTGGATGAAGCTTTCGTGAAGTCAATCAAAGAAAATGCCGGAGTCTCTGAAGTACATTCTATGATATTTGCCGAGATTACAGTTCCATGGGAACCGGATTTTGCTGAGATGTGGATGAAAGAATTTTATGCAAAGTGGATGAGTACTCCATATAGTAAGGACAAGGACGAGTATCAGAATCATCCTGAGAATTTTGGATCCTCTCTGATTGGAATTGATGAACAGGAATTTGATTATTTAAATAACAGTCTTGAGCATCCGATCAATAAAGGGGACTTCCGTTCGGGAAAAGCATGCATTGTTTATCGAAATGGTTTGGATCTCGCAGATGCTGATATCATAGGAAAAAATGTGACATGTGCTTTGTATGAAGATCAACAAACGACAAAAACTTTTATCATAGAAGGAGTTACGGACGAGAATTATTATACGGCACTCCTTGGATACCCACCGACGATTATAGCCTGTGATCAGGTGGTGAAAACATTTGCCAATCATCCAATTACACTTAAGACCAGCATAAAATATCACAAAGAATATGATAGAGATACAGAACAAGAAATCCTGGCGTTATTAGAAGAAAATGACAATGCAAAAGACTTTTCCTGGGAATCCAAAATCGAAGATGCAGATGAGATTGAAAAAGCACAGGGCAATATGCCGCAACTGGGAATCAGTTTGCTGGTTTGTACTATGGTTCCAGTGCTTACTTGGATTGTTTTGGAAAAGAATGGAACTGTTGTTGAGAGAATTAAGGGAGTTGAGTGATATTGAAGCAACGCACCATAATGGTGACACCATAATTTAAGGTGGTGCTTGATGTTGTTTTGGATTTAGGTGATACTATAATCACATCTGCAGATGATAAAATCAAAATGAAAGGAGCAGATTTGATATGGTCGAATTTGGCGAACAACTAAGAAGAGCAAGAGAAGGTAAGGGAATGACTCAACAATCTCTTGCAGAGCAATTATACGTAACAAGGCAGTCTGTTTCCAGATGGGAATGTGGTGACAGATATCCTGATTTGCTTACAACAAAGAAAATATCTCAGATTCTGGATGTAAGTCTTGATGATCTACTGGCTGGAAAAGATATGGTAAAATTGGTAGAAAGAAATCCTGTAATAGAAAAAAAGAGTGCAAATTATATAATGATTGCTCTCTATGCGTTTATTGTATTCTCATTCTTAATTACAATAATTGATATGATAATTAGGTTTCCGTTGCAATCACAGGCAGTTGGTTACAGTGATATTCAGCTTATTGTGATTAATATATTGGGAATAATCATTCAGATTGTATTTTTTACTTATGGATTATATCAAGCTGTAAAGGGCACATTATCTCCAAAAAGGATGGGGGTTGTTATTGTAGCGTATTTTGGTGCAATGTGTATAACAGGATCTGAAAATATTATTAGATATGCAACATGGCAACTTGTTTGTGTTGGAATTGCTTTAATAATTCCAAGCATCATAGGTGCTATTGCATCCTTTTGCTATTTTATACGTTGTAAGAATGATAAGATATGGTCGCGTTTGATTTCGGTGGCAGCAATCTGGGGAATTATCCGAATTGTAATCAATAATTATCAGATGATTAGGTATGCAGAACAGTATTTGTCAATGAACACCACAGTAAGATTAGTATTACAAATGGCCATCTATGGATTGATTCTATATCAAACATTTATGTTGACCAAGAAGCGAAAGAATGCTATAGAGATTAGCAATACAGAAAATATAGAAAATATAGAAAAGCAAAAAAATTTGATTGACTAAAAACCGTAGTCACAATATAATATATGTAGGAGAGAAGCCTGCGTAAGCGAAGTAAAAGTAGACGGGACAGCCTACTTCCTGATTGGGGGCAAATAATAGCCATTGAAGATTGACCGGTGCATTCCGATCCGCTGTCCATATTAAGAGATTAGGCGTCTGTGAAATATCAGACGCTTTTCTTTTACATGAGAATAAGGAGGAGAGAGGTGTTACATAGCAACGATTTATTAACAATCGAAACTATGCCATCTTGGTCTGATATAAGCCTGGCTCTGTATAAAGAGTTTTCAGAACAATACTTGATTCCAACGATATTTCGATACTATCTAGAAAATGGAGAGATTATAGATGTTCGTTTTGAGGAATGGGCAATCTATCATATTCTTGGAATACAGCATATTACTTAACTGATGAGGAACAGCACAAAATCATAATTAAGGATTATGATATGTTGTTTGAATACAGAGAATAGCAAAAAACGGAGGAAAAATCATGAAAAAACGCACTCTTACTGTACTAGTTGTTGTGTTAGTATGCACATTCTTGACGGCGTGTAGTAAAGAAATAGACACTGTGACGGAATCTGTAAACGAAAAGGAAAGTAGTGTAATAAAGAACCCTACAGTTTTAGAAGATACAATAGAAATTGTTTTTCCAGAACAGTTTGAAGGATTGTCTGGGTATGATGAAGAAGCACTAGTTGACTATCTTAAAGAAAACAGTGACGGAAATTATCAGAAAATCGAATGTATTGACGGACAAGTTAATATGGTTGCTACTCAGGAAGAAATTGAGTATTGGAAAGGATATGTTGAAAAACATATAGATGATCAAAAGGCAGTATTAACAGGTATCAATCAGAAGTATGATATGTGTTGTAATGATTCATATAACACTATTAATATGTACTATGATCAAGAGCTTTCATTTAAAAAAGCTTTTTCATGCGTTGGAAAAACAGCTATATATTGTGCCATGTATCAGATATTAGATGGCAATCCTGATTATTCAATTTATCTAAATATTTATAATGTCGATACAGGGAAATTAGTAGTTGGCGGAAATCTAATGAATGAAGAAGTTTCATATACAGATGAGGACTGGGAAAAAACTTTCTAGAGAAAAGAAAAATTTTATGCTTTGTAATAAGATGGATTTCTATTAGAATGACAATCTGGTATGATATATTACTCTGACAGGCTATAACTTCCAGTTTACAGAATCAAGAAAATTGAAATTTGAGGAGGAGATTGTTGTATAGATATAATAATTCCACTACTTATAGTATCGGTTCTTATCGGAATTCCAACATGGTTAATGGTTCGAACTATGAACAAAGCCGATAAAAACACGATTGTTTACTCACCGGAAGACGTGACTAAAAAACTTCGCAAAGGATTCTATTTGTCATTTTGGGGAATAGATTTATTGTTTGGAGCGATTCCTTTGTTTGTTCTTATACTTTGCGATTTTCCTAGAGTCTTTCAATTTATCGTTCCGGCTGCAGCATTTGTCGTTGGATTTATCATGTTTTTTATTGGAAGAATTCAGGTCGGGATAATGACCAGATACATTAATTTTTGCAACAGAGAGCGAACAGAATTTGAGGAATGGGGTTTGCAAGCTATGCTGGGCATCGAGGAAGTGGCCATGAGAAGAAATGGAATAAATTCCATAACAAAAGTAATTCCTGGTGTTACAGATGATATGCTTTCAGCCATGAATAGTACAGGTATCATCAGTGGTTATATGGAAGTCGGAAGAGTTTACACCGGAAAAAATATATTAAAAAATCACTGGCCAATAATTAGTATTATAGTGGCAATTCTAATCTCTATTGTAATTACTGTAACAAGATAATTTTTATAGGCAGAAAAAATTAGGAGAAGTGAGGAATATGCAGAAAAGAGACTTAATCCAAGCGAATGCTTCATTAGAAAATCTACGACAGAACTTGGACATGAAGGATTTTGCAAAAGAAATATTACTTGAGGAGAATTATAATAAATTTATAAGATCATACAAATTTACATTTTGGTTTCAATTAATCGGTGTATTAGCTGGATTTATAGTGCCATCAGTTGTTCTTCTTGTTATTTTTAAAGAATTTATTTACTGTGCTTTTGGTGCAACTATAGGAATTTTTTGGATGTGTGTATGGATGCTGCTAAGTATGGTAATTCCCCCGACAAGGATATATCGAAAATTTGCAAAGTGGTATAGGAAAAGCGATGTGTCTATACGCGACTTGGATGAGATATTTTATTGAAGGGGACAGAAAAATAGATGGAGATGAAAAAGGAATCTAATATATTGACTGAGGAAGAACCCAAATACATAATATCGCTAAAGAAGAGATATAGAATTCTTTATATCGTTATGTTTGTCTTATTTTTGGTGTGTACGATGTATTTTGGAGTGATATCGTTTTGTGCAGGTACAGATACGATGATTTTTGGCATTGGAATCACAGTTATTTTCTTTATATTTTTATTCTGTTCTTTGTATGGTTTAACAAGAAAATGTGAAAGATACAAAGGTAAAGTTGTGTATTCATTTTTCTTAACAAAAAGAGAATATAAATTGTCAGACATTGCATTCTCCAATGAAAAAATTGAAGAATTCTATAAGGATTATGGCGATGGCAATGTAAGTAACAATTGGGATTGACCGAGGTAAATGTTATGAATGAATTAGTATATAGAAATCTATCCGAAGATGCAAAACGACAAATATGTGCATGGAAATATGGCGGAGAATACGATTTGTATAATCTTCCTGCTTACGAAGAAATGCAAGTTCGACAGATAGGATTCATGAATCCCAAAAGTGAAAAAAATTATTATGGTTTTTGGGATGAAAGCATATTGGTAGGATTTGTCAATATATTGGAGGAAAAAGAGGAGGTATTTATTGGAATAGGGGTAAATCCTGATTTGTGTAATAAACATTATGGTCAACGAATGCTCTTGATTGCTTATGAGATTTCAAAAAAGTTATATCCTAACAAGCCGTTGTATTTGGAAGTTCGTACATGGAATACCAGAGCGGTAAAATGCTATGAAAAGGCAGGATTTAGGATTGATGGACAAGCTTATGAGTTGACAACAGGAATTGGTACTG
>ENA-ORTY01001602-ORTY01001602.1-human-gut-metagenome-genome-assembly--contig:-NODE-1602-length-24588-cov-18.282477_pt1 | contig 24588 bp, 21 predicted proteins | sample MGYA00241917_ERZ509198 | MGnify/ENA primary metagenome ERZ509198 (study PRJEB26280, sample SAMEA2338857) | human gut metagenome | biome: human gut; feature: human-associated habitat; material: faeces...
AGGGTGGATAAGTTGTACACCGAGGGTGGATAAACTGTACACCGAGGGTGGATAAACTGTACACCGAGGGGTGGATAAACTGTACACCGAGGGGTGGATAAGTTGTACACCGAAGGTATGATTTTGAGTTATAAATCAAAAGCCAGATAAGATTTTTTGCTTATCTGACTTCATTAAAAAATATGTATTAAATTTACTTATAAATTACAAGCGTAGTCTAAAACCTCGAAATTTGGCTTGTATGCGATTTTGTGTCTTAAACTTAAAACTATATTAATTAGACGCAAAAACACAACACAGCTAAAATACATTGATGTATGAGTGTTCTTGCTTTGCTATTTATTGTCTATAATATTTATAAGACTATGTAAGAAAATACAACTCCATATGCTGGCTGTTGAAACTGTTGCTATTGCTTCAAAGATTTCTTTATATTTTTTCGATATTCTAAAGCGAATCCCCATAGTAAAATCATAAATAACTAAGATTATATTAATAAATAATGATAAAAGGAAAATAAAAAGAATTATATTTTGTATAATCAACATTATATTAAAAAATTCAGAATCTGATTTAGTTAATATTTCATCTGGAGTAATTGCTATATGAGGCATTGCCAATGCAAATAAATATATGGGTAAAATGGAAATCGTAATATAAATCTAAAATTTAGTTGCTTCAATTAATTTTTTTTGAATACTATAATTTTTGGTTTTTTTGTATTCGGAAATACTCATTTTCAGACTCCTATTATCAATAATTAAGATTATAAATATAGTTAAGATCGGTTTTGTCGTTGATTCCATCAACTCGTCCATACCAGTCATATTGGTGTATGTCAACGAAATAAGGAAGTTTATTGTATGATTCATTAGGTGCGGCAAGCCAAATAAGGTAGTTTGAAGAAATCTCATCTGGATAAGCACTATCCATTAGCATTGATTTTGCACTATACAAACCACTGTCAAAACCGTTATCTCTCATACCATTGCAGAATGTTTTGATAATATCTGTAAGAGTCCTTTTTGGCAAAATTGCTTGCCTATATTCTTCTACATCAAGAAAAACAGGAAGGTCAAATTCCTTACCGCCAATGGTTTTCATACAGTTTTTAACCTCTGCTTTAGCTGCGTCAACCGATGTAGCGTAGCTATACCAGTACGCACCCACATTCAGTCCTGCGGCTTTTGCTTGCTTATAATATTTCTGAAATTCATTGTCCTCTTGGTTTGGATCTTTTCCGTAGCCTGCCCGAAGAATTACACAAGTAACACCCGATTTCTTTACCTTGTTAAAATCAATACTTCCATTCCACTCGGAAAGGTCAATACATTTCGCTTTTTCAACGCTAAACCTTACCGAAACGCTCTGAGAACATTGCTTTGCAGTTACGGTAGCAGAACCTACTTTATTGACTTTAACCTTGACGGTATTACTGTCTGTTGAAACGATTTTGGCAACCGAACTGTCTGATGATGAGTATGTAATGTCGCTTATAGCGTTATTGGTTGTTATTGAAAATGTAACTGTATCACCGACATTTTTCTTATACTCATTTGTTGTCACAGATAGTTTTGTGTTCGCCTCAATGTTTTTAATATCGTTGTTTGAAATTTCTATTTGCAAAGTAGAAATATCGTTTACATCGACTCTGCCGTCATTGTTTAAATCATAGTCTGTTTTATCATTGAAATTAGATATTTCATTCTGCAAGAATGTAACATCATTTACATTAACGCTATCATCGTTATTCACATCAAAGCCAGCAGCAAAGGCTGCGGTGGTGCTGTAACAGATGACCGACAATATTGCTGTTGCTGTAATCAGGATTTTTTTAAGCATATTCAATTTCTGTTCCTCTTTCTTTTCTCTAACTTAATCGTCAGTAAAAAATATTATAATTGCGGTTATGAACCATAAACCTGCATAAATCAGTGTAGGTGACAACGCATACCACCAGCTCCAATTAATTACATTAATCAGCTTTAATCCAATAAATACAATTTGCACTAATACTACAATAAGTGTTATACAGCCGTTTTTTGGAGATGAATTATCGCTCATTTTTTCACTTCCGATCGTTTATTTGTATTATTTGTGATTTGAAGGTCATAGCAGAGCAAGGTATTGAAATCAACAGAAAAGTATCTTGCAAGCATTAGTATAGTTACATATGTCATTGTAGTAGTTCCCATTTCGTAGTTAGTATAGGTACTTCTGTCAACTCCCAAATAGTCTGCAACTACTTTCTGAGAAACACCTTTTTGATTTCGCAGCTGATTTAATTCTATATCCCATAAGTAATATCTCTCCTATTGGTTATTTGAAATCTTAATTTTATAGCCTGCAAGAAAAATTTATCCCACTCTGAATAGCCGAAGATGTTATATATTTATTTTTTGTGTTTGTTCTTAGTATTGTTTATTCCATATCAATCGAAAAATCCGTTGTAATTGAACCTTCGGGAATATAAATTTTATACTTCTCTCCTGCTGTTGAAATTCTCAGTTCCAAATTAGGTTTTAAAGTAAGCCAATTTTCGGTTGCTTTTTCGTCAGCCGTTTTTACGATAGTATCAATGTGCGGAGTACCTTTAGTATAGATTATTTCGCAATCGTCAGCCTTAATTTTGCTTGCTTTGTAACTACCTTTATCAGTTTTGTAGTAATAATAATAGTATTGCTCAGTATTTACTTCGCCACACCCGATAAATAATCCACCTTCGGTATCACGATTATCTTTAATATTAACAATGTTTTGACTGTTTTTAACTTCGTCCGAAAGTTTAATTTCATTTGTGTATTTAAAAGATGATATAATTGTTACTACACACACTATATTAATCAGAAGTGCTGTTAAGGTAATTGCAAGTTTAGTAAAACTACGGTTCGGATTTATAAATGATTTTGCAAATAAAAATGCGAAAAAAGACGCAATTGTAAGTATAAAAGTAATTATAAATAACATTTCTGTCACTCCTTAGTAAATATTAAAAAAACTCCAAAAGTATTGATTGTCATATTTGAAATCTTAATTTTATAGCCTGTAAGAAAAATTTATCCCACTCCGAATATCCGAAAATGTTATAGACATTATTCTTTTCTTGATGTTCTTCTGTGGGATAACCATTCCACAGTACAAACGCAAGCCTAATGGCTCTAACAGAACCACTTGTTTGCCAAGGCTGATTAAAATTTTCAGGGCAGATACAATTTGATTCAAAATCAAACATTTGACTTGCTTGAGCTTCGTCATAACAAGCAAGTGCAAGCAGATACATCACAGATATTGTATCAGCTCTTACTCGCTTGCATTTCTTAATCAGCTTGTGAAATAACTCTTCGTGCCTTTTGCTGTCAAAAATAATTTCCATTTTTCTCTCCCTCCTAATCCTCATTATTTAAAACTCGTTCTCCTCTGACACACAGCCTGTGAGTGTTTACACCTATCGGTGTGCAGGTAACAAGAGTACATTGGTCCTTATCAAGCTCGCAGTTGTAATACACATCTTCAGGAAGTATTATCTCAATCGTTGTCACCTTGTAAACAAGCTTTTCATCAAGCGTATGCAGAGTAAATGTATCACCGACCGAGAGCTTATCAAGGTCTGTGAACAGTTTGTTTGTCGTAAGTCCTGAATGACCTGTAAGAACACAATGCGTACCTTTGCCCCCTACTGGGAGAGATGTCCTTTCAAGGTGTCCTATTGCTACTGATAGTGTTTTCTCGCTTGTATCGTTGTATATAGGCAGATACACATTGATTTTTGGTATTTCAATGTATGATATGACTTCCCCTAAATTAAGAGCATTGTAATAATTACTGTTGCCAGTTGAATTGTACTTAGAGGCATTTTCTTCCATATTGCTTTTTTCGTCATCTGTAAGTCCTGAAACAGCTTTGTTATATTCATCAATCTGATTGTTTGAGTTGCTGTCATTAATGAGATTTGAGATAGTGGGGAACAATATGAGAGAAATTCCAATGATGATTATTAAAATCCATATTATTTTTTTATAATTTGTTTTTATAAATCTCAAATAGTTTTCACCTCGCATAATTATTTTTTTGCTCTGTAATCATTGTAACAAAGAAATTAGGAGCGTATAAAAAAGTCAGAGTTTGATTTATAGCTTTACATCAACAGCGTTTTTTCATATACAGTAGCGTTACTGATGTAAGGCTACTTTTAGTTTCGTTTCTTCTTTTTTAATGACTTTACCTTTTGTATTAATTTATAACAGCAGCCTGTTATAAACGGTCTAAGCATTTTTTTGCATACACCGAACATAAACAAATACATTAAGCCGAGTATAAAATAATATCCGTTAGAATTATCAACAGATGTATCAGCAAAAAACCAATTAAAAAATTTCTCTATCTCAGTGCTAAAAAGCAAACAGGATATTCCCATAAGAATTGCAGTAACAACTATATTTAACAGAGTGTTTATGAGTATAGTTTTTTTATTTTCTCTTGTTACACACATTACCGTAAAATTTAAAGTTATTGCCAAAACATTAATTACAGTGAAAATTTCTAAATAAATCAGCATTTATTTTTTTAAACTCCTTCAAAAAAATAAAAGCAGCTTTGAATTTTGAATGATAAACCAAAAAGCAAAGCTGCTTTTTTGATAAACAGAAAAGTTTAGATACAAGAGTTAAGATAATAAAATTACTCTTTTGTCTTATTTCTTGTAGTAAGAATAAACATAGCTCCGCCTGCAAGAGCAATCACAATGCCGAGTAACCAAAGAGCAGACTGTACTGCACCAGTTTTAGGCATATCAGGAACAAGGCTGTTTACGATTTCCACATTGTTGCTTGCAATATGAGATGTCTTGTTTACCTTGATTTCAATAGGCTCTGCGTGGAGAGCGTAGCCTGCTGGAGCTTGTGTTTCAACGAGCCAGTAGGTTGTTTCACCGTTCTCAACGCCGCCCTGAGCTTTCTCTTCATCATTGGTTGAGAAAGAACCGTAAGCAAGACCTGCAAAGGTTACAACACCATTTTCGTCCGACTGCTGAGTAGCTATCGGAGCAACACCGTTAGCGTTGTCATCTTTATTCTTATACAAAGCAAAGGTAGCACCCTGTAAGCCTTTACGACTCTCATCTACTTTATAGAACGAATAACCGCCTGTATGAACAGTAGGTGTTTCAGATGTTACTTCATATGTACTTTCTGTACCAATGTTATTTGTATAGGTAAGCTTTGATGTGTTCGGAATATCAACCGCAAGCTCTGCCTCTGAGGTAAGCTCTGTATTGAAATATAACTCTACTTCGGAGTAGCTTGTGAGTTTTTTAGTATCAATCGCAAATGATACATTCAAACCGTCCTCAGATACAGTATAGTCTGTACCCTCTGTAAGCTTAGTCTTGTTATCAAGATAAAGCTCTGCACCTGTATATTTAAGACCCTTGCTCATTGTATCGGTGATTGTATATGTAGTCATATCGCCGATTTCATAAGGAATCGAAGTATTAATTTCCCAATATACCGTATCGCCGATATTTGCGGTGTTATCAATACCCTTTGTACCCTTTTCACCGTCAAGTATATATTTGTGGATTAAAGGATAATCATTCTCCACTTTTACTGTGCTGTCAGCAACTACTGAATCATCACGGACCATATTGCCTGCTGCGTCAATATAAAACTCATAATACTTAGTGCTGTCAACAATATACTTTTCGTCTGGAGCTTCTGTTTCAACGAAACGGTAATAGCATTGAGAAGGAAGATTGTCGATAGTAGCAGTACCGTTTGAGCCTGTAACTATATCAGGCATAAAGGTAGTAAAGTTTGTGTTATCAACTGAATATTGAAGGTCAAACTTAGCACCGTCAATAGTCTTGTTATCAACTGAGTCAACCTTCTGAAGAATCGCAGAACCGTATGATGTTTGATTCTTAGGATAACTATATACATCATACAGCCATTTTGTGCCGTCACTATTTGTGAGAGGCAAAGTGAGTACAAACGGAGCAATCTTCTTAACTACCTGTGAAGGCGACTTTGTTTCTTGCACATAGTAGATACCAAGAGGCAGGTTTTCAAGCCTTGCAACGCCTGTTGTATCTGTTGTGGCTGTATAAATCTCTGTTGATGTCGGTGCTGCCTTCTCGGCTTCCTCAAGTGACGGAATAGTAAGCTTGCCGTTATCAATGCAATCTTTAAGCTCCGCTACCTTAGTTACCGTGAAGGTAACATCAGCAAGCGGGGTAGCTCCTTCTGGAATTTTGTCTGTCTGCTCTCCGTTTGAGCCTTCAGTAGCTTTGGATACATCAGGCATTTCATATTTGTAGAGAGTAAGAGAGGCTGTTTTTGAATAATCAATGAGGTATGGAGATGTTTGCTGTTCCTGAGCCTGAGTGCTTGACACCGCACTTGCAGATGGGATAGCTGCGGCAGTTACACTTGCAAGAATAGCTGCTGACATAATCGCAGCTAAAATACGCTTCGTATTAGCTTTTTTCATTGTTTTTCTTCACCCTTTCGGTTTTGTTATGGTTCTTATCTTTCTTTTGCTTTATTACGGTTGAAATAATTAAAAACGCAGCAAACACAACAGTAATTATAATTACAATTAAAAAAGTAATATCTATATGAGGCATTTGCAGATTAACTTTCTGAACAGTTTTTTCATCATAAGTTGCCTCACCAGATAGTTTTACTCTTTCACCAGTAACTACAAGACGGTGTGTGTTTATTGCGTAAGGAGTACAGGTGACAAGGCTTACTATGTCCTTGCCTTCCTGTATTCCAAATAATGAAGTATCTTCTGGTTCAATGACATTAATTTCAGATACTTTGTACGCATAAGTATCATCAAGTATTTTTATGTAAAATATATCGCCTTCTTTAAGCTCTGTGAGCCTGTCGAAAAATACTTGAGTAAGATATGCGGTGTGTGCTGAGATAATGGAGTGAGTGCTTTTGCCCCCTATGGGAAATGAGGAGTTTGGTAAATGTGCAGCACCCTTTGAAAGTACGCTTTCGTTATCTCCGTGGTAAATCGGTAAATCAACATCAATGCTCGGTATTACTATACTTCCCATCAAGCCGTCACCGAAATTTAATATATTATCATATTCACTATCTGTATTAAGGGACTCGAAGGACTGAGAATTTAATAGCTTGTTATTATAACCATATGCTTTTTCCAAATAGTTTTGCTTTTCCTCATCAGTAAGGACCTTAACATTGTTGTCATAGTTTGTGAGCTGACTATGACTGCTTACTGTATTGATGTAATTTGCTACGGTAGGATAGAAAAATGTAGCTATCGCAGTTACGAGCAAAACTATTCCTAAGACAAGCGAAAACTTTGACTTTGGTTGTTTATCAAAGCCTTTATCTGCAACCTTATTTACAGTATTTTCTTTGCTATTCTCAGACACTTCTAAGCCCCCTTTTTAATATAAATTAAATTTTCAAATAGTTTTATGAACCCATTATTATTTTGCAGTCTTTCTCTTTTTATAAGCTCTGACAGCGAATACTGCGATTGCCGAAAGGAGAAGAACAGAGCCTGCAACATAAACGATTGTTCTGCCTGTACCACCTGTGTTTGGAAGAATTACTTTGTAATCTTCAACGGCGAATGTTACTGTACCGTTTTCAGGAGCGTTTGTAACATAAGTACCGTTATTAAGAACAGAACCGTACTCGGCATTTACTTCGACTTTAATAATCTGACCGTTGAGGTTGTAGCCTTGCGGAGCTTTTGTTTCTACAAAGTAGTAAGTACCGCTTGCAAATCTCATCACTTCGCCTTTAGCGTTCTTATATACTACTTTACCTTCGCTGTCAGACACACCAACTGCAATAGAGTTTGTATTAGCCTTAGTGTCTGCTTCGGTTGTATATGCTGTAAACTCAGCACCAACGAGTGGATTGCCTGCTTCGTCTGTTTTAGTTGATGTAATTGCATATGTGTAAACATATACTGTATTACCCTCAATCTTCAGTGTGTTAGATGAGTTACCGTACTGAAGGTTAGTTGTGTTAGGATTGCCTTTTATACCGATTTCAGCATACTTATTGAGAACTGCGTCAAAGCTTACTACAACATTAGCTGAAGAATAAAAGCTTGATTTCTTTAAGTAGCTTGCACTTAATGTGATGTTAAATACAGTTTCTTTTCCTTCACCTGAAGCTGTAACATTTACATCGTAGTCAGTACCCTTTGTGAGAGTAGCAAGTGTATCGCCGTTAGCATTTACTGTTTTAACGCTGAATGAATTTGTATCAAGATTAAGACCCTTGCTCATAGTATCATTTACAACATACTTAGTGAGTTGAACGCTTGCTGAACCTGCAACGCCCGAAGTAATCGAGTATGTAACTGTATCGCCAAGTGATACATCAGAATAGTTTACATTCTGCTTTGTTGAGTTCTCAATCTTCTTTGTAATTGACGGTGTTTCGTCCTTAACCTTTGTTGCGAGGTTAATTGAACCACCGTAGATCCAACTCGCAGTTGCCTCGTTGTAATAAGGAAGTGCGATAACGCTATTTCTTACCTGAGTAGTACCTGCTGGGTACTTTGTAACTCTCACATAATATACGCCCTGTGCAAGACCTGTAAGTTTCTTGCTTGTTGTGGCAGCACTTGATACAAATGTATCTACTGCATTAGGAGTAAGTGCTGAAAGGCTTACTGCGTCAAGCTTTGTGAGTAATGCTGCATTGTCGCCTTTGTTAAGTGCTTCGTCAATGCCGTATGCTGCATTTGTTGATGTGTACTTAGTGGCACTTGCGTTAGAGCCAAGAGTTGCTACCTTATAAACTGAGAAAGTGTAGCCTGCCTTGTTGCAGTTAAGTGTGAGAGATACTTTCTTTGAAGTATCAATGAGTTTGTTCTCGTTTGTTGCTGCACTTGCAGGCAATACACAAACGAGGAGTGTGAGTACAGCAATAAATGCTGCAAAAAGTTTTCTTGCATTTTTCATTGAGCATTTTCCTTTCAAAAATTAAATATTTAATCAAAAAGCAGCCTTGAAAATATAAATAATTTTAAGACTGCTTTAATCAACGGTTGTTGCTATTAAATTTTGATTTAGACTTAGTTTTGCGTAAGTAATATACATATGCTGTGCCTGCTATGCAAACAGCACTGAACAAAGGTAAAGCAAGTACCAACATACCTGTACCGCCTGTGTTCATAAGAATTATTTTGTTATTCTGAACCGATACAGAAACATTAGTGAGGCTTTCTCTCAGAACATCAATAGTGAACTCAATCTTCTTGCCGTATGGAGCAAAGCCTGAAAGCGGTTTGGTTTCAATAAAGTAATACTTTCCGCTATCCATCTTCTCAACTTTGATTTTGCCTTCTGCATTTGTTGTCAAGACGGTAACTGCGGTATTTGCATTGTTATAGCCTTTTTCCATATAGTATTCGCCTGTGTCATTTGTATAGACTGTAAGGAGATTGTTGTTACTGTCATACAGTTCAAAACCGACACCTGACTGAATATTGCCTTCATAATCTGTCTTAGTAAGTGTTACCGAACCTTTCTTGATTTCGTTAATTGCAGTAACAGATGTTTCGGTTGCGTTTTCTGTAATTCTGAAATAGATTGGTTCGTCACTAAAAACATATCCATCTAATCCCTTTGTTTCTTTGAAGTAGTAATTGCCATACGGTAAGTTACACACATAAAGCTCACCGTTATCATCAGTCTTAAGTTCTGTTTTAGATACTGGCAACTGATATGAGCTTATCTTAGCATAACTATAATCGCCGTCACCGCCATTGTAGCTGTAAAGCTGAACAAGTGAATTATCTTGTGAAGAATACAAGGCAAATTTTACTCCTGCAAGAGCATTACCTTTATCGTCCTTTTTAGTGAGCAATACCTGACCGTCAACGAGTGTGTTGCTAAAGCTTACTACCTTTACAGTAGTTAGGCTGTCACCGAGAGTTACAGTATAATCAGATGGTATGTTATAACGATTAGGGATTAAGTATGAACCGTTGGAATCTTTGAATCCAAGTTCCTTAACGGTATATTCAACAAGACTGTTATCCGAATTGTATATCGGCAATTCGGTCCAAGGCTCTGTAAGCCCTTTACTGTCTGTTGCCTTAATGCCATAGTTATTACCGTTACTGTCTGTGAGTTCAAAGTAAATACCTTCTATTACATCGTCCTGCGAATATTTTGAAACCTTGAGTGATGTTTTCTTCAATGTATTTGTAAACTCAACTGTAACGGTTTTGCTTTTTTCAAGGGTAATTACTTTTGGCTCTGGTATGTTATATCTTTCTGGTACAGTGTATGTACCGTCAGAATTTTTAAAGCCAAGTTCTGTTACGGTGTATTCGATAAGGTTATCACTACTGTCATATACATTGAGGTTTTCAAGTGAATTATAACCGTTACTGTCTGTGCAGATAGTTTCGTTTACTTTGCCGTCTGAGCTTTTGATATTGAAGTAAAAGTCTTTAACTATGTTATCCTCAGATAGTTTCTGAACGGCAAGACTGCCATATTCAAGAGTATTTTTAACTGTAACTGTCTGACGGTAATATGTAGTCATATATTCAGACTTGTCATAGCCCAAAACAAATGATGTAGGTGCAAGTTCTTTGTATCGCTTAGGAAGTGAGTATGTACCGTCTGCATTTTTTATGCCAAGCTCAGTAACGGTGTAGATAATCTTGTTGTGATTTGCGTCATATACCTGTAAATTGCCAAAATTAATACGACCTTTTGAAGATGTAGCTTTATCTTCATATGTGTTGCCTTGATTATCTGTTAATCTAAAATAGATACCGCTGATAACCTTATCATCAGACTCTTTCTTAAGTCTAAGTCTGATTGGCTGGAGCTTGTTATAGAAGCTATACTCAACAGGGTTATCGACACTTGAACCTACAAGTGTTTTAGTAACAGGACTGTTTTTGACATAGTAAACAGGTAAGCCGTATCCTGTATTTGTTTTGATACCAAGTTCTGTTACGGTGTAATTAATAGGTGTACCGTTGTTATATACCTGTAAGCCTGATAAGGTGTATGTGCCTGTTTCCGCAGAGGTACATACAATCTGCTCCCAACTGCTGTCTGCGTCAGAAGTGATTTTGAAGTAGAAATCCTTTTTGCCGTCCTCTGAAGTTTTCTTGATTGAGAGTGAGCCTGTTTCTACACCCTCAAGCACTTCAACAACTACTGCTTTATCAACTGTCGGATTGCTTGCAGTTACCTGTACGGTATATACAGTCGGATCAAGAGTAAAGCCAACTGGATTTATAATTTCCTTTACATAGTATGTGCCAAACTCAACACCTTTTGTAAACACACCGTTACCGTTACTGTCTGTAACGGTTCTCTGCAAAATAGTTTTGCAGTTCTTATCAGAATACAAGCCGTAGGTTGCACCGCCAACTTCTACAAGTCCTGTAACTGTTTGTGCTTGTTTATGAATTTTGATATATCCGACATCTGGTGTTTCGGGAACTATAAGCTCGTTTTCGAGGTCAACATCACCAGTCGTTTCATTCTGCTTAATTTGTCTAATGAAGATTTTAGGGTTTACCTTAAAACCGTCTGGTGCTTTTGTTTCTTGGATACTTAGTGTGCCGAGTGGGAGTGTTGGATCTCCAGCGTCATTAAAATAAAACGGCTCGCCATAGTCGCTATTTGGGGAACGATAATTTTCATCTAAAGCTGTTTTACCAACACTGTTTGTTGCAAGCACCCATTTTCGTTCAGGCTCAAGTCCAGCAAGGTCATCTGCCGAATCGTAAAAGCCTTTGTAGAATTTAAGGGTAAATTCAGCACCGCCCATATCAACGGTTTGTCCTGTAACGGCATTTTTCTTCTGAATCTGAATACCGATCGGATCGTTTTTAGGAATGTTTGCGATGGTTGCACCTAAGAGTGCGTAGCCACCGTAGGTTTCATTTCCCAAAAGTTCGAGCTTAACTGGTCTTTTGTATTTTTCAAAGCCTTTGCCAGCTTTTGTTTCAACGGCATATAGCTTATCAATATATGTGATTTTATATAAATCAGACTTAGCGTTGGTATCCCAATTTATGCCGTCTTTAGAAATGGCTTTTGTATTGCCTAAACTGTCAGTTTGAAAGTATCTGAGTATTTTATCTGTCTTTGTGTTATCAGCAATATACTCATAGGCACTTCTTTCGTTAGGGAAAATTGCAATCTCCGTACCATCTAAATCATAGCAATCGTTATTCTCTGTAAGAGAAGGTTCACTGCTTATTTTTTTGATATTGAGTCGTACAATTTCCGTATCGGTTACATTAAGAACATCAAGTGTTTTTTCAGCAATACAGTCCTCTGATGTAACTGTGATAGGATACTCAGTTATATCAAGTGTAAAATATTTTCCGCTGTTTGGTGCTTTGGTTTCCTTGAGATAATATTCGCCTGCTTCAAGTTCAAAGTATGATTTACTTATCCACTCTTTGTTAGAGTAGGAATACAGAATCTTTGAAATCGTACCTTCTCTGCTAAGCTGAGCAACCGCAACAACAGAATTATCTGATTTTTTGTAGAGAGTGTATTCTGCACCCTCAAAGTTTAAATAGTCCTTGTCTTGAGTAGCTTCGGTTAAATCTTTGATGGTATCATTCGTACCTGCTTTTTGAAGTGATAACTTAGCTTTCTTCGGAATCTCAACAATGAGGTGCTGATATGTACCGTCTTTTGGTGTCTTTGGCTTAGGGTGAGCAATATAGATGTTAGTTGTACTTGTGTAACTTGCAATCTTGCTGTAATTACCGCTATGCTGTGATACACGCTGACACACATCAACAATCATATTTACCATTTCAGAGATGTCACTATATCCACTCCAAGTTTTCCAAGAGGTACTTTTATCCTCAATCATAGTATGATATAGCTGTGATAAAGCAAAGTGGCTTAAAATGTAGTATGCGTCATCATCACTTATCTTTGCAGCAGAAAAGAAAGAACTGTATTTATACGCTGCTTTCGGACCTATGAACTTATCATACATATATTGCTTCATAGTCTTTCCTTCAACAACGATTTCTTTACTGTCAAAGAAGTGCTTTGCATAAAGGAGTTCTTCTCCTGCAATAAGTGCTTTTTCGGCTGCGTTGCTTGAACTCGGATTGAGCTTGATGATTTCCTTACCAGTATCACCATAGAACTCTGTAAATTCTATGGTTTCACCCTTCGTGGTTTGGGCATAGGACTGTGGATCAATGCAGTATCCTATTTCACCGTTGAATTTAAACTTGTATGCGTCCAAACGACCGCCACTGCCATTGTTGACAAGAACGATAGGCTTCTCTGATGATTCAATTAGCACCTTGCCGCCAATCTCATCAACACCGCACGCAATACCGTATGAGGCAGCACTTGCTGTGATACCAGAGATAGGGAACATAGTAAGAATTGTCATTAAGGAAATGAAGCTTGCTGTAATGCGTTTAAAAATTTTGTTCATATTAATCTTCACTTCTCCTTTCAATGAGATGTTATTTTAAAGATTACAATTTGCGGGGGACTTCTCTTGCTAATGATTATTACATATAGTTTTCTCCTTTCTGATTTTTAGTATGTGAATAAATAAAGAAGATATATATACAAAAAAGCAGCTAAGATTATTATAAAAAATACTTAACTGCTTTTTGCTTATGATGTGTTATTTAATTGTAGTTTGTATTGTATTGATAATTAATACCAACCAGCTTCTCTGACAAGTTCTGTTTTGGTTTCCCAATGACCTACTTCTGGTTCTTCGACAGTTTCATAGCCAACAATCGTAGTCACCATCTCACCACGATAGCTACCGTTCTCACCTTTTTCCATATGAGCAAACATATGCTCTGAAGTGTGACCTGTTATTTCCTCTCCACAAGTATTACAAATTGAAGCGTAATGTTCCTCATAGATTGGTCGCTGCCAAGTGCAAGCTTCCTCATCAACTACCCACACTTTTTCGGTCTTATACTCAGCTTCGTGCCAAGTCTTACCCTCGTGTGGATCTTGTGTTGCAGGCTGTGGAGTCGGCTCAGGCTTGCTTGATGAAGAAGATGATGAACCAGAACCGCTTGACGGCTTGTTCTGACTTGAGCTGCTTGATGAACCGCCTGACGGTTTACTCTGACTTGATGAACTGTTTGAGCCTGAATTGCTTGCAGGCTTATTTGTGCTGCCTGATGAGCTGTTGCTCTTGCTTGTCTGACCGTTGCCGTCATTGTTATTATTGTTATTCTGATTGCTGCTGCCGTTGCTCTGACCGCCGTTGTTCTGCTTGTTGTCGTTCTTTGCCACATTCTGTGCATTAACTTCCGTAGCTTTTTCCGACTTCTCCGCAGGCTGTGTCTGCTTAACCTCAACAACCTTAGTTGCTTCTTCTATATGAGTGTTACCCTGTGAATCGGTAACTACCTGTGTAACTGTCTGAACAGATGTACCGATTACCTCATCAGCCGTTGCCGTAGGCTGTTTATCATTACAAGCTGAGAGGCAAAGCATTGAAATAATTACTGCTGCGACTGTTACAGTTGCTCCAACTATAAGTCCGACTGTCTTTTTATTTGTACGCTTTACTGTGTTCTTTTCGCTCTCGGTTGTTTCATTCGTGTTTGTTGTGTTCTTTGTTTCTTTTGTAGTCATAGCTTTGACTCCTTCCTTTGATTTGTTACTATTATTTAGGGGATTAAAGGAAATTGTTACCTTTTGTCCCTCTTTATTTGTATTATAATTTAACTATCTGAGAATTACAAGTCCCCTTTTAAAAAATATTTTAAAACTATTCGTGAAAAATATTTTTAACTATTTGAGAGAATCAAAATCAAGTTTTGGATATATTACATTTCCTTTTGCTTGTTCAATATTGTAAATGAGTTGATTATCTTTAAAAGTAACTATCATTGATTGTGGTTTATCTTTTATGTCAAACACTAATGAGATTCCATTATTATTTACAAGTGAAATATCTTTGTTAGGTAAAAAAGATATTTCTCCATATCTCTCGTAGAGTAATGAATGAATTTGAGCAGTACAGTCGTTATTATTCGTTAAAGTTACTATGTATTTTGAAGATAAATCAACTTGTAATTTGTCAACTTTATTGATACTTAACTTTGCACTCTCTTTAAATTCTTCATCTGCTTTAACATTTAAAATTACTTCATAAAGAGGATAATCGTCTGAATATTTATCAGCATTAAAGATATACATTTCAGGACTGTCCTTTTCGATAAATCTACTTGACCTTTCTCGTTTAATCATCAAAAGAAACATTTGTTTTTCTGCATTATCGCAAATGTGCCTTTGATAAGCTCTGTAAAGTAAAAATAACATAATCACATTTGCTATTAGCGAAATAATTAAAACTGTGTAAAAAACTATCATATCGTTTCAACTCCATTTTATAATTAAAAATTTTTTATATCAAATATCTTCATACATATACATAATTTTATTGCCGATTATGAAAAGTTTAAAATCTAAACTTAGCAGTTCATCATAACTTGGAGAAAATTCAATCGAACCAGTTATCATTGTCATAGGTATTCTATAATTTTCAGATGATACAAAAGCACCTTCTATATATTCAAAAATATTATAGGTAGCTTTGTCTATCGTTTCTTTACGATAACCATTCTGATAATTATTCTTTAAATATTCATTTAAAATCTCACAGATAGTATTGTGATATTCATAAAGCATAGTAGGACTCCTTATTAAAAACTATATTATAAAAACCGCTTAAACTGGGACGGTAACTTTAAGCAGATAATTTTGCATATTGGACTTAAAGTTACTTTAGGGTATAAATTTATACCCTGCTTGCCTATGATTGATTTATGTTGTAATTTAAATAAAGCTTTTTTAGGTAGCCTTTTTGAACTTCGTCTTTACAATGACATATATCGTTATATAAAACCCCCAATGTTGCAACATAGTCACTTATGTTACCTGTATCTCGTTGAGTTCTTAATGCAGTTATGTACAGGCTTGAATTGTTAATGCGTATATTTTGAGGAATTGAAGATAACTCGACTCTCTTATATATCATCAGCTTTTCAGTAAGAAGCAAACGATTTGTTTTTTTCTTTATCTTTACTTTAACTTTCATTTTCCAACTCCAAATATCTTTTTGTACTAAGAAAAGAAAATATAAAGCATAAGAGCCACGAACGCAAGCACAAAAATTATTGTTGGCGAAAGAACTAAAAACCACGCCCATTTGATAGCACAGATTAGTTTTAGAAAGATAAGCAAAAATTGTGCTATTACATAAAAAGCACATATACAGCCCGAACTTGATTCCATAATATTTATCTCCTTTTTATTTTGATGAGGGTGTAAATTTATACCCTGACTTATAATAAATATAAGTGCTTAATATTAAATATCTCACGAGGTATAAATTTATACCCTGAACAAAACTCCATTCGTGAAACGAGGGTATAAATTTACACCCTGATTTTAATGTATCAGTCATTCCATATAGTTAAAAAAGAATGTGTAGCCGACAGAGATACGAAAGAAAGTAATGAATAGAATAACGCTTCATCAACACCTATCGAAGAACAATAAATCGCATATGTGACAAGAACAAACAGTGGCATAACACAACCCAAATCTTCAACTTTTGAAAATTTGAAATAGTTATATAGCATATGTATTACCGTAAAAAATATATCCAAATTTGCAATAAACAAAAACGCTGTTGATGTTTTCTGCATTACATAACCGATAAATTCTTTTTGCAGTTCTGCATTGGCAAGAATTACATTCATTAAATTTCACCTCTACTTTAATTTTTTATAGAAAACTTATTCGTGAAACGAGGGTACAAATTTATACCTTGAATAAAAGTTCATTCGTAAATTGAGGGTACAAATTTATACCCTAATTGGGGTAGGTAACTTTAAGCAGATAGTTTTGCATATCAGACTTAAAGCTACTTTAGGGTATAAATTTATACCCTAATTGTGGTAGGTAACTTTAAGCAGATAGTTTTGCGTATCAGACTTAAAGCTACTTTAGGGTATAAATTTATACTTTGCTTCCCAGCTACACGCAAAGGGATTAAAAGATAAATATATTGCAGAGATAGGTGGGTGGTCATCAGTTGCAATAATGCAAAATATTTATGAACACACTTTACGAGATGAACTTGCAAGGGCAGAAAAAGAAATAACTGAAATATTTGATGAAATTTTTAACTAAAAATATCAAAAACAGTGCGGTGCGAGGGTTCAAATCCCTTGTCCTCCGCCAAAGGATAGTCTGAGGTTTTATACTTCAGACTATCCTTTTTATTAACTAATAAAAGTTTTTTGGCGTTCAGTAAAAACTTTCCTCGACAATGAACAGGTGTAGGTATTTAACGCTTTCATACTCTACAGTCTATGTCACACTATCTCCCGACAGGGTGATTGTTCTATTGGCGGTTTATGCGAACTTTCACAAGTTGGCTCGAATGGAGTCTTTTTATCTCTATTCCTTCACACTTTTGTCAGGCTCACATTATTTTGTATTGTATCACACTTTTAGACTTTATGTAGAAAAGTCGGGTTTTAATTATTATCATAGTATTAAAGGCTGCTACAAATTTTGTAACAGCCTTTTCTTAGTTAAATTTTTGATTTTAAGTTGCAATTATTGCTAATTAATCGAAATTTGCTTTAAACAATATTCCTTATAACAACTATTATCCGCTGATATTAATCTACTGTTCTATGACTTATAAGTTTCCAAAACTTGCAAATGAAATTAGGAAATAATACGGTGCAGTTGTAATAGTTAAAATAAAAACCGAATAGAATTTTTTTGGCTTGCTTAATTCGGATTTTCTGAACACGAAAAAGTAATACATAATACAGCTTGCTATGAGAGAAACCGCAATCAAGGCAAGAATAATGTAAAAGCCCTCAGCAAATGCTTGATTGTTAACGCCCAAGTATGAATATTCAGGATAAATGGCATAGAAGAACAGACAGAAGTAATACTGCAGAAATGTTATATCATCAATTTGAATTACAGAGATATTTGTAGTATTGCTTAAAATTATTAAAACTAAAGAAACAATGCCAATCGCTGCTAAGTCAGCCACAATGCCAAATATATAGATATCTCTCTTCATCTGAGAAGTTATGTATTCATCGCCAAACTTAACCGAAAGGAGGTATGTAACATAGCCGGAAATTATAAGCTTGCCTAAAAATATTAATCCAAAGAAAAATAAAAATATTGTTACTACCATAAATGTAATATTCATTAAATCACCTACTTAATTTGATTTTAGCTTTTCGTATGGCTTATATTTAATCAGCGTTTCCCAAAGGTTCAACCTTTCATAAATACCATATTTGGAAGCATAAATCATCATTAGTGTAAATATATCTTCTTCATCATAACCTTGTTTTCCTCTGCTCTTAGTAAGATAATTATGTTCAACTATTCGTGAAAAACCTCGGTTATCAAATTGTATTTATAAAAAGGATTTTATTATATATATCAATTATAAAATAAAGTAGGAGAAATCAGGAAATAGTATGGAGCAGTCATTAACACAAAAATCAGCAAAGTACAGATTTTTTGCTTTTTTGTTAGATCCGGATTTCTGAAAATTGTGAAATAATCAAAATACAGACTGATTAGAGCTGATATTATAATTGTTACTAAAATAAAAAGAAAAGAACCTTTAAACATACTTTGGCTGGAGTAAAAAGGTGCGTTAAAAAATGAAAAAAAATTAAGATTAAAACACTCAAAATAGTCTTCTAAATCTGTAAAGTAATAGCTTGGGGACTCAATTATGTTCTGAATAAAGCCAATCACAATCATACTAAAAGATGCTATTAGATCAGCAAACACTCCATTGCGGTAAAGTTTTCTCCTGATTTCTTTATCAATTATTTTTTCTCTAAACAAAGCGTTATCCACGCATTTCGCCAACAGTACCATAAAATATTTTGGCAGAAGCAAAACTATGAGAAAAACCGGTAATATATATAAAATTATATCCATAGTAAAATAACCTTTCGTTATTTGATTTTTTTAATTCACAGAATATATTGTTTGAAATGAATTCTAAAAAGTAAATTTTAGATTATTGACATTTGACCAAGAATACATTTTTGTTAACTTTTTATAATCACATTTACAATATTAAATTTTTGCTAATTAATTGGAATTTGCTTTAAAATATATCCCTTATACCAAGCGTTAGCCATTCCTCGTGGCAGTAAATAGTCTTTTCTGTAGCAATAAAGATAATTTTCTGTTGCAAGCAAATCGTCAAATACACATTCATCAGAAAGCTTCTTTTTAGTTCCGGTTTCTATATCGACCTCCCACAAACCGTTATTTTCATCCTCAACGGTTGTTCTTACTATATTCCACTCTGACTTTTCAGCCGAAAAATAAATTTTATTATTATTGTAAGTAACTGATTGAACATAATTATGTAAGGCTGCTCGTGATATTTCTCCGGTTTTTAAATTGTATTTTAAGAAAGTACATTCTTCAGAAGTGTTTATCAGATCTTTGCAGCAATATAAAAAGTAATCATTAATAATAGCCGGCTCGTCCAAGTTACTCAATGTACTATGTTCGAAGTGTGATTTCTGCAAATATGTATCCACATCATATTGAAAAATTTCATATTTGTATTCATTTTTTGTAATAACATTAAGTGTATTGCTGTTTATAGAAATATAGAATATTTCACCGATATAATCTATTTCTTTCATGTCGTTTATATTCTTAGCATCAACAATTACAAGTTTCTTTTTGTCAACTGAATATAAAACCCTGTCGCCATCAAAGAAAAGGATTTGGCTTTGTTCATCTAATTTTTGCTTTTCTTGTGTTGCGTGATTTTCCATATACAAACTGCCGTCATCGCAATAAACTTCAATATTCTCTATTCTTTGCGAAGTAATTGAAGTTGAAACATTTTCTTTTCTGTCAGAATAATAAATATCAGCCCTATAATACATAGGGTCTTTTACATATAAATTGCCGTCCTTATATACCATATAATCATCTGACATAGGAAACCTTTTACCGTTATAAATACGCATACTGTTACAACCGTATTCATAGCTGTTATAATACGAAGTATCGCTATCCGGTTTAAGGTCAACTTTTTCTTTGCTCAAAACAAAAAATGCAATAATCAAAAGTAAAGCAGATAAAATTAAACATATGAGTAACGGCGACAATTTCTTTTTTACTTTCATAATATCACTTTCTCCTTAGAAATTTACAAATAAAGTAATCATTATGTATTAATTACTCTGAAACTTTTAATATATCAAATTCATAACAGCTATAATTTAATTTATGCTGCAAAAACACAGATAAGGCTGTATTCGTAATAATTTGTTTATTAACGGTTCCGTGAAATTTACCAGTAACATTTCCATATTTAACCTCAGCTTAATTCTACCATACAAAAGATAAATAAGCAACAATAATTAATTATTTTGCATAAATTCATCTTATTACACTATGTATTATTGTTTTAATTGTGCAATATTTTAGGCGCTACAAATTTTGTAACAGCCTTTTAAAATCTTATTTTATCTTTCACAATTTCATTTATCTTTTTACTGTTTTCTTATCTTGAAACTGCAAAAACAGATGATCATAGCTTACATCTAATTTTTTCACAAGCCTTTTTATATTATCAATGCTATGCAAAATATTTTGAATTTCATATTAATCCGTCCTTTCATTTATATATACCAAATAGTTATTAGCTTACTGTAATCTCGGCTTTGTAGGTTTTACCATTTATTTCTGCTCTGCACTTCGTTTGAAAATGTACGGAGAGTAAAATAAGAATACAAACAGACAAGAAATAGCTACCACGAGAAACTTGCGGCGTGAGCCAAATTTTTTGCCCGATTCAAACAAAAAATAAATTATTTACTATGCTTGTTTCTTGCGTATATAATAAAGCGTTTCTTTGTTATAATAACTAAAAATACTGCGGTTAATTTGTTAAAATAAAACATATATTTTTGTGGAGTATTTTGGTATAATTAAAAGGAAATCAAATAATTGGAAAGGACGGATTTCGTTTATGAGTAAACTTAAAAAGCTGACAAGCATTGTGCTTGCGGCAACTATCGTTTCTTCTGCATCTGCAATGGCATTGACCGCATCCGCAGTTGAAAATGATAATGCGGTTTCCGCAGCGGACAATAATCTGCAAAGAAATGTTCAGGACGGCGTAATTTTACACGCTTTTAACTGGTCGTACAAAACAATTAAGGAAAACCTGCCTGCAATTGCAGCAGCCGGTTATTCTACAGTTCAGACTTCACCTGTTCAGCAGCCGAAAGACTACTCAACATCAAGAGATGTTACAGGTCAGTGGTGGAAACTTTATCAGCCTGTAAGCCTTTCTGTAGCTAAAAACGCATGGTTCGGTACAAAAGACGAACTCAAAGACCTTTGTACAGAGGCTGAAAAGTACGGTATAAAAATTATTTGCGACATTGTTTCTAACCATATGGGCAATGAAAGCGAAGATACACCTAATGTTGTAAGCTCACAGGTTAAAACATATGATCCTGAAATTTACGACAATGCAAGTGCTTTCTTCCGTAACAACGATATTGTTGCATCAGACAGCAGTGTAAAAAATGTAGTTCAGGGACATGTTACTTCCTGCCCTGACCTCAACACAAACAGCAAAGTTGTTCAGGATAAGGTTATCTCACTTCTTAAGGAATGTATCGACTGCGGTGTTGACGGTTTCCGTTTTGATGCGGCAAAACACATTGAAACTCCCGATGACGGTGACTATGCTTCTGATTATTGGAAGAACATTACAGAGTCTGCAGGCTCATATTACAAAGCAAAAACAGGCGACAATCTTTATATTTACGGTGAGATTCTTAACAACTGCGGTTCCGGCAGAAGTTACAGTTCTTACACAAAGTACATTAATGTAACAGATAACAAAACAGGTGACTCTGTACTCGCAAATGTGGTAAAAGGCAAGGCATCAAATGCCGCAAGCTCAAGCTACAAGTCAGGCGTTGCCGCTTCCGATGTAGTTCTTTGGGCAGAGTCGCACGATACATACGAGGGCGATTCGGGTGCAGGCGGTATCAGCAATACCTCTAAAGTATCTGACGAAAACATTACTAAAGCATGGGCTATCATAGCCGCAAGAAAAGACGCTACTTCTCTTTACTTTGCCCGTCCGGGTGCATCGTTAATGGGTGAGGCAGCAGGCGATATAACTTATAAGAGCACAGCTGTTTCTGAAATTAATAAATTCCATAACCTCTTTGTTGGTCAGAGTGAAAAACTCGGTGCAGTTGACAATGTAGCTTATGTTGCAAGAGGCACAAGCGGTGTAGTTCTTGCTAACTGCGACGGCAACGAAAAGTCTGTAAGTATTTCAGGCACAGGCCTTGCAAACGGTACTTACACAGATACAGTTTCAGGCGCTAAATTCACTGTAGCTAACGGTGTTCTTACAGGTAATATCGGTTCAACAGGTGTAGCTGTTGTTTACAACGGCACAACAACTCCGAGAAATACTTGTTCTGTAGAGAGCGGTGATTTCAAGGGTGACACAATTACACTCAACCTCGGTCTTGACAACGCATCATCAGGTACATACTGCATTGACAATTCTAAGCCTGTAGCTTACACAGGTGACATTGCAATCAGAGTAGGTTCAGACTACGCTTACGGCGAAACAATCAACCTTACTCTTACAGCAACAGACGGCAAAAATACAACAACCACTACTTACAAATATACCAAGCAGAAATCTGCAAGTTCAGGTGTGTATGTATTCTTTGCTTCTGAAAAAAGAGAAACAAGCTCAAAATGGAAAGCTCCTTACTATGTTTACATCTATGACGAGGAATCTTCAAAGGAAGAAACTTATAAGGCATCAAACTGGCCTGGTACAAAGATGAACTATGATAAGGCAACAGGTTATTACTATGCAGAAGTTCCTACAACCTGTATTGCAACAGATGCAGATGAAAACGAGTCTGAGTCAAATTTTGACCTTGCACACTCTGCAAACACAAGAGTTATCTTCTGCGACAGCTCAAATGTAAACTCTGCTCCTCGTCAGTATCCGTCGGAAAAAGGCCTTAAATTAAAAGGAACTTCTAAAATTTTCGGTCTTACAAAGACAACTTCATGGGAAGAAACAACACTTGTACCTACTGTTGAATCACAGCCTGCAACCGAAGTTACAAGAGGCGACAAAACATATAAATACGGCGATGTAAACACAGACGGAAAATTTAATGTTCAGGATGTAACCTCACTCCAGTTTATTGTTGCAGAGTCCGTAAAGCCTTCACAGCTTATATATGCATTGAGCGATGTTACAGCTGACGGTGTTGTAGATATCAGAGATGTAACAATGATCCAGAGATATATTTCCGGTATTAGAGAGGACACAGGCAAAACAGGCGAAGTTTATAAGGCTGAACAACCTACACAGCCTACACAGCCTGCAAAACCTACAGAGGCAACCAAGCCTTCTACACAGCCGACAACTGCTCCCGCACCTTCTACTTACACACTTTACTTAAAGACACAGCTTCCTTGGATGACATCAATGGGTACAAATCTCTATGCTTTTGATAACAATACAAAGAAGTCTTATCTGCTTGAGCAGGATACCGACGATTATCCGAATGTATTTAAGGCAGAGGTAGCAAACACACTTACAAGTGTTACTTTCTACAGAGCATTAGATATGGTTGACGAAATGACAAAGGCGTCAAGTTCAGGCCCTGTATACAACGCTTGGACAGCAACTGTAAGCAGCACAAACAATTGCTACAACCTTGAAAGCGTTGATGAAGCAACAGACAAAGCAACTGCAACAGTCGGTCCGTATGTAAAAGAAGAGGCTCCCGAATGGACACTTGATGTAGTATATTTTGATAATTCAAAAACAAAGTGGGGAGAAGTTTATATTTACGGTTGGGGCAACGGCCTTTACGAAGAGGCATATAAAATGACTCAAATTGAGGGCACAGACATCTGGAAATACGAACTTCCCGAACCTATTTATCCGGGTACAGAAAGTTTCCTTTTTAAGAATACAGAAAGCACTTGGGTTAAAAAGACTAAGAATGTAAAGGTTGTAGAAGGTAAAAATCTTTATGACGGAAAAGCACAGGCTTGGTCAGGCACTTACGAAGAGTGATTTTAAAGTTAACATTCTAATTTTGCGGGCATACCAAAAGTATGCTCGCATTTTTTATGTAAAAATTTTGGTTTTTTATCAAAATTGTGGTAAATTATTGTTTAGCTGATTGCTTTATCAAGCAATTATAAAAGTTTGTTCAACCTTTTCAAAGGTCGTGGGTGTGGGCAAAGCCACAAATACTTTCCGCTTACGCAATCTGACGATAGCCAAACAGCTTGCTGTTTGGCGGCTTGAACGCAACGGCATTAGCCTTTAAAAATGCGATAGCAACAAGAAAGCCATTCAATAAACAATAAATAAGCAATTTTTTTCTAAAAGGCTACCGCCTGTTTTTTTAAACTCGGTGCAAGCACGCAAACAGCGTGGCTGTTTGCGCCTGATAAATTGTTATATCGGAAGATTT
>ENA-ORTY01001610-ORTY01001610.1-human-gut-metagenome-genome-assembly--contig:-NODE-1610-length-24543-cov-4.861565_pt1 | contig 24543 bp, 21 predicted proteins | sample MGYA00241917_ERZ509198 | MGnify/ENA primary metagenome ERZ509198 (study PRJEB26280, sample SAMEA2338857) | human gut metagenome | biome: human gut; feature: human-associated habitat; material: faeces...
AAGGTTGATTTCTCCAATGTGAAGATTGAACCAATCTTTGAAGAAATGGTTGATTTCGATACATTTGCAAAATCTGATTTCCGTGCAGTTAAGATTCTTGAGTGTGAAGCAGTTCCGAAATCCAAGAAGCTTCTGAAGTTTGTACTGGATGACGGAGAACGCAAGGATCGCGTGATTTTAAGTGGTATTCACGAGTATTACGAGCCGGAAGAGCTGGTTGGTAAGACAGCAATCGCTATCGTAAACCTGCCGCCGAGAAAGATGATGGGAATTGATTCCGAGGGTATGCTGATTTCAGCAGTACACGAGGAAGACGGTCACGAAGGACTGAACCTTCTGATGGTAGATGACAGAATCCCGGCAGGGGCTAAGCTGTACTAATTTTATAGAGAGAAAAAAATGAGGACTTCTCGTAGGGGAAGTCCTGTTTTTATGTGGTTATCGGCAGAAGGCTTGCCGAGAGACAGTGAAGATGATATTATGCTTTAAAAGCCTATTTGATATGAGGGAGTTAAAGTATGAGAAAGACCTTATTATATTATGAACAAAATGCAGAAAATTTTATCCGTGAAACAAGAGAGGTCGATTTTAGTGAGGTACAAGAGCTTTTTTTGAGTAAGCTGGAAAAGGGTGCTTTGATTTTGGATTTTGGCTGTGGTTCGGGGCGTGACACAAAATGTTTTCTAAATAGAGGTTATTTTGTGGAGGCGGTAGACGGTTCTGCCGAGATGTGTCGGGCGGCAAGTCGATATACGGGTATTGAAGTGAAGCAAATGTTATTTCAGGAATTGAAGGAATATGAAAAGTATGATGGGATTTGGGCGTGTGCGTCCATTCTTCATTTAACCCATAATGAATTAAAAGGGGTGCTGAAAAAAATATTGCTTGCACTCAAGAAAGAGGGGATTGCCTATCTTTCATTTAAATATGGGACTTTTGAGGGAGAGCGAAGGGGAAGATATTTTCTTGATATGACAGAGGAAGCATTTGCGAAGATATTGGCAGAAATAGGCGGCTTTGACATAGAGGAGAAATGGATTACCGGCGATGTTCGACCGGAAAGAGGAGACGAACGGTGGCTGAATCTGATTCTGAGAAAACGAAATGAAGTGTGATTGCAATGATAGTAAATTCGTGGACAAGAAGTGAGTATTATCGAATAAAGGCAGCCTTGCACGGAAAAGTTCCGACAAGAATGGAGCTTTTCAGAATGATGAAGGAGCCGCAATATTTATCCTGCATAGAAAAATCTAAAGAGAATATTTTCAGACAGTACCTTGATGCACTGGAGGAAATGGGCGAGTTGAGTGCAGAAGATGAAGAATTGAAAAACAGTATCGGCGGAGAGTTCCTGCACGTTTTAGAAACAACTTTGATGCAGAAATCCTACAAAATGGTTATTTTAAAAGCTTTTTTTCATGATGGGAACATCAGAATGGCTTTGGCGGAAAAGGATGTTTTGAATACTTGGAAGGCATTTTTCTCGGAGGGGGAAAATTGGAAGGATATTGGTGTGGAATCCTATCCAGAGTTTCTGGATATTACGGACGAGCAGCATCTGGCGAATGCAAGAAGGAATCCGATTAAATTTTTGCTTTCTTCCGGAAAGGGTTTTTTTGTTGAAAAACCCGGATATGAATTGGCATTAACGGATGACTTAAAGGATATAGTGGCAACGAATGGGTTTATGAAACAGTTCGGAGATATTGTGGAATATCGTTTGAATGAATATTTTAGGAAAAAGAACCTTAGCTTATCAGTGTAAAAATGAGTAGGTTACAAAAAACAGGGCTTCTGAAAAGAAGTCCTGTTTTTATGCTAAAGCTCTTGCAGGCACAGCCTTTTTATCCATGCTTTTCTTCGGATGGCATTTACCCATTCCTGCGGCATGGCTTCATAGTGATAATACAGCCCTGCAAGCCCGCCTGCGATTGCGGCAGTGGTATCGGTATCATCGCCGAGATTGACTGCGCGGATCAGGCAGTCCCGAAAGCGATTGGTATGAAGCAGACACCAGATTGCCGCCTCCAAAGCATGCAGAACATAGCCGTCGCTCTCGATTTCATCTTCGGGCAGGGAGAAAAATTCATTTAAGTCGCGTAATCTCTGGAAGTACATCAGCTCCGCAAGGCTTTTGGGCGTGTGATAAAAAGCAAAGCCTTTTTCTACGCCGCACTGGATACAGGTTTTCAAATCGGCATTTTTTGGTGCCATTGTGACGATGGCTTTTGCGATAAAATAATACAATCCGCTTGCGATATGACACCGCAGATGATTATGCGTAAGCCCTGTTGCCAGATGGATTTGCCGAAGGGCATCCGCATCTGAAATGTCTTCCTTCTGAATGAAATACAGGCAGACAGGGAGAATTCGCATCAATGCGCCGTTGCCGTTGGAATATTCGCCCGTTTCGCCGCAGGTTGCGAGGTCGTGGCTGTCACGATACTTATAGATGGCATTGCTGCAGGTATTCCCCTCATCAAACGCCTCGCCGAAGGGGGTATATGCGCCATGAAATTCCCAATCGAGAAAGCGTTCCATGATATCGCGCAGGTCGATGCCGTTCCTTTCGTTGATGCTCGCGAGGGTTGCAAGTGCCATACTGCTGTCATCCGTCCATGTGCCGGGGGGCATGTTATAGGTGCCGTAGCCCTCCATTTCGGTGACGGCTCCACGCTCCCGAAGCTCCTCTCTGTCGAGAAACTGAACGGGACACCCCAATGCGTCCCCGACCACCAGTCCCATCATGCCGTCTAAGACCATTTTTCTGTCGTTCATGTGCATACTCCTTTCTGCATACCGTTCTTACCAATCCTCCCAGTAATCCTCTGCATCACTGCCATCCGGCATATAGCCATCCCAGTCATCCATGAAATCCTCATAGCTTTCATAATCGCCGCAATCGGGCAGTTCGGGCTTCTTCTGTGATTTGGGGGAGGTATATACGGGGGTGGGAGTTGTTTCAGCAGGCTTACTCTGCTCGGAAGATTTACTCTGCTCGGAGGGTTTATTCTGCGCAGCAGGCTGATTCTGTCCGGAAACAGGCTTGCGCTTCGCACTTCTGTCGGAGGAGGCAAGCTGTTCTTCCGGACGAAAGACATGCTTATGCTGATCAAACAGAGAGCCATTAAGTGCAACAAACAGCGTTTCCTTTTGTGCTGTGGTGTCCAGTGTGAGCGTCAGCGCACCGCGGTGCGGATGCCATTTCGTGATGGTATACGAAAATACTGCGCCGTTTTCATAGGTTTGTATTGCGGTATCGCCATGGATGCTCCATGCCTGTCGTTCCCCTCTCGCGGTGTAATACACAAAGGTATCCTGCAGGGCGGACTGCATTTCCTCCTGTGAGGAATAAAGCGTTCTTTCTGCAAGATTGTTGCGGTCGGTAATCAAGCATGCGGCAATGAGAATAAAAATGACCGCGGCCCAGATAAGAATGGTACTCCTTTTTTGTGACATTATCTGATCCCCTCCAATCATTCCGTTTACTTTCCGAGCCTCTGCTTGGCGAGCATTTTTCTCTGATAAGCAGGGAAGTCCCTCTGTGCCAGCTCATATTCTGCCAGCTTTTCATCATATCTCTTTTTTGCATTTGAGGTTGCCATGATGATAAAGGAAACACCGACAACAAGCCCGACAAGAAAATAAAAAGCGTCCATCAGAAAGAGACCGAAAGCGGCATCAAACAGACCGATGATGCCGATACCCATAAAAACCTTTTCGCCGGATCCCATTTTGTTTACCGGCTTTTCGGGCATCCGGATGCGGCTGAGAAGAAGCGCTTCTGTAGCAGGGTCGGGCTTTCTTCTGATAGTAGGGATGGTATCCTGCCATTCCGCAGCTTCGGCAGAGCAATCCCGTTCCGCTTCCTTTTTCGCTTCCATAAAGGCAACGAATGACATAAATTTCAAGAAATCCTTATCCATAGAAGGTTCCTCCTTTGCGAGAAAATGGCTAATTTAAGCTTATCATAGAGGATTTTTGCAAGAAAAGCAAGTTGGTTGCAGTCAGTCCGCGGTTTTATGGATTTCTGACGGAATCGGGGGGAGAAGATGCAGATTTCCGCATCGGAGCATCTTAGAAAATTCTGCCGACAGCATGCAGATGCGATTGATGACGAAAATCTTGAATTTATGCGGATGTTCGCATATACTGGAGATAGTATTTCAGACAGAGGACATCCTTTTGCGGCGCAATGCCTTTCTGTGCTGAGAGGATGCGATGGAAAGGAAGTGAACGGCATGGCGATGGATGAAGAGCTTTACAGGCAATATCTTTGCGGCGATGAAGCGGGGCTTGTGGCATTGATGAAAAAATACGGCAATCCGCTGACCTTATATATCAACGGCTATCTGCATGACGTTCACGAAGCGGAGGATTTGATGATCGAAGTCTTTTCCTATTTATTTACGAAAAAGCCACGTATTCGAGACGGCGGCTTAAAGGCCTATCTGTATAAAGCGGCACGGCACATGGCTTTACGCGGCAAAAGCAGACGGCGGCTTTTCTTCAGCCTGGATAATCTGACTGAGGAGCCGGACGGACAGACACTGGTGGAGGAGGTTGTCCGCACAAAGGAGCGGGATCGGATTCTGCATTTCTGCATGGCTGCGTTAAATCCGGATTACCGAGAGGCGCTTTATCTGGTCTATTTTGAGGGCATGAGCTATTTGCAGGCTGCTGAGGTTATGGGGAAAAGCGAGAAGCAGATTACCAATATGGTGTATCGGGGCAAGGGCCGTCTGCGCGGATTACTGGAACGGGAGGGAATCACAAATGCGGAGTCATGAGGAACGAATTGCAGAGGTAAAACGGCGGATTGCGGAAAAGGAGCGTCGGAGAAGGCAGCAGCAGGAACGGATTGCCGCCGTTTTCGGCGTGGCGGCGTGCCTTGCGGTAATCGTTGGGGTTTCTCTTTTTATGCCCGATGTGGTCAATCGAATGGAGCCGGGCATGTCCTCCGGCTTTGGAACAGCGGCAACCATGCTGGGCGGCAGTGCTGCGCTTGGATATATCGTGACCGGACTGCTCGCCTTTGTCCTTGGTGTGTGTGTGACAATCGCGTGCTTCCGTATCTGCCTGCTACATAAGGACGAACAGTCGGAGGAGCAAAAGGGGGACAATGCGAATGGAACTTGCCGATAACTTTGTGCAATTCTCTGTTACCCTGCTGGGCTTTTGCCTGAGCGGGATGCGATATCTGAAGGGCAGAAAGCAGGCGTATTTTCTGCTGACCTGCTTTTATGGCTGTTTTGCGCTCGGCTCCCTGTACTGGACGCTGCATCTGTTTTTGTTCTCAAAAACGCCGCAGGTTTTTTATGTGTCGGAGTTTGGCTGGGTGGCAAGCGTTATTTTTCTTTCTATTTTGCAATACTCCCTTTCCTCCGCGGAGGAAAGAGGCTTTGTGTGCCGAAGGGCGCGGATTGCCTTCCTGATAGGTGTTCCCTTATGTATATTTTACTGCACCTTTGGGGATGTTCTCTCGAATCTGCTTTGGTGCGGCATGATGATTGCTGTTTCCTATCATGCGATACGGGGGCTTACTTATGCGCGAACGCAGACGGGAGCGGCGCGGCAGCTGCGATATTTCCATATCGGGGTGCTGTGCTATGTGGCGGCGGAATATATCCTTTGGACTTCCGGCTGCTTCCGACAGGGGGATTCGGCTTCCTTCCTCTATTACGGGTTTGATGTTCTGCTGACGGGCTGCGTATTCGCTTTGCTGCCTGCCACAGGAAGGGCGGTGCAGGCATGACATATATGGAAAATATTTTTATCTGCATGGCATCGCCTCTGCTGATTGCCGCCCTGTGCATGGGAAAACGGCATACAAGGGCTTTTCTGTTCTGCTTTGCGGGAATGGGCATGTGCCTGCTTTCTGCATATCTCAATACCTTTCTCGCGGCGCTGTATGGGGCGGATGCCTTTGCTGCCACTGTGGAGATTGCGCCTGTGGTGGAGGAGGGGATGAAGCTGCTGCCGCTGCTCTTTTATCTTTTGGTATTTGAGCCGCAGGCGCGGCAGATTGGGATTGCCGCAGTGATTACTGCGCTTTCCTTTGCGACCTTTGAAAATATCTGCTATCTGATTCAAAACGGAGCCGCGCATTTCTCCTTTATTTTCTTCCGTGGCATCGGAACGGGAGCAATGCATGTGATTTGCGGAGCCATCGTCGGCGGCGGGCTTGCGTATGTATGGCGGCGGACGTGGCTGAAAATTGCCGGAACCTGCGGACTGCTTGGGGCGGCGATTACCTTTCACGCGATTTATAACCTGCTGATTGCCTACGGCGGCACAGCGCAGTATATTGCGTATCTTTTACCTGTGGGGATTCTGGCGGCAGGCAAGCTGATTGCCCGTTATCTGAAGGCGGCAGAAGGCTGATTTTGAGAGCCGCTTTTGTGCGGCTCTCTATTTTTTTATTTTTTTAAAAAAATTTGATTTTTAGGTGAGAGTTTTTCTGTTTTTTTGTACCTATATAAGTGAAAGGCTCTTTCTGCGGTGTCTGCATGACACAGAAAAAAGGAGGGAGCGGGATACGGAAAAGGAAACAACATGACAGCAATGGAGGGAGGAAAAACGAATGAAAAAACAAAGAAAACGGATTTACACGGCACTGCTTTGCACCTGCTTCCTGTTTTCTACGGCTTCTGTGCCGGTATCGGCGGCAGAAACGGAGCAGGAGGAGGAAATGACTACCCTGTCAAGCAGAAGCGGAGAGGCGGAGGTTTCCACGAAGGACGCATTGACTTCCGCACTGGGGGACAGCAACATTTCCAAGATTACACTGAAGCAAGACATTCATATCAGCGATACACTGACGGTCAACCGCGCTGTGACGCTGGATTTGAACGGCTTTGTGCTGCGAATGACGGGTGAAGACAGTGTAATCAAGGTGGGGCAAGGCGGCGAACTGACGATTGCGGACAGTGACAAAAACACAGCGCATAAATTTGCCCAGAACACCGCCGGTTTGTCCGCCGGTTTGTGGGAACTGGTCAGTGATGACAGTGCCACCAGCAAAACCGTCAACGGCGGCATTATCACCGGCGGCAAGGCACAAAATGGCGGCGGCGTGTATGTTGCGTCCGGCGGAAAGCTGCATATGACCGGGGGCAGCATTGTCGGCTGTCAGGCAAGGTATGGTGGTGGTGTGTATCTTGACAATAACGACCAAACAGGTGGTTTCAGCGAATTTACTATGACAGACAGCAGAATTATCGGCTGTACGGCGAGCGATAATGGTGGCGGTGTAGCGGTTGATCCGGCATGCAAATTCACGATGGATAATGGCTCTGAGATTCGCAGCTGTACTGCACGAATGGGCGGCGGTGTGTATATTAACGGCGGCGATACAAATGGAAACGGTGTATTTACCCTGCGTAACGGTGCTATCCTTTCGTGTACGGCTGATACGTCAGGATTTGTGCCCTCTCGGGGTGGCGGCGTTTTTAATGTAGGCGCATTTATTATGGAGAGTGGTACAATCAAAGGCTGCACTTCCATAAAGGACGACAGTTCGACCGGTGGGGTGCTTAACCGCAGGGAGTTCACCATGCGCGGCGGCACGATTGGTAAAGAGGACAAGACTGACGAAAGTCATGTGTACAACGATGCTAACACAGCGGCTGTATTTACCATAAGCGGCGCTGCAAGAATCTATACAAACGTAGCCAATAATAGCAGATTAAATGCTTACGGCGGTGAGATTTCCGGTGAAGTGAAAAATGCTGTTGATAGTAGATATGCGGTAATCACAGGAACCGAGGGGGGCAGCACTGAGTTTTCCGGTGCAGTAATCAATAGCGAAGCGGGCACTATTGCCGGCGGCACATTCACCCATACAGTCACGAATAACGTAAATACAGTTACGAATAACGTAGGGACGATTTTAGGCGGCGATTTCAGCAAAGCGACCCTGAGCGGTCAACTTGCCATCACCTTTGAACCGAACAATGGAGCTAAGAGCAGCAGGCAGGATGTGGTTTGGAGTAAGGACGGAGAACCACTTATAGTTCCGACCCCCGAGCCAACCAAAGAGGGGCATACGTTTGAGGGCTGGTATTACGATAACAAAGGCGAAAATAGAAAATGGGATTTTGAAACGGATAGAGCCAGATATACCATGACCCTTACAGCGAAGTGGAAAGCGAATACATACAACGTGACGGTGGAAAATGATGGAAACGGCACTGCATCGGCTGACCCTGCTTCTGCAAAGATGGACGATAAAGTAGAACTGATTGCTACGCCAAAGAGCGGCTATCATTTTAAGGAGTGGGAGGTTATTTCCGGCAATGTGAAAATCGAGGACAACAAATTTACCATGCCGGCAGAGAATGTAACCGTAAAGGCAATCTTTGAAAGGAATGCAAGCAGCAGCGGCGGCGGTGGCGGCGGCACGACCTACTACACGCTGACCTTTGAAACCAACGGCGGCGACAGCATACAGGCAATCCGCGCAGCTCGCGGCAAAACGCTTGACCTTTCCGCCTATACCCCGATGCGCGACGGCTATGACTTCGGCGGCTGGTATGCCGACAAGGATTTGACGCAGAGGATTACGGAAATCAAGCTGAGCGGCAGCAAAACGGTTTATGCAGACTGGAAAAAGAGAGAGCCGAACGAGCCGGATGCAGTGAAGAATCCCTTTGCGGATGTCAATGCAGGCGATTGGTTTTATCGGGATGTTTTGTTTAGCTACGAAAAGGGTCTGATGTCCGGCATGGATGCGGCAGTCTTTGCGCCCTATGCGAACACCACCCGTGCGCAGATTGCGGTAATTTTCTACCGCATGGAGGGCAGCCCTGCTGTCGAGGGAGAAAACAGCTTTACCGATGTTGTGCGTGGCTCCGGTACGGCATGGTTTTATGATGCGGTGACATGGGCACAGCAAAACGGCATTATGGGCGGCTACGGCAACAGCAGCTTTGCCCCGAATGATCCGATTACCCGTGAACAGCTTGCGGCGATTTTCTATCGCTACGCGCAGTATAAGGGCTATGATACCACACAGGGCGGCATGGCAATTCGGGAGTTCGACGATTATGAGAGCATTTCCGATTATGCAATGGGCGCTATGGCGTGGGCGGTGAATACCGGTCTTGTAAAGGGCGACAGCAATCTCCTTTATCCGAAGGGCACTGCTACGCGTGCCGAGCTTGCGGCGCTGTTCCACCGCTTCGCTGAAAACGGAATGAAATAAGCAAACAAAAAGCAGAAGCTCCTGCGAAAAAGGAGTTTCTGCTTTTTTATTGGCGTTATACCTTCAAAACGAAATGGTTTTTATGAAAATCCAGCAGACCCTCATCCCGCATTTTCCCAAGCTCCAGAGAAAGTCCGCTGCGCTCCACCGCGAGGTAATCCGCAAGCTGCTGTCTGGAAAAGGGAATATCAAATTCATATTTTCCGAGCCGCTGTGCCTCTGCGGAAAAATAGGACATCAGCTTTGCGCGCGTTGTGCGCTGCCCCATGTGCGTCAGCTTTTCGCTGAAGCGCAGGTTTTTCTCTGCAAGCTCGCCAAGCAGATTTCGGATGATATGGCTATGATGCGCACAGGCGGAGGAGCACACATGCAGCACACGCTTTATGTTCAAATACAGCACCGTAACAGCTGTTTCTGCTACAACGCTTACATTCAGCACAGAGCCGGGCGCGCAGGCATAGGCGGCGGCAAAGGTCTGCCCCACCCCTGCCTTGGAAATGATGTTGCGGTTGCCCCAGATGTCCTCCTGTATGATTAGAATACTGCCCGACAGCACAAGACCGATGGCATCTGCCGTATCCCCGATGCGCAGCAGCAGGGCATCCTTGGGAAAGCTTTCCTTTCTTGTTTCCAGACAGGAGAGCATTGCGGTCAGTTCCTCCTCGGAAACGCCCGAAAAAAGCTGAGAGGAACGGATGATGGGAAAAAATTCTTTCATAAAAACCCTCTTTTCGTTGAAAATTCAACCGACTTGTTGAATTTAGCATACTATAATGAAAACAAAAAAGCAAGGAGGTTTTTATTGTGAAAAGAAGAATCATTGAAATTGATCAAAATAAATGCAATGGCTGCGGTGCTTGTGCCGCCGCTTGTCACGAAGGCGCAATCGCTATGGTAAACGGGAAGGCGCAGCTGATGCGCGATGACTACTGCGATGGTCTGGGCGATTGCCTGCCTACCTGCCCCACTGCCGCGATTACCTTTGTGGAGCGCGAAGCGGCAGCGTATGATGAAAAGGCAGTGGAGGAAAATAAGCGCAGAAGGCTACAGGAAAAAATGCAGACAGAAGGGATGACACTCCCCTGCGGATGTCCGGGAAGTCAGTCCAGAACAATCGCACACGAAGAATCCGCTGTGGCTTGCAATACAGAGGCGGTCAGCCGCCTGTCCCAGTGGCCTGTGCAGATTAAGCTGGTTCCCGCACGCGCACCGTATTTTGACGGCGCAAAGCTGCTGATTGCCGCAGACTGCACTGCGTATGCCTACGCCGCCTTCCACGAAAAATTCATCAAGGGACATATCACCCTTGTGGGCTGTCCGAAGCTGGACAGTGTGGATTATTCCGAAAAGCTGACCGAAATCATTCGTGAGAACGATATCAAAAGCGTCACCATTGTCCGCATGGAGGTTCCTTGCTGCGGCGGTCTGGAATTTGCGGCAAAAACGGCATTACAGCAGAGTGGGAAATTCATTCCATGGCAGGTTGTGACCATCTCCACAGATGGCAGAATTCTGGATTAAAAAGAGGACAAAGAAGAAAGCGAGGGTTTCAAATGGGCAACAAAATGTTTTGTTTTCAGTGTGAGCAGACGGCGGGATGTACCGGCTGTATGGGAAATGCAGGCGTTTGCGGCAAAACTGCTGATGTGGCACAGCTGCAGGATGAGCTGACAGGGGCGCTGATTGGGCTTGCGCGCGCAACGGACAATGCCCCCGATGTGAATGACGGCACATGGCGGCTGATGATTGAGGGATTATTTACCACCGTTACAAATGTAAGCTTCAACGAAAAGACACTGCGCGAGCTGATTGACCGCGTACATGCGGAAAAGGCAAGGCTTGTGCCTGACTGTTCGGACTGCGCTGCTCCGTGCGGTCGCGCTGCCGATTACGATATGACGAATCTCTGGAATGCGCAGGAGGATATCCGCAGCCTGAAATCCCTGATTCTGTTCGGGGTGCGCGGCATGGCGGCCTATGCACATCATGCGCTGGTGCTGGGCTATACCGATGATGCGGTGAACGATTTCTTCGCAAAGGCGCTTTTTGCTGTCGGCGAGGATTGGGGCATGGAGGAGCTGCTGCCCATCGTGATGGAGGTCGGTGAGAAAAACCTCAAGTGCATGGCGCTTCTGGATCAGGCAAATACCGAAAGCTATGGCACACCCACACCTGTTACCGTTCCGCTGACTGTGGAAAAGGGGCCGTTTATTGTGATTTCCGGTCACGATCTGCATGATCTCAAGCTACTGCTGGAGCAGACCGAGGGCAGGGGTATCAATATTTATACCCATGGCGAAATGCTGCCTGCACATGGTTATCCCGAATTGAAAAAATATGCGCATCTCAAGGGCAACTTCGGCACAGCATGGCAGAATCAGCAGAAGGAATTTGCAGAGCTGCCTGCGCCGGTGCTGTTTACCACCAACTGCCTGATGCCGCCGAAGGCAAGCTATGCCGACCGCGTATTCACCACAGAGGTGGTATCCTATCCCGAAATGACGCATATCGGCGCGGATAAGGACTTCACCCCTGTGATCGAAAAGGCACTGGAGCTGGGCGGTTATGCCGAGGATAGGATGCTTACAGGCATCAATGGCGGCAATACAGTGATGACAGGCTTTGCCCGCGGCACGGTGCTTGGGGTGGCGGATAAGGTCATCGAGGCAGTGAAAGCCGGCGCAATCAGACATTTCTTCCTTGTTGCAGGCTGCGATGGGGCGCGTCCCGGGCGCAATTATTATACGGAGTTTGTAAAGCAGACCCCTGCGGATACGGTTGTGCTGACGCTTGCCTGTGGCAAATACCGCTTCAATGACCTTGACCTTGGCACCATTGGCGGTCTGCCCCGTCTGATGGATATCGGGCAGTGCAATGATGCTTACAGTGCGATTCAGATTGCCGTTGCACTTGCCGATGCGTTCGGCTGCGGCGTGAATGATTTGCCGCTGTCCATGGTGCTTTCCTGGTATGAGCAGAAGGCGGTGTGTATCCTGCTGACCCTGCTGTATTTGGGCATCAGGAATATTCGCCTTGGCCCGACCCTGCCGGCATTTGTTTCGCCCAATGTGCTGCAGTACCTTGTGGAGAATTTCGGGATTGCACCAATCACGACTCCGGAGCAGGATTTGGAGCAGCTGCTGCAGGAGGCTTAAAATAAGATATCTCTCATGAAAAGGCAATCCAAATGGGTTGCCTTCTTTTTTATTGTAGTGCCTTTAAACGAAACAAAACCACCCTCTTACGAAAAAATATTACAAATTAGGATATTTTTTATAAATTAAGGTTGTAATAGAAATCCCTTTTTGCTATAATTCAAATTGCATAAAATAATAAATTCCGCAGAAAACAAGCATAATTCGGCAAAGTAGGCGAAAGCCTATGACGCAAAGCTACAGGGCCTTTCAACTGGCAGCCAGCTGCAAAAAAACGAGCATTGCCGGATAGGGGCGGTGCTTTTTCTGTTTGTGAAGAAAAAAGGAATTTATTCGCATTGGGTATAAAGAAAGTACAGATAAAAGGGAGGAAAAAATATGAAGAAAAATTATTATGCGAAGGCACTTGCGCTGACCGTAGCGGCAAGTATGGTTTCTGTGCCGGCATTCGCGGCGGAGGGGACGGACGACCCTCAGGCACAGGAGAAAACGGTGGAGCAGGACGAGCAGAAAGGGGAAAAATCTGCGGAGGAAGAGCAGGAAAAGACCGAGCAGCTCGTAAAGGAAGAAAAGATAGAAGATGGAATTTCCGCAGCTTCTGATGATGACCAAGAAACTGCCGTTGCAGAAGGGGAAGTTTTTGCAAAAGGGGACGACTGCGGTGCAACCGAAGAAGATGAGGTTTCGTGGGAACTGGTAAAGAATAACGATACATTATACCGCAAGGCGGAAGAAAACGGATATTCCTACGCAACAACAGCCGAGGACGGATACGAAGAAGTAGATGGCTATACCCTGACCATTTCGGGGGAAGGCAATATTGCAGATTACTACGGGAAAAATATTACGATTGATAGCTTTGAGGGGGATATTGCTCCTTGGAGAAGAGCTTTACTCAGCAATACCGAGGCTGACAGAACAACACAGGAGGTTGTTCCAATCACAAAGGTTATTGTAGAAGATGGTATTACAGGAATCGGTACAGATGCATTTTCTTATTTGGCGCTGAATGGGACAATTACATTTAATGAAAACGTAACCTATTACGGCAGCGGTGTTTATTCGTACTGCCCTTTGATTACGACGGTTGATTTTACAAATTTCAAGCCTAAAAATGTTTCGGATTATTGGATACCGGGTCATGAAATGCTGACAGGCAGTGCCGTTCCTTACGGATTTTTTGACAAAGATAAAAGTCTGAATACCTGTATAGTAGATGGAAAAATCTACACCGGTGAGCTTGCCCTGCCGGAACGGATTGACACCATCTGTACGGCGGCATTCCGCGGAACAGGATTTGACACTATCAATTTTGACAATGGCTTGCAGGATATAAAAGAAGTAGGCCCCTATGGCATGAGTAATCTGGCAAATATTGATACATTTACCTATCCGGGGAATGTGGACTTTTATAGCGGCGAGAATCCCAACGGCAACAAAACGTCCAGTGTTGTATTAACTGGAAGCGGCGTAAAAACTCTGATTATTCGGAATGATGTAAAGGAATTGCCTGACGCTTTTGCTTATCAGCTGAAGGAGTTAAAGAAAATTATCTTTAAGGGAGAAGTAGAGAGTATTGGCTCGAATGCCTTCGGCGGATGCGAAAAGCTGGAATCCGTAGAGCTTGGTAAAGTGAAATCCATGGGGAGGGGTGTATTTATCAACTGTCCTTCTCTGAAATCCCTTAAAATCGAAGGGGATGAGGGCTTGGTTCTTTCTTCTGATACTGTAGGGACTTGGGGAGAAAAATGGCCCGGTGCCGCACCCTTGGAAACCTTTGAACTGGGTGCAGGGACAATCAATTTCAACCTGAAAGAGAAAAAGGCTACTCTTAAAGAGGTAAAGCTCGGTGACGGTGTAAAGAATATTCCCAATAATTTCTTAAGTGAATGTACCAATTTGGAAACTCTTGAAATCGGAAACGGTATTACAAAAATCGGGAACCATGCTTTTGAACATACAAATATCACAAGTATTACGATTCCGGACAGCGTAACAGCTATCGGGGAACAGGCATTTAACGGATGCACTTCTCTTACGGAGGTAAATATTTCAAAGAATTCTAAACTTGAAACAATTGGAGACGGTGCATTTTATGATACAAGGGTGCTGAAAATGTATCTTCCCGGCGGATTGAAAACGCTTGGCGGCAGTGCTTTCCAGAAAACACCTGTAGAAATTTATGATTTGAGTGATGTCTATTCTTCAGATTTTACCATCGGGGATTGGTGTATCAATAACTGGTATAATACTAAAGAAGGCGAAGTGGCACCTGAATGGGCAAATAATCATAAGGATATTTATGTAAATAACAGTGGTATTTTAGATGATTTGTTAGCTGAAAACGGTAAAAAATGTGGTTCTGTAACTAAAACCTGCTATGTGACAAACGGCGGAACAGTTGATATGACGGAAAAAGGCTTTGAAGCTGTTTCTCGCCCGGGCTACACTGTGGAATGGCACAAAAACGCAGATTTTTCCGATACGGCATATACAGGTGAGCCTCAGAACAGCCAAAACTACTATGCAAAATGGACTTTGTCTGCAAATGCGATTGAAGTTACTTACGACGCGAATATCAGCGGTGTAACGGCAAAAACGTATGCTGAAATTAAAGGAAATGAGCATCTTGCAAAAGCAAGCAGCTTTAGACGTGCCGGTTATACATTTACCGGATGGAACACAGCGAAAAATGGCACAGGCACAGCCTATGCGGTTAGTGATATTATTCCCACGACCGCGGATATTACCGTTTATGCGCAGTGGGAGCTGAATGCACCTACGGTTTCCGTAACAGGTAATGCGACAAAGCAGTATGACGGCGCGGATGTTACCCTCACAGCGGCAACGCCTGTTTCCGGTGTTACATATCAGTGGCAGAAGGACGGCGTAGCTATTGAAGGCGCAACAAAAGCTACATATACCGTGAAAAATGTTGCGGACAGCGGCAAATACACTGTTGAGATTACAGATACAGATGGCAAAACAGCCGTAAGCAGTGCGACAGCAATTTCCATTACAAAGAAAGAGGTAGCAGTGCCTACGGTGGAAAGCAAGACCTATAACGGCACGGTATTGACAGCAGATGTAACCGAAACAGCTGATTACGATGTTACAAAAAATGACGGCGGAAAGAATGCCGGTGCGTATGATGTTGTTTTAACCTTGAAGGATGCAGAAAATTATAAGTGGGCTGACAGCGAAGAAGCTGCAAAAACGATTCCTTTTACAGTTGCACCCAAGAAAGTAGAATTAACTGTAGATAATAGCACATTGAAAGGCGCAGGCAGTGTTACATTTACGGTTGACGGCGTTTGCAACGGAGATACAGCAAAGGTTGTATGCGACGTTGACAGCATTAAGGTAGAGGGCTTAAAGGCTTCTTTGCCGAATGCAACTATGGAGTATACATTTACAACAGACATGGGCGGCAATTATGAACCTGCAAGCTGTGTTGTTTCCGTAACACGCAGAAAATCCGGTTCTTCTTCCTCTGACACCTCCGCCCCGACCTACGGCGTAAGCACAGGTAAGACGGAAAACGGCGAAATCTCCGTTACCCCCGCGAAGGCGGAAGCCGGCGAAACAGTGACCATCAAGGCAACCCCCGACAGCGGCTATCAGCTGGACAAGATGACGGTAAAGGACAAAAACAACAGCGCCGTGAAGCTGAAAAAGGTGGACGATAACGAATACACATTTACCATGCCTGTCGGCAAGGTTTCCGTGGATGCGACATTCGTGCAGAAGGATGCGGCGGATGATAGCAACGCGGCTGAAGCAGGCAAGACCATTAAGCTGCAAATCGGCAGCCGTATCGTTAACGTGGATAACGAAGCAGTGATTTACGATGCTGCACCCGTCATCCGCAATGACAGAACTCTGGTGCCTATCAGAATTATCACCGAGGCTCTGGGCGGCAAGGTGGATTGGAACGGCGCGACCAAAGAGGTTACGCTCTCCATCAACGATAAGGAAATCAAGATGACTATCGGCAAGACGCTTGAAAAATATGGCGTTGCACCTGTTATCATCGACGGACGTACCTTCGTACCCGTGCGCTTCGTGGCAGATGAGCTTGGCGCAAACGTCGCTTGGGACGATGCAACCAAAACAGTGACAATCAAAACCGCTCGATAAGGCAATTCGGCGTTCATCAGAAATGGTGAACGCCATTTTTTTTGTCCCGTTTGCGAAAAAGTATTTGACAACAGGGGGCATTTTTGGTATACTAACTATTGCAGTAGGCGTTTTGTGGAGATGTACTCAAGAGGCTGAAGAGGTGCCCCTGCTAAGGGTATAGGTCATTAACGTGGCGCGAGGGTTCAAATCCCTCCATCTCCGTAGAAAAGAGACTATCGAAGGATAGTCTTTTTTATTTTGTAAAATTGAACCCATAAGGTGCGCCCAGATAAGAAACCATGAATTCTGAAATGCTGAAAGGTACGTCTACTACGTCAGTTTTCCTTGACAGCCTAAGTCAAAGGATGCCTGCGGGAAACTTCCTTGTATCCGCAGGCTTTCAGCTATTTCATTTTCTTCATGTTTTCTTACTGGGACACACCTAAAGAATTTCTATTTTATTTTAAGGAAGAGATTCTTTCGGTTTTTGTTTACAGCTTTCTGAGCCGCAGCATGGCAAGGATGAATCCGATGCTGTAGCAAAGGATGGAAAGCAGGGCAAAGGGCGTGAGAAATTTATGGATGGTTTTGGAAAGCAGGAAGGCAATCAGCATCCAGAAGCCGCTGACAGCAGAGGACAGACAAAGAATCCGCAGGGTGCTGAGGGCGGTTTTTGTTGCGTAGGCATCCTGACAGAATTCCGCCAGAAGCTTGGATTTTCCCGCTAAAAGCTTCTGCCCTTCCTTTTGAAAAAAATAGGCAAGCGCAAGCATCAGAATAATATAAATCAGCATGGAGTTGCTCCTTTCGGTTCGGTTTTTATCAGTGTAGCATTTTATCGAAAGAAAAGCAAATTTCTGTTTGCAGGAGGGGAAAGATGTGCTATGATTTGCCCAGATGGAATTTGATGGAATTTGAAAAAGACAGAGAAAGAGTTTGGAAGTTTTTTAGGAGGGGAAGAACATGACCTATCAGGAGGTTCTGGAAAACGCAAGAAAAAGAATGGCACCCAGATGCAGGGTTTGCCCCGAATGTAACGGCATTGCCTGCAAGGGCGTAATGCCGGGACCTGCCGGGAAGGGGGCTTCTCGCACCTTTCAGCGGAACGTGGCATGGCTTGGGGAGCATGTGAAGCTGGAAATGGATGTCACAGGCGGCAATCAGGAACGAAATATGGAAATTTCACTCTTTGGGAAAACCTTTGCTGCGCCGATTTTCGTTGCACCTATCGGCTTGATTCCGTATACCTATACAGAGGATATGACTGACAGGCTGTATTGTGATGCGGTGATGCTCGGCGCAAAGGCGGCAGGGATTCTGGCGTTTGGCGGCGGCGGTCCTAAGGCGGAAAATTTTTATGAGCCGCTGGAGGCAATTCGGGAGAATGGCGGCTGGGGGATTCCTACCCTGAAGCCTTGGGCGGTCGATGTGGTGAAGGAACGGCTGAAGGAGGTCGAGGCGGTGCATCCGTTTGCCTTTGCCATGGATATTGATAGCGCAGGTCTGCCCCATGCAGGTCTGGCGAATCCGCCTATGCTGCTGAAAACGGAGGAGGAGCTGCGAGAGATTGCCGCGGCAACCAATTTGCCGTTTATCGTAAAGGGTATTATGACGGCGGAAGCGGCGCAGAAGGCGGTCAGAGCAGGTGCATATGCGATTGTGGTTTCCAACCATGGCGGCAGAGTGATGGATCATGGGCTTTCGACAGCAGAGGTGCTGCCTGAAATTCGTGCGGCAGTCGGCGCGGATACAAAAATATTTGTAGATGGTGGTGTGCGCACGGGGGATGATGTGTTTAAAATGCTTGCCCTTGGCGCGGATGCGGTGCTGATTGGCAGACCCTATGTAATTGCGGCTTACGGCGGTGGTGCGGAAGGCGTGCAGCTGTATACGGAAAAGCTGAAAGCGGAACTGAAGGATGCCATGACAATGACAAGCTGCAAAAGCTTGCAGGAAATCACGAGAGATAAAATCAGGCTTGTATAAATGCAAGGTTCCTTATTGGGACACATCTAAAAAACCTTTTCCTGACGAAGAAAGGGGTTTTTGTGTTCTTGGGGAAAAAAGGAAGAGGAGTTTTCTAAGAATTAGTTGCTTTTTCTGGGAAAAAATGGTACTTTTATAATGCAAAGCATAACTGCGTTGGTGCGGATATGCGTGTAAGTGTGAAAGAAACAGGAGAGGAAAAAGCAATATGGATAACGGTTTGGAAAAAAGATACGGCTTGCTGACGGCGATTGCCATGGTAGTTGGGATTGTCATCGGCAGTGGTGTATTTTTTAAAGCGGAAAAGGTGCTGACGGCAACTGGCGGCAACCTTTCCTTAGGAATTTTGGCGTGGCTTTTGGGCGGTTTGGTGATGATTCTGTGCGCGTATAATTTTGCGCTGATGGCAACAAAGCATGAAAAGGTCAGCGGCGTTGTGGATTATGCAGAGGTTTTGGTAGGGGGAAGATATGCCTATTTTTTTGCATGGTTTGCGGCGGTGATTTATTTCCCTGCCATGACATCCGTTGTGGCGTGGGTAGCGGCAAGATATTTCGGCGTTCTGATGGGCTGGGAAATCGTCGGGCCGCAGGTTATGACGTTATCAGGGCTGTTTCTGGTGGGCAGCTATGTCATCAATGCGCTTGCGCCGAAGCTGGCAGGCAGACTGCAGGTGACCACAACGGCGGCAAAGCTGATTCCTTTATTTCTGATGGCGATTTTCGGGACGATTTTCGGCTTGAAAAACGGGATTCTGGTAGAGAATTTTACAACAACGGCAGTGCATACCTTTACGAGTAAAAATCCTCTTTTTACGGCAGTGGTAGGCACCTGCTTTGCGTATGAGGGCTGGATTTGTGCAACCTCCATCAACGCGGAATTGAAGGATGCGAAGAAAAACCTGCCCTTGGCGCTGATTTTCGGATCTGCCTTTGTGGTTCTGGTATATATTCTGTATTATATCGGGCTGGCTGGCGCAGTCAAAAATGAGGTTATGATGGCAGGCGGCGAGACGGGTGCGCGGATTGCGTTTGAAACCGTGTTCACGCAGCTTGGCGGTACACTGCTGTTCATTTTTGTTGTCATTTCTTGTCTGGGCACGTTGAACGGGCTGATGATGGCGTGTACCAGAGCGTTTTATGCCATGGGTGTCAGGGATGAAGGGCCTCGTCCGCAGGTGTTCAAGGTAGTGGATACAGTGACGAAAATGCCGACAAACTCTGCACTGATTGGTTTGATGATGGCGATGCTCTGGCTGACGTATTTTTATGGTGCAAATCTGGCACCAAAGCCCTGGTTCGGTCCCTTCTGCTTCGATAGCTCTGAATTGCCCATTGTAACGATTTATGCGATGTATATTCCCATTTTCGTGATGCAGATGAAAAAAGAACAGGAGCTTGGCTTCTTTTATCGCGTAGTGGTGCCTGCTTTGGGGGTAATTGCGAGTGCCTTTATGGTTCTGGCGGCGATTGTATCTCTCAGAAAGGCAGTGCTTTACTATCTGATTTTGTTTGCGGTGCTTATGGGAATCGGGCTTTTGCTGAAAAATTACGGACACGAGGAAGAATAAAGCGGATCAGAAAAAGAGAGAAGGTCGTATGTAAAAAGATACATACGACTTTTTTTAATTATAATATTGACATATGTCAGAATAAGTGTATACTGGAGAAAGCGGTATATGTCAAAAATAAGGAGGCGTTTCTATGGCAAGACCAAGAAAGTGCAGACGCGTCTGTGGGATGCCCCGAACAAACAGCTTTGCGCCTATGGGCAGCCAGCTTTGCGAGGAACGCATCATCATGGCGGTGGATGAATACGAGACGATCCGTCTGATTGATTTGGCAGGCTATACGCAGGAGGAATGTGCCGCGCAGATGGGCATTGCCAGAACCACGGTGCAGGGCATTTATAACGATGCACGGCGGAAGCTGGCGGATGCGTTGGTAAATGGGAAGATGCTTTTTATCGAAGGCGGAGATATTGACATTTGCGAACGGGAAAATGCCGGCTGCGGACGAAAATGCGGACAGCTTTGCCGGAAGGAAATGAAGGATGAAAAGAATAAGAGAAATTTAGGAGATGAATTTGATGAGTGAAAATTGTTCTCACAACTGCGGCAGCTGTTCTTCTGACTGCAGCAGCAGAAAACCGGCAGATTTTTTGGTACCCCCCAATGAACACAGCAAAATCAAAAAGGTGATTGCTGTTGTCAGCGGGAAAGGCGGCGTTGGGAAATCCATGGTAACCTCTACTATGGCGGTTCTGACAAACAGAAGGGGCAAAAAAACAGCTATTCTGGATGCGGATATCACAGGCCCTTCCATCCCTAAGGCATTTGGTGTGACAGAAAAGGCGTATGGCACACAGATGGGGATTCTGCCCTGCGAATCCAAAAAGGGCATCGAGATGATGTCTGTTAATCTGCTTTTGGATAATGACACAGACCCCGTAGTCTGGAGGGGGCCGGTTATTGCGGAAACCGTAAAGCAGTTCTGGAAGGATGTTGTTTGGGGGGATGTGGACTATATGTTCATCGATATGCCACCCGGCACAGGGGATGTTCCGCTGACTGTTTTCCAGTCTATCGCGATTGATGGCATTATTATTGTAACTTCTCCGCAGGAGCTGGTTGGCATGATTGTGGATAAGGCTGTAAAAATGGCGGAAATGATGAATGTGCCCATTCTGGGTATCGTGGAAAATATGTCCTACTTTAAATGTCCCGATTGCGGCGGTATCCATCATATTTTTGGGGAAAGCCAGATTGAAGCGATTGCGGCAAAGCACAATATTCCCGTTGTCTGCAAGCTGCCCATTGACCCTGCGATTGCAGCAAAATGCGACAGAGGTGCAGCAGAGGAATACGAAGGCGAATGGCTGGATCCTATGGTAGATTTTCTGGAAAAAATGAGATAATAAAAACAGGGGAGAGAATAAAATGAAAACAAAAATTGCAGTGACCTACGAAAATGGCGAAGTATTCCAGCACTTTGGGCATACAAAGGAATTTAAATTCTACACCGTAGAGGATAAAAAGATTGTGGACAGCGAGATTGTTCCCACAATGGGCAGTGGACACAGCATGCTGGCGGATTTTCTGCTGCTGAATGGTGTAACTGTTCTCATCTGTGGCGGTATCGGCGGCGGTGCAAAGGCTGCACTGGCGCAGAAGGGCATCGAACTGCGCGGCGGTGTGAGCGGCAATGCGGATGAGAAGGCGCAGGCGTATGTGGACGGTACATTGGAATACAATGCAGCGGTAGAATGTACCCATCACCATGACCACGACCATGAAAATTGTAGTGAGCATGACCATCACTGCGGCGGTCACTGCCACTGAATATTTTAAGCCGAAAACAGAATTTTGCAGGCGGAGAGACACTATTTTAGTGTCTCTTTTTTTGTACAAAATGACAAAATGTGATTATTGTATTATGTAAACTAATTTAAAATGGAGAAAATACTGCAAAAATTTAAAAAAATGATGATTTTTTATGCAAATTTACCGATGGGTATCGCAAAAAGGTGTAAAGATGTTGTTAAGATATAGTTAAAAAGTACATTTGTCACTGAGCAATAGCACAGTGCGTTTTCCATGATTTTTTTGTGGTAATTTGTCGAAGGTTCTGTGTAAAATCAATAAAATGAAGCTTTTTACTAATTTTTGCGATATAAAAAAATGCTTGAATTTACAGGGAAAATCGCGTACACTGAAAAAGCAGAAATCGAAAGACAGGTTTCATAGATTCGATTGCAACGTAGTATCCGTTTTCGTGGGGACGGAAAATTTTTTTAGCCATGATATAAAGAATACGTTAAGATAGAATAAAGAAACTGTTAAGATTTCAATAGCAATTTTATTGCACTTATAATCAATTACATTTTTTGGGAGGGAATTGTAAATGGAAACTTTTAACAACGTAGTGCTGTCCATCAAGGATTTCTTGTGGGGACCTATTATGCTGTGTCTGCTGATTGGTACACATGTGCTGTTAACAATCAGAACAAAAGTCATTCAGAGAAAGACCTTTACAGGTATCAAACTTTCCGTAACACCCGATGCAGAGGCATCCGGTGATATCGGCGGCTTCGCTGCTCTGGCAACAGCTCTTGCAGCTACTATCGGTACCGGTAATATCGTAGGTGTTGCAACTGCAATCGGCATTGGTGGCCCCGGTGCTGTATTCTGGATGTGGTTCACAGGTCTGCTGGGTATGGCAACCAAATATGGTGAAGCAACACTGGCAGTTAAATACCGTGTAAAAGCAAAAGACGGCTCTTTCATCGGTGGTCCCATGTACGCTCTGGAAAGAGGTCTGGGTCATAAATGGCTGGGTGTCCTGTTCGCAATCTTTACAGGTATCGCTTGCTTCGGTATCGGTAACATGACACAGGCAAACTCCATCGCAGAATCCATGAATGGTACATTCGGCGTACCTAAGATTGCAACAGGTATCGTTCTGATGATTATCACAGGTCTGGTTATTCTGGGCGGCGTTAAGTCCATCTCCAAGGTATGTGAAAAGCTGATTCCTCTGATGGCAGGTCTGTACATCGTAGGTTGTATCGTAATCTGCGTAATCAATGGTGCTCATATTCCCGCAGCTTTCGCAGCAATCGTACAAGGCGCATTCAACCCTGCAGCAGCAGGCGGCGGCTTTGTTGGTGCAACAGTAGTAGCATGTATCCGTGCCGGCGTATCCCGTGGTCTGTTCACAAACGAATCCGGTCTGGGCTCTGCTCCTATCGTTGACGCATGTGCGGCAACAAGAAACCCTGCAAGACAGGCGCTGATTTCCATGTCCGGTGTATTCTGGGATACAATCGTAGTTTGCTTGCTGACAGGTCTGGTTCTGGTATCCTCTATCATTAAAGACCCCGTAGGTATGGAAGGTCTGGTAGGTGCGAACATGACAGCAGGTGCGTTCAACGCTATCCCCATTGTTGGTCCCGCAGTTCTGACATTCGGTCTGCTGACATTCGCTTGGTCCACAATTCTGGGTTGGTCCTACTATGGTGAAAGATGTTGGGTATACCTGTGCGGCGTTAAGTCCATCATGCCTTTCCGTGTTGTTTGGACATTTGTTGTACTGGTAGGTTGTGTAGCTGCACTGGATGTAGTTTGGAACGTTGCTGACGTACTGAATGCTTGTATGGCATTCCCCAACTGCGTAGCTTTGATTGGTCTGAGCGGTGTTATCGCTTCCGAAACAAAGAAATATGTATGGGATAAGAATGCAGAAATGGGCGGTCTGATGAAATGGATGGATGACGTTGCTCCTCAGCTGGACAAATAATCTTCCTTTCAGAAAAGAATCCGATTTCATATTGAGCATGACCCACGTATAAAATTCACACCCTCTGTGCGAAAGCGCAGGGGGTGTTCTTTTGCTTGCGGACAGATGTATGCGGTGAAAAATAGTTTATTCGCATGAATATTATAACGTATAAACTGGAAAAAAATACCATTTCTGATGGAAATATGGAAGGTGATTTGTTGTTTATTTTGCACAAATTGACAATTGGAAAAAAATTACAAATTTAGAAAAAAAGAAGAAATGTCAAAAGTCGATGGAAGATGCAGTTTTTTTGTGCAATTTAACAGGTGGAATCAATATCCAAGCGGACTGTTTGCGTCAAACTGCATTGTTTTATGGGAAGGACATTTGTTTTCTGTGTGTTTTTTGGCATTGTAAAATTGTTATATAAAGTTGCGTTATTTTATAGTTTAGACATACAAAATGCACATAAAGACAAAATGTGTCCCACGCTTCACCGGAAAAAAGTGCTTGTTTTTTGCGTGGGATGCGGTAAAATAATATCAGGTTTTGAAGTTTGAATACAGTTTTTTCAGAGCCGTTTGAGCAAGGATTTTTCTGTTTTTTGTATTCGTGGGGATAGGAAAAAACTTTGAAAAAGCTTTTATGAAGAAACTGAATAAAAATTCAGGCCGCGTGATTATTCTAATATTATAATTCATTATTTAGGGAGGGAATTATATGGAAGCTTTTAACAATGTGGTGCTGTCCATCAAGGATTTCTTGTGGGGACCTATTATGCTGTGTCTGCTGATTG
>ENA-ORTY01001616-ORTY01001616.1-human-gut-metagenome-genome-assembly--contig:-NODE-1616-length-24477-cov-3.707845_pt1 | contig 24477 bp, 24 predicted proteins | sample MGYA00241917_ERZ509198 | MGnify/ENA primary metagenome ERZ509198 (study PRJEB26280, sample SAMEA2338857) | human gut metagenome | biome: human gut; feature: human-associated habitat; material: faeces...
CCCTCAAGCTCGCCAAGGGCTACTGGGGCAACAAATCCCGCCACTTCAAGATGGCAAAAGAACAGGTGATGAAGTCCGGTCGTTATGCTTACGTTGGCCGCAAGCAGAAGAAGAGAGACTATCGTCAGCTGTGGATCACTCGTATCAGCGCTGGCTGCAAAGCCAATGGTATGAACTACTCCACTTTCATGCACGGGCTGAAACTGGCTGGCATCGATATGAACCGCAAGATGCTCTCTGAGACTGCGATTCACGATCCCGCTGCGTTCACCGCCCTGTGCAACGCTGCAAAGGCAGCTCTGAACTAATCAGAAGATGCAATACCGGATATTAACCTCAGGGTAATGTCCGGTATTTTTTATTTCAGAAAAACCAGTAGAAAGGATTTTGCAGGTATGGTTACCATTGATTTTACCGGGAAGAATTACATTGTGACCGGCGGTGCGGGCAGCATCGGCCGTGCCATTGCGGAGACCATCGTGTCCTGCGGCGGACGGGTCTGCGCCATGGATATTGACAGCAAAACGCTGGAGGAAATGGCCAGCCAGCTGCCGGCGGATCTGTTTTATCCGCTGCCGGTGGATCTTTCCTCTCCGGAAGAGATCCGGCGCAATTTTGCGGAGGTGATCGCCCGTTTTGGCCAGCTCCACGGCTTGGTCAACTGTGTGGGTGTGCTGAGCACCCGCCGATTCGAGGAGATCAGCCAGGAGGAGTGGGATCGGGTCATCCGCATCAACCTCACCGGTGTTTTTGCGGCAATTCAGTCGGTTTATAGCCACATGAAGGAGCACAGATACGGCCGGATTGTGAATGTATCCTCCGTGGCCGGTAAAGTTGGCGGCGGCATTATGGGACGCGGCGCGTACGCCACCAGTAAGGCGGGGCTGAATGGCCTGACAAAGGTGGTCGCCAAAGAGGGAGGCCCCTTCAATGTCTGCTGCAACACGGTATGCCCCGGTTGGACGGACAGCCGGATGATCAATGATCTGATGGACGATGCCAATTACAGCCGCATCCAGAATATGGTTTCCATGGCTCGCCCTGCCACAGCCCAGGAGGCTGCCTGGCCGGTGGTGTTTTACCTGAGCGATCTGGCGGCCTATGTCAACGGTGAGATCAGCGATGTGGACGGCGGTCTGACTTACGACGGCTGAGGCCGATTCTCTTGAATAAGAAAAAGGACGGTGAAAACCGTCCTTTTTCTTATTCAGTGGCGCGCAGCCGTTCCACAACAGTGGATTTGGCCACACTGCGGTATACCAGAAGAGGTACTATAATGCCAATCAAAAGGAAGACCGGGGCAATCATCAGGATGGGCAGGAAGGTGAAGTGGTAAGTAAAGAACCAGAACATTCCTTCCAACGCCGGTTTCATGATGGGGGTCAGAGCCAGATTGAGGATCAGACAGAGACCAATGGAAATGGCTGCATAGAGGATACCCTCGGTCATCAGCATCTGTTTGAGTTGTTGGCCGGTCATTCCGATGGCCTGGAGCATAGCCAGTTCCCGTTTGCGGGCAATGATACCGGTGAGAATGGCATTGATGAAGTTCAGTACGCCGACCAGTCCCACGATGAAACTGAGCACACCGCCCATCATCAGGAACATGGAACGGGTTCCCTCAAATTCTTTGGCATACAGGGCTTTGCTCTCGTAGTCCAGTTCTGGGGCGATATTCTGGGTGTAATCGGTCAAAAAAGCCTCCATGGATGCATTGCTTTCCTCAGTGGTGTTGAACGCATAGTACATAACACTGTCTGTTCCCGTGTCCCGGATAAAGGTTTCGGAGGATAAAACGAATTCATCTGCGCCGTAGTATCGGTAACTGATTGGATGTGGAACGCTCACCAATGCGGCAACTGTGTAGTCCACATCTCTGTATTTCACAGCACGCTCGACCCATTTGGAACCGTTCGGAATATCCTCAAAGGTGTCATATGTTTCTCCGGTATCTGGGTCAAAGTATTCGTATTCCTCCACATATCGCAGGGATACGGTGTCTCCCAGTCTGGCCCAGTGGCTGTCCATGTAAGGTTCTCCGTAGTCATTTTCCGTATAGACCGCAGCAATGTAATTGCCGTTGGGGTCACTGAGCTTGCTCAGATCGCCATCTAGCAGGGTCAGATGTTCCAGAGCAAAGGGGTCCATGCCGTAAAGCTGTGCAGGGGCGGCCAGCAGGCCGTTTTCACGCCGTTCCATGAAACGAACTTTTGCGTCCAATTCCTCTGAAGAACTCCAGGTACCCTGAATAGAACGGTAGAATTCTTCAGTGACGGATTCTTCCACGGCGGAGGTTTTTCCATAGATCCTGCCACCTTCCGTGACACCGTCCTGGGCATTGATGTTGTCAATGGCGGATTGAGGGAGTCCCATCTCCTGATTGAAAAGCTCTCCGCCGGTTTGGAACTGCCCGGCATCGGCCAGGATGAAGTCACTGGCGGTGAAATTAGAGATGTATTTTTCCATGTCAAATCCGTTGGTCAGCGTGAAAGTGAGATTCAGCAGTACCACAGCCAGGGACAGGGAGAGGATGGTGATGACCGTCTTTTTCCGACTGCGTCCCAAATTGGCCAACGCCATGGAGAATAGGGAAACACTGCCCCGGGAGCGCTTGGTCTGTTTGTGGATTTGATCGGCCTCGGTATAGCGTACGGCCTCCACCGGGGAGACTTTGGCGGCCATGCGGCCGGGTTTCCAACAGGACAGGAGAACTGTGACCAGAGAGAACAGTGCCGCCCCCAGAAAGATCAGGGGATTGGTGGAGGTGACGCTGACCACACCGTTCAACCTGGCCACAATGACGGGGGTCAATGCGCCGCCGACGAGCCATCCAAGCAGCAAACCCAGGGGGATTCCCGCCAGGGAAAGGAGCAGCGCCTGCAGCCGAATGATCCGTCGGAGCTGCCGGGGAGTGGTGCCGATGGTTTTCAGCAGACCATAAAACCGAATGTCTCCGCTGACGGAGATTTGGAATACATTATAGATGATCAGATAGCCGGTAAAGAGGATGAGCAGAAGCATAGCTGCGAGGGCAAGAGCGGTGCTGAGATCCATATTTTCAGACAGCTGCGCTCCGGTATAACCCCAGTTCACGCCGGTGTCGATAAAGTTGCCTTCTACCTTGCTCTGGCTTTGATAGCCGTAGTTGGCGAGAATTTGATTGAGGTCCTGGTCAATGTGTCGGGCGCCGCTTTTGAGCATCACATCCAGATTGTAGGAGGCGGTCATGCCGTCCTCTGCCTCACCGGGAATAACGCCGCAGGCATCCCAGATGGCCTGCGCCCGGCTCTCCGGAATCAGAATGTGGTTGGCAACAACGGCCGGGTCATATTCCCACCAGCCGCAGAGCGTAAAAGTCTGGGTGGTCTGGTGACCGTCCACATAGAAAGTCACGGTAAAGGAGGCGCCAAGCTCCGGCTCCACCCCCAGCAGTGCCAGGATGCGGGTATCCGTTGCAGCCTCGTCAGTCCCTTCCTGGGGCAGACGGCCTTCCACCGGATCACAGAACATCCAGTGCGCCTGATTTGCGTCAGAATATCCAATCTCCACATGGGATTTGTTGAACGGCACATCCGTGGGCATCCCCACAAAGCGCCGCAGACCCCATTCTTCGATCAGCGGATCGTCCCGCAATTCCAAAAACTGTTCCTCAGTGAGGTATTTGAAACCGCCGTGGCTGAAACCGCCCACCTGTCGGAAGTTGGACTGCTGAAACCCCTCATTGATGGATAAGGCGATGGTGAACAGAGAAGTGAACAGCAGTGTGGTCAACGCAATGGCCAGAATGGCGATCAGATTGCGGGTTTTGGCGCCTTTGAGACTGCGCAGTCCCAGACGGCGGATACATCCCCGATTTTTGACATTTTTCATGGCGTTCACCGCCCCTCATCGCTGCGGATTCGTCCGTCTTCGATACGGATGATCCGATCTGCCAGCTGTGCGATTTCTTCGTTGTGGGTGATCATCACGATGGTCTGGCCAAACCGCTGACTGGTAATCTTCATCAGACTCAGCACATCCTGGCTGGTGCGGCTGTCCAGATTTCCGGTTGGCTCATCCGCCAGGATGATGGCCGGTTTTGTGGCAAGTGCTCTGGCAATGGCCACCCGCTGCTGCTGACCGCCGGAGAGCTGATTGGGCAGGCTCTCCAATTTCTTTTCCAGACCCAATGCATCGGTGATTTGATAGACATAATCCAGATCTACAGGGTTTCCGTCCAGTTCAATGGGAAGAACGATGTTTTCATACACATTCAGCACCGGCACCAGATTGTAGGCCTGAAAGACAAAACCGATTTGCCGACGGCGGAAAATGGTCAGCTCGTCATCTTTCAGAGAGAAAATGTCCTTACCATCCACCAGTACCTTACCGGAGGTGGGGCGGTCCAATCCGCCGAGCATGTGCAGCAGCGTGGATTTTCCGGAGCCGGAAGTACCCACGATGGACAGAAACTCGCCCTTTTCCACGCTCAGATCCACGCCATCCAGGGCGTGGACAGTGGTATCACCGGTCCCATAATATTTTTTCAAGTCATGTGTTTCCAGTATTTTCATAATGCCCTCCATAAAAATCATCTGTGCTGAAATGGGGCAATGCCCTTTCTCAACACAGATGATACCAGATCAATCTTACCAGAATCTTTCCGGGAAGAAAAAGATTCTAACAGCTTTGACACAATTCCCGCCGATTATGACAGACGGGGGAGAAAAGCGGAAAAGACGGAACCTTTTCCGGGGGTACTGGAGAGTTTGATGTATCCCTGTTCACTGGAGAGAATCTGTCGGGCAAGATACAGCCCAATCCCCACGCCATCATCCTGCTGCACTTGCGGGCCGCGGTAAAAGCGCTGAAAAACCTGGGCCTGTTCTGATTCCGGGATTCCGATACCGGTATCTGCCACATCGATGCGGCAGAACAGTTCATAAACCTGGACGGAAATGGATACCGCCCCGCCGGACGGTGTATATTTGATGGCGTTGTCTACGAAATTTCCAAGGGCCTCGGCAGTCCATTTGGGATCGAAACAGGCTGTGGTTTCGGCGGGGCAGGACTGGCTCAAAGTGAGACCATGGGCCTGGGCTTTGGAGAGAAATGTCTGATAAAGGGATTGGGTCAGTTGTTCCACGCTGTTTATTTCGGGGCGCAGCTGCACAACGCCGGTCTCCAATCGGGAAGTTTTCACCAGAGCCTGAATCAGAAAGTCCAGTTTGTCTGTCTGGGTGCTGATCTGCTCCGCCAGGTTTTTGGTTGCGGGGGTCAGTTCCTGTTCCTGCAGCAGTTCGGAATAGAGCCGGATATTGGCGATGGGCGTTTTGGTCTGGTGGGAAATATCTCCGATGGTCTGGGTAATGTGTGTCCGGTCTGCCTCAATATTGGCGCGTGAGAGGGCGCTGACTGCCAGAAAACGGTCCAGCTTGTTTTCCAGGCGGGATAAACGGCTCTCGTTATAGTGGGATGGGGTGAACGCGCCCCGAATCACATCGTCCAGCATGCGCTCCAACGTACGCAAGGTATTTCCGACATACAGAGCGTAAATCAGGGCACCGATCCAGGGAATCAGGAAGATCAAGAGGAGCAGTAAATTGCGTAAGGACATATCATTTCACCGCCCATGTATAGCCAATCCCGTACACCGTTTGGATGAATTGGGGATTTTTCGGATCATCTTCCAATTTTCCGCGCAGCCGCCGAATGGCCACGGACAGGGCATTTTCATCCACGAACTCCCCGCCGTCCCAAACTTGATCCAGCAGCCGTTCCCGGGTGAGGGTGCGTCCACGGTTTTCAATCAAAAGCTGCAGCAGGCGCTGTTCTGTGCGGCTCAGAGAGAGTTCTCGGCCGCCCTTGTGAAACTGTAAGTTCTGAAAATCCAGTTCCAGATCACGGATGCAGATAGGCGCTCGCGTTGCTGATGCTGCGCTGCGCCGCAGTGCGGCGTCCACTCTGGCGCGGAGAACGGCCAAAGAAAAGGGTTTGGTAATATAGTCATCCCCACCGGCCTCCAGTCCCATCACTTCGTCCAGTTCGGTATCGTTGGCGGTGAGAAAAATGACGGGGGTGCCGGAGTGCGCCCGGATCTCCCGGCAAAACGCCAGTCCGTTTCCATCCGGAAGATTGATGTCCAGAAGGATCAGATCCGGGGACAGGGCAGAGAGGGCTTGTCGGGCGTGAGCCAGATCCGGACAGGTGGTCACCTGCCGATCGCTGCTTTCCAACGCCAACGCAATGCCGCTGCGCAGAGCGGAGTCATCTTCAATAATCAGAATCTTTGCCATGGTAGATCGAAACTCCTTTGTTTGCTGTGGCTCATTATACAGGATTTGCTGCCGGATTTCCAGAGCAGCGTAGGGAAAGAGAAGGGGACTGCAAAAAAATTGACTTGTACTGGGGAACATGATAAAATGATTTCATTCAAAGGTTCCTTTGAAAATGAACAATAGGAGGCGTTTTTATGAGCAAAAAGGTATTGCTGTTGTGCGGTGATTTCACAGAGGATTACGAGACCATGGTTCCGTTCCAGGCGCTTTCCATGCTTGGGTATCAGGTGGACGCAGTCTGCCCGGATAAAAAGGCGGGAGATACTGTGGCCACGGCGGTTCACGATTTTCTGGGTGAGCAGACCTATACCGAACTGCGGGGACATAACTTTGCGCTGACTGCGGATTTTGATGCGGTGAAGACGGAAGAGTATGTGGGCCTGTTTATCACAGGCGGCCGCGCTCCGGAGTATATCCGCCTCAATGCCCGTGTGTTGGAGATTGTCCGGGAGTTCTTTGCAGCGGGAAAACCGGTGGCGGCAATCTGTCATGGTCCTCAGGTCCTGGCGGCGGCTGGTGTGCTCCAGGGATACCGTGCCACGGCCTACCCTGCGGTGGGACCGGATATCACATTGGCAGGGGGAACTTATGTAGAAGTTCCTGCCGATCAGGCTGTGGTGGACCGCAATCTGGTCACGGCGCCGGCATGGCCCGGAGATACGGCCATTGTCCGAGAGTTTGCAAAACTCATGGGCGCCAAGTTTGAAATCTAACTGAAACCAATGGGAATTCCCGGCAGGGCCAGGCTTTGCCGGGAATTTTTGAGGCATCGAAAGAGGAGACAGAAGATGCGAGACAAACGGACGGTCATCGGACAGATTGCCTATGGCCTGGCGATCACCGGATTGACGGCCGGGGCGTTTTTCACGCCCATTACCCTGACCGGTGGACTGGAAATCCCGCTGTCGGCGGTGGAATCGCGGTCTTATACCATGCAGAGTCCATCGGCGTCGGAAAGAAAATCAACAGCGGTGAAACTTTCGCAAGGAACGCTGCCGGAGCGCTTTCCACGAACGGATGCGTGGAATTTGATTCTGGTCAATCCCTGGCATCCAATCCCAGAGGACTACACAGTGACCCTTTGGGATTTGGAGAATGGACAGGCAGTGGACGAACGGTGTTATGAAGATTTGGAGGCCATGCTGACGGATTGTCGGACGGCGGGACTGCAGCCTCGGATCTGTTCTTCCTACCGGACGCAGGAAACCCAGCAGGCGCTTTATCAAAACAAGATCAAACGCTTGATTCGTCAGGGATACAGTCAGCAGCAGGCGGAGACAGAGGCGGCAAAAGTGGTGGCGTTTCCTGGCACCAGTGAGCATCAGTTGGGACTGGCACTGGATATTGTGGATCAGCAGTATCAAATTCTGGATACCAAACAGGAAGAGACTGCGGTGCAGCAGTGGTTGATGGAGAATAGCTGGAAGTATGGTTTCGTTCTGCGCTATCCCAACGGAAAAAGCGACATCACTGGAATCATTTACGAACCGTGGCACTATCGTTATGTGGGGCGGCAGGCTGCGGAACAGATGCAGGAACTGGAACTTTGCCTGGAGGAATACCTTGAGCTGCTGTCCGGAGAAGACTAAACGGCGTCGAACCTGTGCATCGCGCAGGCCCGGTGCCGTATTTTCGTAGGGAGTTCTCAAAGCCCCAGCAGGGTGAGCAGACCGCTGAGGACACTGCCGCCCACCAGTAATGTCAACCAGAATGTGAGGAAAGCCCGTTCTGTTTTGACAAGCTCGGCAGATTTTGGGGATACAGAGAATGGGATCAGGTCTTGTTGTTTCGTCTCTCTCATGGGGATTCTCCTTTACAAGCGTTCTTGGTAATGACAGAATACCAGTTCAGCTGTACCAAAAAGAGGAGAACCGCAGGAACTAAAAAAGGCCATACCGTTTTTGGTATGGCTTGCCATGAGAAAACACGCTCCGCGCTTAGCGCGGAGCGTGCTGCTTATAGAACTTACTTCTTCAGCTGAGTGTCGCCCTGCAGGGTAACAGCGCCCTTGTGAGGACCAGCCTTGAACATATTCTCGGTCACAAAGTACTTTGCGTCCTTGATACGGCTCCAGTTCTCCTCGTAGATACGCTTGTAGCCGATCTTGGTGATCTTCCACTCGCCATCGATCTTTGCGTAGTCGATGTCATAGATAGCGGTGCCGCGGACGTTCCAGTTGGTAGCCAGGATGATCAGGTAGTCATGCAGATACCACTTGCCGTGAGCGGTGACGCCATCCTCGTTGATGGTGATCTCGGGAGTATGGCCGTTGTGCTGAGAGATCATGGCGCTGTCGTTCATCTGAGCCTCGTAGTACTGACGCAGGCCGCCTTCGCCCTCGTAGTGGTCGAACACCAGACGACCATCAGAGAATGCGGTGTGGAAAGTGGGGGCAAACACTTCGCCCAGCTCGTCCCACAGTTTGCTGTCCAGGCAGCGATAGTACTTGCCCTGCAGTTTCTGAATTTCAGCGATGGCTTCCAGCCGTTCGACTCTCTTCAACAAATCTTCCATGAGTAATAACCTCCTTAAATTCGTCCCCCATCTGCGGGGGAGCAGTCACATTGGACGTTGAACTTAATATACCATATTGACGGAAACATCACAAGCACATTATCCAAAATTTTAATAACAAAAATGAAAAAAACAGTTTTTTGTATAAAGTGCATAATTTTAAGGCAAATTTCTCTCTGCTAAAAAATAGGCAAGAAAATTCCCCGAACACAAAGTGTCCGGGGAATAGAAATGCTCAAGGCAGAAATCAGCCTTCGGGATACTGATTGTCGTAGTTCTCCTGGATGCAGGAAATGACCAGGGTCAGAATGTCGTTGGTGGGAGTGGGGATGCCCAGCTCTTTGCCGTACTCTGCGATCTTGCCGTTCAGCACGGAGATCTCGGTCTGACGCTTGTGCATCAGAGCGTCCTGGCACATGGAGGGGTAGTAGTCGCCAATGTTGGTGATGATGTCAGCCAGGTCGTTAGCCAGGAAGTCATCAGCGTTGATGGCAGTGCCGCGAGCGGTAGCAACAGCAGCAGCCTCACGGACAACGCCTTCGAACAGCTTGTAGCCGGGTTCGCAGGCAGCAACATACTTGATCTTCAGGCGGGTAGCAGCGCAGACAGTGTTCACAGTAGCGTTGACCAGAACCTTCTTCCAGATGTAGTAGTAGATGTCGTCCTTTCTCCAGTAAGCGTCGCAGCCGCCGTCGCGGTAGCACTTCAGCATGTGCTCGCAAGCCTTGTCGGTCAGCTCGGAACGCTCAGCGCCGCCGAAGTTCATCTGCACATCGCCGGAGGGAGTGGAAACACACTCGCCGGGAGCGGGCAGAGCGGTGCCCAGAACGCCGGAACCAATGACGCAGCGGTTCTTGGGGAAGACCTTGAACAGCTTGTCGTCGTTGCCCAGACCGTTGATCAGGGAAACAGCGACGGTGTTCTCACCAACGATGGGCATAGCGTCCTGGATAGCCTGATCCAGCTGCGTAGCTTTGGTCATGAAGATGACGATATCGATGGGGCCTTCAGCAGCAGCAGCTTCAGCAGCGGTGGTGTAGGTACGGAAACCGGTCAGCTGGGTGACGATGTCCTTGTACTCGCCGTTGCCTTCCTGATGATGGATGGTGAACTTCATGCCGTCCTTTGCGACTTTGTCCATATGATCTTTGTAGCGGTCGATCAGGATCATCTCCGCGCCGCCCTTGCGCAGGTAGGATGCAAACACGCTGCCGGCAGCGCCGGAACCATACATTGCGATTTTCATTTGTTTTTTCCTCCTAAGAATTGTTTATGTATTGGCTTTGTACTGGCTGTCATAATTATTCTGCATACAGGAGATGACAGAAACCAGTACAGAGTTGACGGGAGTGGGAATGCCGTACTTCTTGCCATACTTGACGATGGCGCCGTTGAGTACGGAAATTTCAGTTTGGCGCTGATGGATGAGCACATCCTGGGCCATAGAGGGGTAATAAGTGGAGAACCCTGCGGCAAGGCGGGGCATTTCTGCCTGCATCTGCGGCCAAAGATCACCGGCGCCGTCGGCCTGGGCCACGGCACAGCCTTCTTTCCAGACCTGCCAGACCAAATCCTGGCCAAATTCGTCAGCCAGCAGGGGGCCGACTTTTATACGGGTCACAGCGGAAAGCGTGTTGTAACCGGAATTGGAGATGGCTTTCTTCCAGATAAAAGGTTTGATATTTTCTTCGTAGCGGGCCTCACATCCACCGCGGATGAAAGTTTCCTGGAGATACTGGCCGACCCGGTCGTTCAGCACACTTTTCCGAGAGGCACCAAAGTGCATGATGATTCCGGATTCCGGTTTGGAAACGCATTTGCCCGGACAGGGCAGTTCCGTGCCGATGGTACCGAATCCGCAAATGATTCGATCCTCCGGCAGGTATTTTGCAAGAATATCGTCGTTGCCCAAGCCGTTCTGCAAGGAGACTACCACGGTTTCCGGGCCGATACAGGGCATCACGGAGGGCATTACACTGTCGGTTTGGGTGGCTTTCACCATCAGGATTACCACGTCCATCACGCCGATGTGTTCAGCGGTCGGTGCGGTATGAAATCCGGTGAGTACTTCCTCGCCGGCGGGGGACACAAAGGTCAGTCCCTGTTGGGCGATGGCGTCCATATGCGCCTGGTACCGATCTACTAAGTAGAGATCCGCGCCGCCTTTTTTCAAATAGGCTGCAAATACGCTGCCGGCAGCGCCGGAGCCGATCATTGCAATTTTCATACGCTACTCCCTTTCAAAATGATTTCACATATATGAAAATTATAGAATGTACCCTGGAGTTGCATCAACTTTCGTGCAATATGTTCCCAAGAAAGGAGGAATCCTTGCAGAATAGATGCAAAATAAACTGCTTTTTTCGAAATGAAAAGGGCTTGTCAGAAGTAAAACAAAGATTATGAATCAAATCAGGGACAAAAAATAGAAAAAATAAAGAAATTGCACACGAGTAGAATCGTTTTAGCGGATGGGGATGGGGTTGTCATACGAAAAAGCAGCCTGGCTGATGCCGGTGCGAATATGTTCGTTCATCAGCTGCCGTGCCAGTTCCGGCATATGCATTTTGATTGCCGATGCAATGGCGCTGTGCTGATGGGCGCACTGGGCAGACCAGGGATTATCTATGTCAGTATCCACAAATTCCGTATAGTAGTTCTGATATCGGGTCAGGGGAGGCAGGAGCTGTTCATAGCAGCTTTGAATGTATTTGTTTTCACAATGATCGATGATCAAGCGGTGGAAGGGCATTTCCACCTCTTTCAGAGCCTGGCTGTCCCGGCGCTGGAAGGCACGCTTGTATTCAGAAGAGTAATTTTCCAGCCCTGCAATCACATCATAGTTGGCTGTTTCCGCGCACAGATAGGCAGCCTCGGATTCGATGGCGGCCCGGGCATTGTACAGACAGATCAGTTCCTTCATGGTCAATGCAGAAACATAAAATCCGCTGGCGTTGGGTCGGATCTCCACAAAACCAATGGAACAGAGCTGATTGATAGCTTCTGTCACAGGGGTTCTGGAAATTCCCAATTCTTTCGATATATTATTAATGTTAAGCTTTGTGGAGGGGGCCAATGAAAGAGATACGATCTCATCAAATAAAAGGTCAGCCACCACATCCCCCAGTTTTGCAAACGGGTTTTTATCCAGACACTCCTGAAGTTTTTTCTGATCCATATATACTACGCTCCTCAACCTGCCTTCAATTCAAAAAACGAAAATGCAAAAATCACTCACTTAGCACTTTTTTGATGGAATTGAAAAACATAAAATCCTATGCATTGATAAATTATCATAAAACACAGTCTATTTTCAATAACGGATTCCTTTATTTTTGACTAATTTTTGAACACTTTTCTTGTGGAAACCAACGAAACTTGCATTTTTAGGAGTTAAGTTCTTAACAATGAACAAATTATGAACCAAAAAAGCGGTTAAAGAAATAACTAATAACTAAAATAGAAACAAAAATTGAATATATTTTCGAAAATGTGTTCTTTTTAATGCATCAAAATCGGACGTGATTCCTGTCGATGCATTAAAATTGAAACAAATGGAAAAGTGACCCTATAATTCTCACATCAGCGGATCTGCGGTCCCGGGAAAGCCGCATGTCCAGTATCATCAAACGCTTATCATCGTGAAAGAAAAAAAGGAGTAGAGAAATGGAAAACAACACTGCATTGAAAAGCTCCTGGGCGGCAGCCTTCACAGTTGCATCTGTGTGGTTCGGCACGCACGTCGGCGGCGGTTTCGCAACCGGTAACCAGGTCGTTAGTTACTTTGTTCAGTACGGTATCACCGGATTTATCTGGCCGATCCTGTCTATGGCCCTGCTGGCATGGGTGATGTACGTGGTCATGCGATTCGCTCGTCTGCGCGGCCTGACCAACTACAAAGACACCTTTGCAGAACTGTACCCCAACCCCAAAATGGAAATCCTGTTTGAGATTTTCTATGTGATTATCATTCTGGCTGCTGTGGCCGCTGCTGTTTCCGGCGCTGCAAACCTGGTTGAGCAGTTCCTGCACCTGCCTTATGTGCTCAGCTGCCTGGTGGTTATCGCTTGCCTGGTGGTTCTGTCCATCTTCGGCATCAAGCTGATCATCGCTGTTTCCACCTTCCTGTCCGCAGGTATTCTGGTCATCGTGGCCATCATGTTCGTCGTTGGTCTGACCAATGCTCCTCTGAGCATCGGCGAGGCTGTGGAGGCAACTCCCGTGAACAATGCCGCTTACGCATTCTTCCGCGGCGTGCCCGTGTACGCTGGTTTCCAGTGCGTGTCCATTCCTTCCATGATTGCTGCAGCTACTACTGTCACCAACAACAAGGGTGTTAAGAGAGCTGCTGTTCTGGGTGGTCTGATGAACGGTCTGGCTCTGGCTGCATCCGCTCTGATGCTGCTGACCTGGTATCCCTCCATCGTTGCTGGCGAGGCTCTGACTCTGCCCAACCTGTTTGTGTGCCAGAGCATCGGCTGGCAGTGGCTGACCGTCATCTACTCTCTGCTCCTGTTCTGCGCTTTCATCTCCACTTCTGTGACTCTGGTCTTCTCCATGATCGACCGTTTCCAGAACAAGCTGCCCGAGTCTGTTCCCCAGGCTGGCCGCAAGATCATCGTTGGCGCTATCGTGATCGCACTGTGCTTTGCAGTTTCCCTGCTGGGCCTGAGCGTCATCATCTCCAAGGTGTACGGCTACTGCGGTTACTACGGCATCATCTTCATCATGATCCCTGTTCTGATCTGGGGCACCAAGAAGAACAAGGAGTGGGTTGCAACCCATCCCAACTGCTTGGACGACTGATCGCAGTTCAAAAATTTCCCAAAACAATAAAGCGCGGCTATGCCGCGCTTTTTGTTTATTCCTGATTAAAAAAAGAGCCATCATGTCCTTTGGAAATGATGGCTCTTTTTCTCATTCTGCATCAACAGGAATCTGAATGATTTCTCGTTTGCTGCGAATGGCATATAATAATGTATTCATCGTTCCGCCGGAACTGCCGTTGAAAGCGGCGATGACAACGGAAGAATTGTCTACCATATATTGATTTCTGCGGTGCATACAGTCCGGCGTATATACCTGGCTGACCAGTGTCTGATAATCGCTTTCCTCTGACAGCGTCTGCCACCTGGTACGCAGCGCGGGGGACCAGTGCTCCGCTTGCCCGGCGTAGGGAATCGCTGCCTCTAATGTGATTTCCGGATGCTTTTTCCGCAGTTGAAGTACGGCCTCGCCGAAATAGAGGTCGCCGCCGTTGGCCATGCCGCAGATATAGTGACGGATTCCGGACTCATATACGGCCTCTACGGCATCATAGATCTGCGTTTTGAGCTGGATACACCGGGAATCGGCCTCGTTATATTTCCAGGGCAATTTCGATGCCCGGTGCCCGGTGAAACAGCAGGTGGTTTGAATGTCCGGCATGATCATACCTCCTCCGGAAAAAGACTACGGGAATATTATATAACTTTCACAAAGGTATTGCAATTTGAAAATAATCGGCTATAATAGAACCATAACAACTGAATCGTTGTCTTCGGGGCAGGGTGAAATTCCCTACCGGCGGTGATAGTCCGCGAGCCATCATGGCAGGAACCGGTGCAATTCCGGTACCGACAGTTGCGCACAGCGCAGCACAGTTCGACTGTGTAAAGTCTGGATGAGAGAAGATCGCATCAAGTATTTGTGCGTCCGAGAGACAATGTCTTTCGGGCGTTAAATTTTATCCCAAATGGGAAATCAAGTACGAGGTGTGAGAAAATGAAAGAATTGCTCCAATCCGCAAAAGAAAATGTTGGGTTTCTGCTGGTGTGTCTGCTAATCTTCCTGGCCCTGTATGCCGTGGCGGCGCTGGCACAGAAACAGTTTGCCAGTTCCTTGAAGGAAGTTACAAAAGCCCGCAGAATCTCTTATATTGCCATGTTTTCCGTGTTGGCTGCTGTGCTGATGTACCTGGAGATCCCCCTGTTTTTTGCCCCCAGTTTTTACGAGCTGGACTTCAGTGAGGTACCTGTCCTCATCTGCACATTTTACCTGGGACCCACAGCCGGCGTTACTGCTGAACTGGTCAAGGTCATCCTGAAAATCTTCCTGAAAGGCACGACCACTGCTTTTGTAGGCGATTTTGCAAACTTTGTGGTAGGTTGCTCCTTTATTTTGCCGGCATCTATCATTTATCACATGAAAAAAACCAAGAAAACGGCAATCCTGGGAATGGTGATCGGTACCATCACAATGACGATTTTTGGCAGCTTGTTCAATGCAGTCTATCTGCTGCCCAAGTTTTCTCAGCTGTATGGGTTACCTTTGGATGCTATCATCTCCATGGGAACGGAAATCAACGGTGCCATCAACAGTGTTTCCACGTTGGTTCTGTTCTGCGTCGTCCCCTTTAACCTGCTGAAAGGGGCGCTGGTGTCCTTGATCACAGGTCTGCTCTATAAGCGAGTGGAGAAATTGTTGGTGGTACACCACTCTTCCTACTAAAATTCTATCCATCTATAAAAGACGCATTCCTTTGGAGTGCGTCTTTTTTTTGATCTTTCATAAGAAATTCTTATGATGCTATTCGTTTTTCCTATTGGACGGTTTTACAATAATTTGTTATTCTGTTAACATAAAGCGACCCGCTGCAATGTTGTGTGCAAGTTGCACTGCGTGTACATCACTCTATTAAGAAATTAGAAAGGGCGTATGTAGGTTATGATTAGCAAAAATATGTTTGAGGAAAGCAAAGTCTTTGAGGGGAAAGTCGTCGTCATCAGCGGCGGTAGCCGCGGTATTGGATTTGCCGCAGTAAAAGAATTCCTGAAAGCTGGCGCAAAAGTCTGTTTCCTGAGCCATTATGAGGAGACCGGTAAAGCGGCACTGGAAAAGTTGCAGGCCATTGATCCGAACTATCCGGTCATCTGGCGCTGCATCGATCTGTGCAGCGAGGAACAGGCAAAAGCGCTCTTTGAAGAAGTGGAATCCCTGTGGGGACGGGTGGATGTGCTGATCAACAATGCCGGAATCAGCAATGATGATGCACTGGTTCATCATACCATGGATCACTGGAAAGCAGTTGTAGATGTGAACATGACCGCAGTGTATAACATGAGCCGCTACGCATTGTCTGCCCTGAAAAAGACGGAAGGCTGCATTGTGAACACCTCGTCTGTGGCTGGTGTTTATGGATCTCCCTCCGGAATTGCCTATCCGGCCACCAAGTCTGCTGTGATGACCATGACCAAGACTCTGGCCTATGCACTGGCACCTGTGGGAATCCGCTGCAATGCCATCGCTCCTGGCGTGACACACACGGAGATTATTGACAATCTGCCCCAGTTCGCCCTGGACAGCATCGGAAACACCATTCCGCTGAAACGCAGCACCCACCCTGCTATGGCCCGTCCGGAGGATATCGCCTATGCGATGATGTTCCTGGCCTCGGATTATGCAGAGTATATCACCGGCGCAACCTTGCAGGTGGATGCCGGCTATCGTCCCTCTAATATGCACCAGTTTGTGGACTGGGGCGAAGATCCCAGACACTGATTCGCGATTTTGTTAAAACAGCACCGTATGAAATCCATACGGTGCTGTTTTTTTGCAGTTGCGTTCGGATATGAGGTTGCGGCTTACGCTGTTTGTGCTAAAAAGCAGGGAAAATAATCGATAGCTGCGGCAAAATGGAGCCGCGGGAGGCTTTACGCCGCAGCCTTTTTGCACTGCGCGGCGGCTTAGACGATGGTTCCGCCACCCAAAACGGTGTCTCCGTCATAGAGCACCACGGCCTGTCCCCGGCAGATGGCTCGCTGCGGTGCATCAAACACCACATGGACGGTATCCGGGCCGGTGGGGATGATGGTGGCGGGTTGCTCGGCATGTTTGTAGCGGATTTTCGCTTTGGCCCGGATGGGTGCCTCCGGGCAATCAAAAGCGCTCCAGTTGAAGTCCCTGGCATCCAAATCGGTGGAAAAAAGATCTTCGTTGGTGGAGAGAATGACCTGGTTATGCGCCATGTCCTTGTCTTTGACATACATGGGGCAGGGGAGTGCCAGGCCAAGACCTTTCCGTTGGCCGATGGTGTATCGTACGATCCCGCGATGCTGCCCCAGAATGTGCCCGGAGCCGTCCACAAATTCCCCGGTGGGATAAATTTTTCCGGTGTAACGCTCCAGAAAGGCGGCGTAGTCTCCGTCCGGGACAAAACAAATGTCCTGGCTGTCCTGTTTCCCGGCGTTCAGGAACCCCTGTTCCTGTGCAATCTGCCGTGTCTCCGCTTTGGTCAACTCGCCCAGAGGAAATTGGGTGCGTGCCAGCTGTGCTTGGGTGAGCCCATACAGCACATAGGACTGGTCTTTACTTTCGTCCAGTCCTTTTTTCAGCAGAAAACGCTTTCCGTCGGGGACAATGCGCGCGTAGTGGCCGGTCACCACATCGTCATATCCCAGTTCATCCATTTGCTGAAAGATTCGGCCGAATTTCAGGTATTTGTTGCAGTCGATGCAGGGATTGGGGGTTTCGCCGCGCTCATAGGCGCTGACAAACCGATCAATCACGCAGGTGCGGAATTCACCGGCGTAGTCAAACACTTGGAAGGGAATCCCCAGTCGTTGGGCGACGGCCCGGGCATCCCTGGAATCGTCTTTGGATGCGGGGAACAGACGCATGGTCATTCCCATACAGTCGAACCCGTTTCGGACGCTCAAATAGGCGGCAACGGAGGAGTCCACCCCGCCGCTCATGGCGATCATGACTCGTTTCATGGTTGAAAAGCACCTCGTTTCGTTTTGGCTGTCATTATAGTATAAAACTCCCCCGCAGACAAGCGGGGGGGTGTAGTTTTTTGAAATTTTTGCGGGAAACTCACAGGACTTTTGCCAGGAAATCTTTGGTTCGCGGTTGCTGGGGATTGGAGAAAATGTCGTCGGGGGTGCCCTCTTCCACGATTTTTCCATCTGCCATAAAGATGACGCGGTCGGCAACCTCTTTGGCAAATCCCATTTCGTGCGTGACCACCACCATGGTCATACCGTCCCGGGCCAGTTCTTTCATGACTTCCAGAACCTCGCCGACCATTTCCGGGTCCAGTGCGGAGGTGGGTTCGTCAAACAGCATGACTTCCGGGTCCATGCACAGGGCACGGACGATGGCAACACGCTGTTTCTGACCGCCGGAAAGCTGGCTGGGATAATCATTTGCCCGTCCGCCCAGACCGACACGCTCCAAAAGGGCCTTTGCCTGGGACTCGGCCTCTTCCTGGCTCTTTTTCAGCAGTTTCATAGGTGCCAAAGTCATATTTTTGAGAATGGTCATGTGGGGGAAGAGGTTAAAGTGCTGGAACACCATGCCCATTTTCTGACGGTGGAGGTTGATGTCCGCACTCTTGTCTGTAATATCCACACCTTCAAACAGTACCTGTCCGCCTGTCGGCAGTTCCAGCAGGTTCAGACAGCGCAAAAAAGTGGATTTTCCGGAGCCGGACGGGCCGATGATTACAACGACCTCGCCCTGGTGGATTTCGGCGGTCACGCCGTCCAGTGCTTTGATTTCACCTTTGTTGTAATGTTTCTGCAGGCCGATCGCCTGAATGATGGGTTCACCGTTCACTGTTTCTCAGTCTCCTCTCCAATTTGCCCACAAGGAATGTAAAGAACATGACCAAAATCAAGTAAATCGCTGCCACTGCAAACAGGGGCAAAAATGCGGAGAAAGTAGCGCTGCGGATGATGTTGCCGCCCATGGTCAAATCGCGGACGGTGACATAGCCGGAGACGGAGGTCTCTTTCAGCAGTGCAATGAATTCGTTGGCCAGGGTGGGCAGTACATTCTTGAATGCCTGGGGGACAATGATGTAGCGCATGGTCTGGACATAGTTAAAGCCCAGGGAGCGGCCGGCCTCAAATTGGCCTTCATCGATGGACATGATGCCGCTGCGGAAAATCTCTGCCACATAAGCGCCGGAGTTGATGCCGAAGGCCAGCGTGGCCACGCCAACGCCGTTCCGGGAAGAGGCAAAGATGATGTAATACATGATCATCAGCTGTACCACCACGGGGGTGCCGCGGATGACGGTGATGTAAAGCTTGCACAGGGCATTGAAAAATCGCAGGAGAAAACTCCCCAGCCCGGGTCTCAGCTCATCTTTGGTTTTGTCGTATGAAGAGCGGACGATGGCCACAATAATGCCGATGGCGATACCCAGCAGCACAGCAAAAAAGGTGATTTTTAAGGTGTTTACCAAACCAGTGGTCAGATACCGCCACCGATCATCTTCAATAAAGTTTAAGTAGAAATCCCGCTGCAACTGGTCGAACCATTCTGCCAAAGGGAATCGCCTCCTGTTTTCCAAAATAATACAATAGGGACGGAACATCCGTCCCTATTGTGGAGTTACGGACCTGAGATTAAGGTACTCAGCCGTTGTATGTTTCCAGAAATGCCTTTGCAGGCTCGTTGTCAACGACCACGCAGTCGATCTTGCCGGTCAGCAGAGCCTGGATGGCATCTGCGCTCTTATTGAACTTGGACACACGCTCCTCGGTGATGCCGCCGTTCTCATAAGAATCGGACAGATAGACGTCGCTGGTGGTACCCTGCTGCACACCTGCCACATAGTCGGCCTCGGGGTCCAGCAGATCATCTACGGTAGTAATGGGGGAGTCCTCAGTGACAACGATCACCTGAATGCCGTTTGCGTAAGGCTCAGAGAAATTCACGGACTCGGCACGGGTGGGGGTGACGGTCAGACCGGCCATGCCCATGTCGGCTTTACCGGACTGGATGGCGGGCAGGATGGCATCAAAGTCCATGTCGTCCACGATCAGTTTCATGTCCAGATAATCGGCAATGGCCTGTGCCATTTCGATATCGATACCGACAACTGCATCACCTTCGTAGTACTCGTAGGGGGGGAAGAAAGCGTTGGTAGCCATGTGCAGTTCCTCTTTGCCCTCAGTGTCGGCCTGGAAGGTTTTGCCATGATCCACACCGGAGATGTACTTGTCAACGATGGCCTGTGCAGTGCCGTCTTCCTTCAGAGCGGCCAGAGCCTCATTCACTTTGCCAAGCAGCTCGTCATTGTCTTTCGCGATGCAGATGGCGTATTCCTCGTTTGCATACTCTGTATCCAGGATCTTCAGGGTTTTTGCAGAAGTATCGTCAGGGTTCTTCTCATCGGAAGAACCGCATGCTGCGAAACAGAAAACCATCGAAAGAGCAAGCAAAAGTGCAACAAACTTTTTCATTTTATTTACCTCCTAAAAACATCGTCGATTCATGCAGTGCATCAACCGATGGACAGATACTACCACTAAACGATGAGAATGTCAATGGGAAAATTCAAAAATATTAGATAATATTTCATTATTCAAAAGAAAATCTGAATAAATATGCAAAAATGACCGGTGAAGATGAATATTGCAGGCGAGAATTCTGCATTATCATAATTTACAAATATAATTATATTTGTTGACATAAAAATGCAAACATGATAGGATGACCGAGAGGTGATGGTCATGATCGGAACGACCCTCAAGCGTCTGCTGCAAGAGCAGGATATGAATGTCAATGAACTTGCAAGAAAGACGGGGATTTCGGCACAGACTTTATATAGTATCATCAAGCGGGACAATTTGAAGGTGGGGGTTGATGTACTGCTGAAGATCTGCAGTGCATTGGAAGTGCCCATTGAAACTTTTTATCAGAGTACAAAGGAGCGGCATCCTGCGCCGGAACTGCCGGAGCCTGCGGAGTGGGATCTGGTGCGAACCTACCGAAAGTTGGACGCCCATGGAAAACAGCTGACAAAATTGGTCATGGATGCGGAATTGAACCGTTTGGAGCAGGTTCAGGAAACGGAAACAGAGCCGGAGGCAGTGAAAACCAAAGTGATTCCGCTGTATTTGACACCGGCTGCTGCGGGTTATGCCTCTCCGGCGTTTGGAGAGGATTATGACGACTATCAGGTTCCTGCGGACAGCCAGGCGGATTTTGCGTTTCGGATCAGTGGAGACAGTATGGAACCTTATATTCCGGACGGTTCTATCCAGCTGGCCAAACGGGGTGCAATCATCCATGACGGAGATGTTGGACTGTTTTTTGTAGATGGAAACATGAAGTGCAAACAGTATTGCCAGGATTATTACGGAAATGTGCATCTGTTTTCCCTGAATCGGAACAGAGCGGATGCAGATGTGCAAATTTCCTCCAGTTCCGGCATTATGCTGATGTGCTTTGGAAAAGTGCTGCTGCCGGGGTACATTCCTTTGCCGCAGGACTGAAGAAATTACACACATTATATAAAGAGGGAACAGTATGAATGGGATCAGAAAACTGCTGGCAGGGTTATTGGCGGTATGTATGTTGATGCCGATGACGGCATGTCGGGAGGAAAAGGAAGAGGAAGTGGTGGCGGAAACACCGGATATTTCCAACAACGGATTGTATTCCCCGGAACCAGAACCAACGCCTACAGAAGAATCGGAACAGGGAGAAGAGCGGATCGTGATCTCCATGGTGGGGGACTGCACATTGGCCTCCAGTCAGTATAATGATGATTTTGAGCGCGTCATAGGGGATGATTACACCTGGCCTTTTGCCGGCGTGATGGACATTGTGGGAAAGGATGATTTCACCATCGCAAACCTGGAGGGCAGTTTCTCTGACAACCAGTTGGCTGCCTCTACCACCTTCTATTTCTGCGCCCCGTCTTCCTATGCTCAGATTCTGTCGGAGGGCAGTGTGGATCTGGCAACGATGGGCAATAACCACACCAACGAGTTTGGCAAAGCCGGGGTTGAGGATACCAAGGCTGCATTGGATGCGGTAGGGGTGTCTCATCTTTCCGGCGGATATGGGGAAATTTACGAGGTCCAGGGAATGAAACTGGGCGTCTATGTATCCCCCTTTGGCCCGACTGCGGAGAATATGAAGTCCGGTGTGACAGCGCTGAAAGAGCAGGGCGCGGATGTGATCATTGCCTGCGCGCATTGGGGACTTGAAGGAACCTATAAACCGGTGCAAGCTCAGATTTCTGCGGGGCAGGCAGCCATTGATGCCGGTGCGGATGTGGTGTGTGGTTCTCACCCCCATGTGCTCCAGAAAATGGAGGAGTACGGCGGCGGCTATATTTTCTATAGTTTGGGCAACTTCAGTTTTGGCGGCAATACCAATCCCCGGGATAAAGATACTGTGGTCGCCCAGGTGAACATTGTGAAAACGGAAGATGGTGGATACGAAGTGGAGGGCGTCAGCTGGATTCCCTGCAGTTTGACCAGTAAACCGGGTATCAATAACTATCAGCCGATTCCCTACGAAGAGGGGACGGAGGAATACGAGCGGACGATGTCCAAAATGGAGGGAACGTTCACCGGACCGGATTTGGTGGTGGATTACTCGCATTTGGATGGGAAAGAGGATGACCCGGCTCCCAGCGCCGCACCGGAGACCAGTCAGCCGCCTGTTACCGAATCGCCTGTAGAGCCGCCGGCGCCGGAAACGGGGACGGATACAGGTACAGAGGCAGGCGGAACGACGGACGGCGGCTCAGAGACAACAACGGAGCCGAACGGAGAGGCTGCACCGCCTGTACAGGAGCCGCCGGCAGACAGTCAGCCTGCAGAAGAATCAACGCCTGCTGCATGAGCGGCTGTAATGGAATCAATCAAAAAAGCTGTACCATTCCTTGGGATGGTACAGCTTTTTTGCGGTCATGTTTCTTCGATTGCGCTGACAGGGCAGTCCTGCATGGCTTGCTTAGCGCTGTTTTCCGCGCCGGGAGGCACGGTAGACTTGGCTTCAGAAACGCCTTCTTCCGTCATGTGAAACACCTCCGGACAAATGCTGACGCAAAGTCCGCAGCCAATACAGTTTTTGTTTACGATATACTTCATATACAAACTCCTTTCTTCATACCGGGTCGGTGGATATGGTGAAAGTATGGACGGCTCTGCCGGAAAATATACCGGGAGCAGGTCAAACTCTGTATATCAGGCGGGGAGCTGCCGGCCGGTGTGGTCAATGGAATAGTCCCCGGACAGAATCATTTGAGAAACCGGCAGAATCTCGTATCCCTCGTTGAGCAGATATTCGATGATGGATGGCAGTGCCTCCGGCGTGTGCAGTGCGGCGTTGTGGAACAAAATGATGCTGCCTGGCTCCACCTGCGTGGTGACTCGTGTGTAAATCTCGTCGGCGGAGAGTTCTTTCCAGTCCAGACTGTCTACATTCCATTGAATGACCTGCACGCCGATACCATTGATGGCAGAAACGACATGGTCATCATACTCGCCATAAGGACAGCGAAAGAGTGTGGGGCGTGTTCCGGTAATTTGCTCGATTTTATCGCTGCAGGCATTCACATTCTCCACGATCTGCTGTTCTGTGAGTTTGGAAAAATGGGCATGGTCGTTGGAGTGATTCATCACATCCATCCCAGCATCTGCCAGCGCCTTGACCGATTCCGGATAACGGTCTACCCATTCGCCGACCAGGAAAAAGGTGGCTTTCACATTGTAGTGCTGAAGAATATCGATCAGCTCCTGGGTGTCTTCGTTTCCCCAGGCGGCATCAAAGGACAGAGCCACCGTTTTGTTGTCCCGTTCCACGGAGTAGATGGGGAGCACCCGTTCTGTGGCGGAAACCCCCACGATGTGCGGGGAATTGACGGCATAGAAGATCAGGCAGACTACAAGTATCAATCCCACAGCTGAAAGCGATTTTTGATGTTTTTTCAGCGTTTCAAAAAGATGTCTCATGGATCAGACCCTCCAATCTTTTTGGTACATCTTATGGACAGGGAGCGGGGAGTATGCGTCTGCACAGCGGCGGGAATTTTTGAAAATGGTCATTTGTCACAAAAAAGTCATATAGACATTGTATAGAAGAACATGGCGTAATTTGTAAATCATCATTGAAAAAAGATTGTCAATGTTGTATAATATGTTACATCTAATGGGGAGTTCTTCCAAATCCGCAAATGCTCCCTGCAAAAAAAGTTAGGAGTGAGACTCTAAAATGGAAAACCTTTTCTGGATCGGTTTTGTAGGGTTCGCACTGGCCATTCTCTTTGCCTGGATGCAGAGCAGAAAGGTTATGGGCTTTTCCGAAGGAACCGAAAAAATGCAGAAAATCGCGGCGAACATCCGCGAGGGTGCCAATGCGTACCTGAAACAGCAGTATACCACCGTATTTAAAGTATTCGTTGTGGTGTTCATTCTTCTGTTGGCCATCGCATTTTTCTCTGACGGGAAGATGCTGTCCAAGTTCACGCCCTTTGCCTTTGTCACCGGTGGTGTGTTCTCCATGCTGGCCGGCCTGGTGGGCATGAAGATTGCCACCAACTCCAATGCACGCACTGCCTGGGCCGCCTCCGAGAGCCTGAATAAGGGCCTGCGTGTGGCATTCTCTTCCGGTTCCGTCATGGGCTTTACCGTTGTTGGTCTGGGCATGCTGGATATCACCATGTGGTTCTTCCTGCTGCGCTATGTGTTCCATGTGGATGATCCCGTGGCGCTGGGCAACATCATGGTCATGAACGGCATGGGCGCATCCTTTATGGCTCTGTTTGCCCGTGTGGGCGGCGGCATCTACACCAAGGCAGCCGATGTGGGCGCTGACCTGGTGGGTAAGGTCGAGGCCGGTATTCCCGAAGATGACC
>ENA-ORTY01001617-ORTY01001617.1-human-gut-metagenome-genome-assembly--contig:-NODE-1617-length-24466-cov-12.893040_pt1 | contig 24466 bp, 23 predicted proteins | sample MGYA00241917_ERZ509198 | MGnify/ENA primary metagenome ERZ509198 (study PRJEB26280, sample SAMEA2338857) | human gut metagenome | biome: human gut; feature: human-associated habitat; material: faeces...
ACCGACCGCGCAGTGGACCGTCACCGGCTCCGGCGCGCTCATTCTCGGTGCGTCTGGCAACGGGCCGCGCGTGACGATGGTGACGACCGGCAAGATCGCCGACGCGGGCATCACGGACGCGAACAACATGGGCGCGGCCATGGCGCCCGCAGCCTACGAGACGCTCAAGGCGCACTTTGCCGACACCGGCCGCACACCGGACTACTATGATCTGATCGTGACCGGCGACCTCGGCAAGATCGGGCACGCCGTCGTGACACGGCTGTTTCAGGACGACGGCATCGACCTTGAGGGACTCTACACCGACTGCGGTCTGCTGATCTATGACCTCGAGGGACAGGACGTGCACGCGGGCGGCTCCGGCTGCGGGTGCAGCGCATCCGTGCTCGCGGGGCATCTGCTGAAGCTGCTGGAGGGCGGCCAGATCCGGCGCCTGCTGTTCGCGGCGACCGGTGCGCTCATGTCACCCACCGCGTCCATGCAGGGCGAGAGCATCCCCGGAATCTGCCACGCCGTGGCGATCGAAACGCAGGTGAACACATGATCCTTGGCTATGTAAAAGCATTTCTGATCGGCGCCGTATTGTGTATGATCGGTCAGATTCTGATCGACAAGACGAAGTTGACCCCGGCGCGCATCCTGACGCTGTACGTGGTGGCGGGTGTGGTGCTCGGCGCGGTCGGCATCTACTGGCCATTTGCCAAATGGGCCGGCGCGGGGGCGACCGTGCCGCTGACCGGCTTCGGCAATCTGCTGGCAAAAGGCGTGCATGATGCCGTGGCCGAAAAAGGCGTGCTCGGCGCGTTCACCGGCGGCTTTGAGGCCGGCGCCGCCGGAATTTGCGCGGCCATTTTCTTCGGTCTGCTCGTGGCCATGTGCTTCAAATCCAAAGACAAGCAATAATATAGACACATCTGCCGCGTACGCGGCGCAAAAAAAGAACCGACCCGGATGGATCGGTTCTTTTTTATGTAATGTACGCGGTTTAGCCTCTCGCAGCGGCTTCGCCGGCCTCGAGCGCCTTCATGTTGCCCTCGAGGAACTTGGCCTTTCTCTCGCCAAGCTCGATGCGGATCGCTTCGCCAAGGATCTCGTTGGAGACGACCGGAGCCTTCTCCATCAGAGCGCCGAGGATCGCAACGTTCGCGCCCTTCGGGTTGCCGACGGACTCGGCGATGCCGTTGGCGTCGCAGTAGACGACCTGGATGTCATCACGCTCGGCCTTGCGGTCGATGATGGAGCTGTTGATGACGAGGACGCCGCCCGGCTTGACGTGGCTCTCGAACTTGTCCAGAGACGGACGGTTCATCGCCACAACGCAGTCAGCCATGTCGACCAGCGGGGATGCGACCGGATCGTCGGAGACGATAACGGAGCAGTTCGCCGTGCCGCCGCGCATCTCGGGGCCGTAAGAGGGCAGCCAGGAGACGTGCTTGCCGTCGAGCATGCAGGCCATAGCCAGGAACTTACCGATCAGGAGCATGCCCTGACCGCCAAAGCCAGCAAAAATGTATTCTTTCTTCATGTTATTCAGCCCCCTTGTCCTTCTTAACGCCGAGCGGGTAGTACGGAATCATGTTCTCTTCCAGCCACTCCATCGCCTTGATCGGGCTCAGGCCCCAGTTCGTCGGGCAGGCGGACAGGACTTCGACCATCGTGAAGCCCTTGCCTTCCATCTGATAATGGAATGCCTTGGAAATGGCCTTCTTCGCCTTGACGATGTTCGGGGTGTTGTTGACAGCGACGCGCTCAATGTAGTAGGAGCACGGAACCTCAGCGAGCATCTCGGAGACCTTCAGCGGAGCGCCGCACCAGTCCTCATCACGGCCGTAGGGGCTCGTGGTGGTCTTCTGGCCGACCAGCGTGGTCGGAGCCATCTGGCCGCCGGTCATGCCGTAGATCGCGTTGTTGACAAAGATCGTGGAGATCTTCTCGCCGCGGTGCGCAGCGTGAACGATCTCAGCGGTGCCGATGGAGGCCAGGTCGCCGTCGCCCTGATAGGTGAAGACGAGGGTGTCCTTGCCGACGACGCGCTTGGCGCCGGTGGCGACTGCGGGTGCACGGCCGTGTGCGGCTTCGTACATATCGCAGTTGAAGTAATCATAAGCAAAAACGGAGCAGCCGACCGGCGCGACGCCGATGACCTTGCCGTCCAGATTCATCTCATCAATGACCTCAGCGACCAGGCGGTGGATAATGCCATGGTTGCAGCCCGGGCAGTAGTGGAACTGCTTGTCCGTGAGGAGCTTGGTCTTTTCAAAAACAACAGACATTTACTTGCCCTCCTTCATGCTGATAATCTTCGCCTTGATCTCTTCGGTGGTCGGCATCTGGCTGCCGAGGTGGCCGAAGAAGTCGACCGGCTTTGCGCCGTTGATGGCGAGCTTGACGTCCTCGAGCATCTGGCCTTCGTTCAGTTCGACATCGAGCACAGCCTTCACGCCCGGCTGCTCCGCAGCCTTCTTGACGGCGTCGTACGGGAACGGCCAGACGGTGATCGGGCGAACCAGACCAACGTTGATGCCCTGCTCCTTGAGCTCGGCAATGGCGGACTTGGCGATACGCGCAACCGTGCCGAAAGCGGTGATGACATACTCAGCACCCTCGAGGTTGTACTCTTCCCACTGCTGCTCGTTGGCAGTGATCTCACGATAGCAGGCCTGCAGCTCGTCGTTGTGGACGGACAGGGTCTCGGTATCGATGTAGATGGAGTTGATGACGCCGCGCTTGGCCGGATCGTCGCCCGGTTTCCAGCCGGTGCAAGCCCAGGGCTTCTTCTCGGGATCGATCTTGTAGTCGACCATCTCGGGCATCTCCACGGGCTCCATCATCTGCGCGATGATGCCGTCGGCGAGGAAGAGGACCGGTATACGGTACTTCTCAGCCTTGTCGAAGGCGTACATCATGATGTCGATCGCTTCCTGCACGGATGCCGGAGCGTAGGTCAGCAGGTGGTAGTCACCGTTGCCGCCGCCCTTGACAGCCTGGAAGTAATCGCCCTGAGAAGCCTGAATGTTGCCGAGGCCGGGGCCACCGCGCATGACGTTCAGGATGACAGCCGGGAGCTGCGCGCCTGCGCAGTAGGAAATGCCTTCCTGCTTCAGGCTGACACCGGGGCTGGAGGAAGAGGTCAGCGCACGTGCACCAGCACCGGCTGCACCATAGATCATGTTGATTGCCGCAACTTCGCTCTCGGCCTGCAGGAAGCAGCCGCCGACTTCGGGCATACGTGCGGACATATATTCAGGAATCTCCGTCTGCGGAGTGATCGGATAGCCGAAGAAGTAACGCGCGCCTGCACGAATCGCAGCCTCAGCGATAGCTTCGCTACCCTTCATAAGCGTCAATGCCATTTTCGATGTACCTCCTTAATCTCTCACAATGCTGATTACCACGTCCGGGCAAGTACGCGCACAGGAAGCGCAGCCGATGCAGGCCTCCGGATTCGCGACGACGGACGGATGATAACCCTTTGCGTTGAGTTTGTCTTTTGCCAGCGCCAGAACGCCCTTCGGGCAAGCTCTGACACAGAGACCGCAACCCTTGCAAAGATTCTCGTTGATGGTCACCTTTACCATTTTTGCTACCTCTTTTCTGTTCTGTTTTGCGAAATTGCCTATGTAAACCGCAAGAGCGGGTTACGCCTGTTTCTTCTCCGACAGACTGTGGATATAGCTCTCCCAGTCGCGCTTCATGATGATGTCTATGGCGACGGGTTTGCCGATATACTTCGGGTCGTGGCCCTCGGCAAGGAAAATATCGAGCATGTCCTTCTTGCCGGTCGTATACATGACCGGAACGCCCGTCCGGTCGCTGACCTCGCGCAGCATCTCATAACCGTCGCGCAGCTCCGCCGGCGTGGTCATGGTGGCGAGGTTCGTGTTGTTGATCATACCCGTGATCTTCAGGTGCGAATGGATCTGCATCTGCTCCTGCAGGTCGATGATCTTCTCCACCGTGCCGGCGAGCGGACGGCGGATATTGACCACGTTCAAAACCTCCAGCTGCTCCGGCCCCATGGCCATGAAGTCCTGAAAGTCCTCATAATAGCGGCCGAGTGCCGTGGAGCCGACGGCGTCGCCGCCGACGTCAAACACAACGGTGTCCCAGTTCATGGCAAATGCAGAAGCGACCTCCGCCGGCAGGGACAGCGTCTCCACGCCGGAGCAGGCATAGTTCGGAGAGATGAGACGAATCTCTTTCTGCTTCACGAGCTTGCCGCGCTCTGTCAGGCGGAAGTAAGTGTTGACCAGGTCAAGGTCAATGAGTTCTGTCTTTCCGGTTTCAGCCGCTTTAAAAGCAAAATTCAGCGCAAGCTCACTCTTGCCGCTGCCGTAGTTGCCGATCATAACATATATCTTTTTCAAAACGATGCTCCTCCCCTCAAGGGGTATTCAAGATGCGCAAATGGGTATTAAAAATCGAAATATATCCATTCAAATATTCAAATCTCAACGGTTATCATAGTAGCACAATCGGGCGAATTCGTCAACAAATGTTGTTCTGTTTTGTGGAACGTTACCAATTTCGCTCGCCATTTCTGGACAAGATGCCAGTTATCTACAAATTAACAATGCCGTCTAAGAATTAACAGTCGTTTTTCCCTGTTTCAGGTAGAGATACCACGCGCTCACGCCCACCAGAAGCACGCCGCCGACAAGATTGCCGAACGTGACCGGCAGCAGATTCCCGAGCAGCGCCCTGCCCCAAGTCAGCCCTCCGGCCGCCGCGCCGGTCTGCGCCGCCGTCAGCAGCCCCGCCGTGAGATAGTACATATTGGCCACGCTGTGTTCAAAACCCGCAACGACGAACGTCATGATCGGGAAAAACACGGCCAGGATCTTCCCAGGGACAGACTTTGCGGCGCTGGCCATCCACACGGCGATGCAGACGAGAAAATTGCAGAGGATGCCGCGCACAAACGCATCCCCGAACGGCAGGGCCGCCTTCGTCTGCGCGATGGCAATCACCGACGCTGCCAAGCGGCCGTCAAACGCAGAAAACACATGCCCCAGCACGCAGAGCGCCGCAACGAGTGCCGCGCCTACAAAATTGCCCAGATAGACAACACACCAATTACGGAGCATCTGCCGCGTGCAGATCACGCGCGACAAAACGCCCATGATCATGAGGTTGTTGCCGGTGAACAGTTCGCTGCCGGCCACAATGACCATGGCGAGGCCGGCCGGAAAAACGCAGCCGGAGACGAGTTTTGCCAGCGACGGGTCGCCCACCGTGGCCGCCGCAGCCGTGGATGCGGCGCCCGCCAGCGCAACGAAGGCCCCCGCCATGCAGGCAAGCAGAAACATCCGGCCCAGCGGCAGTGCCGCCTTGGCCCGGCAGGCAGAGAGATAATTCTCCGCGACTTCTTTGGGGGTATACATGGGCAACTCCTCCGATTCGATACAAGATATGCAATGTATCACATTTTATCACCGCATATCTTGTGCCGTCAAGTCCGGCTATGAAAAAGCAGCCGGAGAACTTCTCCGGCTGCCTAGGTGGCCAGCCATTCGCGCAGACGCTCCACGGCGCGCCGCTCCAGGCGCGACACCTGTACCTGTGAGATATGCAGGATACCGGCGGCGCGCTGCTGCGTCAGGCCGTGATAAAACCGCAGGGCAATGACCTGCCGCTCCCGCTCCGGGAGCTGGCGCAGCGCCTCGCGCAAGGCGGCGTATTCGACCATGCGCTCCTCTTGATCGTAGTCCCCAAGCGTATGCTCGAGTGTGAAGCCGGTCTCCCCGTTCTCCTTCTGCAGGGACTCTGTGGGGCCGGTGGCCGTCTCGGCGGCAGCGATCTCCTCGGGCTCAAGCCCGGTATCGGCCGAGAGCTCGGAGAGCGTCGGCTCACGGCCGAGCGTCTGCTCCAGGCGCGTGCGCGCCGTGCGGATCGCCTGCGCACGCTCCTTGACGCTGCGGCTGACCTTAACCGCGCCATCATCGCGCAGAAAGCGCCGGATCTCTCCCGAAATCTTCGGGACGGCGTATGTAGAAAAGCAGGTGCCGTACTGCTCGTCAAAGCCCTGCATGGCCTTCAGAAAACCGACGCAACCGAGCTGGTACAGGTCATCCGGCTCGACGCCGCGGCCAAAAAACCGCCGCGCCACGCTCCAGATCAGGCCGGTATTTTCCGTGACCATCCGCTCTGCCGCCGCAATGTCTCCCGCCTGAGCGCGCCGGAGCAGATCGCGCGTCTCCTCCGCGATCATGCGCGGCGGCGGATGCGGCGGCACATCGTCACGGTCGTGCCGCGGCCGGGCACGGACTTGACCCGCAGCGTGTCCATGAAGCTCTCCATGATCGTAAAGCCCATGCCGCTGCGCTCCTCCCCACCGGTGGTGTACATCGGCGTGCGCGCCTGCGCCACATCGGCGATGCCGATGCCGTGATCCTTGACGACGATCTCCAGCCGCGCATCCGGCAGGATACGCACACGCACCTGCACCGTGCCAAGCTCGTCCGGATAGGCGTGCACGACCGCGTTCGTCACGGCCTCGGACACGGCGGTCTTGATGTCCCCGATCTCGGCAAGCGTCGGGTCGAGCTGCGCGGCAAAGGCCGCCACCGCCGCGCGCGCAAAGCCCTCGTTCACGCTGCGCGCCGGAAACTCCAGCTTCATGTAGTTTTTCTGCGTCAACACTGTTCACACTCCTTTGCCCGGTCCTCGAGCACCGGGACGATGTTGGTCAGGCCGGCCACGTCCAGCACCCGGCGTACCTGCTGCGGTACGCCGCACAGCGCCAGCGCGCCGCCTGTCTGCCGCAGGAGGCGGTCGGTCTTGAGAATGACCGCGATCCCGGAGCTGTCCATAAAGCTCAGGCCGGACAGGTCGAGCACGCAGCGGCGCGGCAGGTACTCCTCCACGGCGTCCTCGATGCCGGACATGACCTCCTGCGCCGCCGCGTGATCCAGCTCGCCGAGCAGGCGCAGCGTCAGGCACCGGCCGTCATCATGCGTTATGATCCGCATCTGCTTGTACCTCCTAATTTCAAAGAAAAAGCACCGTGCACGAACGGTTCGTACACGGTGCTATTGTAGCCCAGAGGTGTGGGCCGAATTTGTCGGACGGCGGCGCTCAGCCGAGGTTTTTCAGGCTGGTCTCGAGATTTTCCACGAGCGCCTTTGCCTTTTCGGCGCGCTCGCGCTCCGTCTGCACGACGGCCTCCGGCGCGCGGGAGATGAAGTTCTCGTTCGAGAGCTTGCGCATCTGGCCCTCATAGTTCTTGCGGGCCTTTTCGAGCTCTTTTTCCAGACGAGCGCGCTCTTTGTCGAGGTCGATCAGCTCGGCCATCGGCATGAAGAGCTTTGCCTCTTCCGTGACGGCGGAGACCATCTTCTCGGCATCAGCCGGCAGCTCGCTGCTGATGGTGATCTGCTCGGCATAGGCGAGCTTCGTGATATAGATCTCGCCGGAGCGGAAGGCGTCCTGCCGGTCGGTCGTGATGAACAGGTGCGCCTTTCTGCTCGGCGGCACGTTCATCTCGGCACGGCGGCTGCGCACGGCGCGGATGGCATTCATGACCATCTCAAAGTCGCGCTCCTCGGCTGGAAAAGCGAGAGATTCGGTATACTCCGGATAGCGGGCGATCATGAGCGCCTCGCCGTCGTGCGGCAGAGCCTGCCAGATCTCCTCGGTGATAAACGGCATGAACGGGTGCAGGAGCTTGAGAATGTCCGTCAGGACATACAGCAGCACCTGCTGCGCGCTGCGGGCGCGGGCCTCATCGCCGCTGTTGAGTCGGGGCTTCGTGAGCTCGATATACCAGTCGCAGTACGTGTCCCAGATGAAGTCGTAGATCTTCGCCGCGGCGATGCCGATCTCGTACTTGTCGAGGTTCTCGCACACTTCCTTCGAGAGCGTGTTGAGCTTCGAGAGCACCCACTTGTCCTCGAGCTCCAGCGTCTCGGGCAGCTCGTTTTTGTCGATGGTGAGGTTCATCATCACAAAGCGGGAAGCGTTCCAAAGCTTGTTGGCAAAGTTGCGCATGGCGCCGCACTTCTCGACATAGAAGCGCATGTCGTTGCCGGGGCTGTTGCCCGTGATGAGGTTGAAGCGCAGCGCGTCGGCGCCGTAGGTGTCGGCCATCTCGAGCGGGTCGATGCCGTTGCCGAGGGACTTGGACATCTTGCGGCCCTTATCATCGCGGACCAGGCCGTGGATGAACACCGTCGGGAACGGGATGTCCTTCATCTGCTCGAGGCCGGAGAAGATCATGCGCGCGACCCAGAAGAAGATGATGTCGTAGCCCGTGACCATGACGCTCGTGGGATACCAGAACTTCAGATCCTCCGCGTCCTTATCCGGCCAGCCGAGCGTGGAAAACGGCCAGAGTGCGGAGCTGAACCAGGTGTCAAGCACGTCGGGATCGCGGTGGATGTTCCTGCTGTGGCAGGCCTCGCACTCGCAGGCGTCGGTACGCGAGACGGTGACATGACCGCAGTCGTCGCAGTACCACGCCGGGATCTGGTGGCCCCACCAGAGCTGGCGGGAAATGCACCAGTCGTGGACATTCTCCATCCAGTTATAATAGGTCTTGCTGAAGCGCTCGGGCACGAACTTGATGCGTCCGTCACGCACGGCCTCGATGGCGGGCTCGGCCAGCGGCTTCATCTTGACGAACCACTGCGGGCTCGTCATCGGCTCAACGACCGTGCCGCAGCGGTAGCACGTGCCGACGTTGTGGTTATAGGGCTCGGTCTTGATGAGATATCCCTGCTCCTCGAGATCGGCCACGATGGCCTTGCGCGCCTCATAACGGTCGAGACCGTTGTACTTGCCGCCGTTGATGACGCGGGCGTCCTCGTCGAAGATCAGGATCTGCTCGAGGTTGTGGCGCAGACCGACCTCATAGTCGTTCGGGTCGTGGCAGGGCGTCATCTTGACGCAGCCGGTACCGAAATCGAGCTCGACGTAATCGTCGGCCACGATGGGCAGCTCACGGCCCACGAGCGGCAGGATCGCCGTCTTGCCGACGAGGTGCTGGTAGCGCTCGTCCGCCGGGTTGACCGCAATGCCGGTGTCGCCGAGCATGGTCTCCGGACGGGTGGTGGCGATGGTAAGATAGTCGTCGCTGTCCTTGAGCGGGTAGCGGATATACCAGAACGCGCCGGGCATGTCCTTGTATTCGACCTCGGCGTCAGACAGGGCGGTGCGGCAGTGCGGGCACCAGTTGATGATGCGGTTGCCCTTGTAGATCAGGCCCTTTTCATACAGCTCGCAAAACGTCTCACGCACGGCCTTCGAGCAGCCCTCGTCCATGGTGAAGCGGCTGCGGTCCCAGTCGCAGGACACGCCGAGCGACTTCTGCTGCTCGACGATGCGGTTGCCGTACTGCTTTTTCCACGCCCAGACGCGCTCCAGAAACGCATCGCGGCCGAGATCGTAGCGGGTCAGGCCCTCTTCCTTGCGCAGCATCTCCTCGACCTTGATCTGCGTGGCAATGCCGGCATGGTCCGTGCCGGGCACCCACAGGGCGGCATAGCCCTGCATGCGCTTGTAGCGCGTGAGGATGTCCTGCAGCGTCGCGTCGAGCGCGTGGCCCATGTGCAGCTGGCCGGTGACGTTCGGGGGCGGCATGACGATGGAAAACGGCTTTTTGTCCGGATCGGCTTTGCCGGCAAAGTAGCCGCCGCGCATCCACATGTCATAAATCTTGCTCTCGACCTGTTTGGGGTCGTAGACTTTCGGAAGCTCTTTCATGGCTCCTCCTCCTTTAAGATTGCCGGGGCGCAAAAAAATCGCCCCGAAACGAACTGTTTCAGGGCGATCGAAACCGCGGTACCACCTGAATTCCACGCAAAAGCGTGACACTCTTGTCTCTGTAACGGGAGAACCCGGCCGCCCTACTCCGTTCAGGCCGGCTGCTCCGGGGCGACCTTCATCTCCGGCATCCGAAAGGCTTGCACCAACCGCCTTCTCTCTGACGTCCGCCGGGAGACTACTCCTCCCCTTCTTCGCAAATGGATGGGAAAATTATAGGCCCTGCCGTGCCGTTTGTCAAGCGTTTCTGAGCCAGCGCACGACCGAAAGCGCTGCGCAGTTGCCCTCACCGACCGCCGCCGGGATCTGATAGGGCGCGCCGGTACAGTCCCCGGCCGCGAAAACGCCGGGAATGCTCGCAGCATAAGCTTCATCCACGACGATGTGGCCCTTTTCCGTGGCAAGACCGGGCAGGAGCGTGTCAGCCGCGAAGCCCGCGCGCAGGACGAAAATGACGTCCGCCGGTTCCGCTGCGCCGTCGACCACGAGCGTGTCCGCCCGCTCGGCGCCGCGGATCTCAAAGCGGTGCTTTTTCCCGTCATAATAGTGCACATCGCAGCCGATCTCCCGCAGGAAATCCGCCTCTGCCGGAGCGTCGGCCGCCAGGCCAATGACCGCCGCGCGCTTGCCGCGGTAGAGCATGCCGTCGCAGGTGGCGCAGTAGCTCACGCCGCGGCCAAGATAATCTGTTTCCCCGGGAAACGTGCCGCGCTGGGCAATACCGGTCGCAAGCAGAAGCGCCCTGCCCTCCACGAATTCCTTACCTGCCGAGACGCCGAACGTTTTTCCCATCGGCATGGCCGAGAGTGCCCGCTCGCGCAGGATGTCCGCACCGAGATCACGCGCCTGCTGTGTCATGGTCTCGAGCAGCGCGGGGCCGGAGACGTCCGGCACACCGGGGTAATTTGTGACGTGGCCAGCCTTATGCAGTGCACTGTCGGCCGCGCCGCCGCAGATCACGCACACGGACAGATTCCGGTTGCGCGCCGTCATGGCCGCCGACAGCCCCGCCGGGCCGCCGCCGATGATAAGCAGGTCATACATGTGCCCGTACCTCCGTTATCTTGCAATCTGTCTGAATTATATATTTCTTTTTCGATATTGTAAACAGAAAATGAATCGTGTATAATATCTTTGCAAATTTATGTGGAGTTGACATGACACTATGGAAGATACCAAAAACTTTATCGAAGCCTTTGTCGAAGCCGATCTCGCACCCGGCGGCCGCTTCGCCGGTCAGACCGTCCATACCCGTTTCCCGCCGGAGCCGAACGGCTATCTGCACATCGGCCACTGCAAGGCATTGTGCATCGACTTCGGCACGGCCGAGAAATTCGGCGGCATCTGCAACCTGCGTATGGACGACACGAACCCCTCCAAGGAGGACAACGAGTTCGTTGAGGCCATTCAGGAGGACATCCACTGGCTCGGCTTTGACTGGGGCGACCGGTTTTTCTTCGGCTCGGACTACTTCGAGAAGGATTACGAATACGCCGTGGAGCTCATCAAGAAAGGGCTTGCCTATGTGTGCGAGCTGACGCCGGAGCAGTTCCGCGAATACCGCGGCGATGTGAACACCCCCGCCGTCAGCCCCTGGCGCGACCGCCCGATCGAGGAAAATCTCGACCTGTTCGCGCGCATGCGCGCCGGCGAGTTCCCGGAGGGCAAGTACACCCTGCGCGCAAAGATTGACCTTGCCTCCGGCAACTTCAACATGCGTGACCCCGTGCTCTACCGCATCCGCTATATCGAGCACCACCGTCAGGGCACGAAATGGTGCATCTTCCCGATGTACGACTTCGCGCACCCGATCCAGGACGCGCTCGAGGGCATCACGCACTCGCTGTGCTCGCTGGAATATGAAGATCACCGCCCGCTGTACGACTGGGTGGTGAACAACGTGTCCGTGCCGTGCAAGCCGCGCCAGATCGAGTTTTCGCGCCTCGGCATCAACTACACCGTCATGTCCAAGCGCAAGCTGCGCCGCCTCGTCGAGGAGGGCTACGTCTCCGGCTGGGACGATCCGCGCATGCCGACGCTGTGCGGCCTGCGCCGCCGTGGCTACACGCCCGCGTCCATCCGCAATTTCTGCGAGCGCATCGGCGTGTCCAAAGTCGCGTCCACGGTCGATTATAGTTTTCTGGAGCACTGCCTGCGCGAGGATCTCAACCTTCACGCCCAGCGTGCCATGGCCGTGCTGCACCCGGTGAAGCTGCGCATCACGAACTACCCCGAGGGCCAGAGCGAGACGTTCGCCGTCGAGAACAACCCCGAGGACGAAAACGCCGGTACGCGCGACGTGACGTTCTCCAACGAGCTGTGGATCGAGGCCGACGACTTCATGGAGGAGCCGCCGAAGAAGTATAACCGCCTCTACCCCGGCAACGAGGTGCGCATCAAGGGCGCGTACATCGTCCGCTGCACCGGCTGCGTCAAGGACGCGGACGGCAATGTAACGGAGGTCCTGTGCGAATACGATCCCGAGACCCGCGGCGGTAACACGCCCGACGGCCGCAAGGTGCGCGGCACGATCCACTGGGTCGATGCCCACAACTGCGCCGATGCCGAGGTGCGCCTGTATGATAACCTCTTCGCCGACGCCGACCCCGAGGGCGACGGTAAGGACTATCTGGAGTGCCTGAACCCGGACTCGCTGTCCGTGCTCACCGGCTGCAAGGTCGAGCGGATGCTCGCCGGCGCCGAGGCTCCGGCCGCGTTCCAGTTCCTGCGCCTCGGCTACTTCGCCGTGGACAATAAGGACTCGGCCCCGGAGCACCTGGTCTTTAACCGCGCTGTCGCGCTCAAGGACAGCTTCAAGAAAGCCTGACCACAAGATCATGTACCCTGTCCCTCCCGCAGAAAACGGGAGGGACAAATTTTTGTGACGAAAATGTGAATTTCTTATTGACAATTGTCGTCCGTGGTGGTATTTTACGCAAGATGATATTTTTAAGTCGGTACGAGATACCGGCAAGGTGTCACGGTCAATGGAATCTTTGCGGGGTCTCCCTGCGCGTTGCCGCCTTGTCTGTATCCGGACAGGGTGTTTTTTATGCCCGGAGGAGGGAGCGCTGTGGAGCTGAAATTCAAGGCAAAGATCATGGACGAGGCCGCCATCGACCGCACGCTCGTGCGCATCGCACATGAGATCCTTGAGAAAAACGACGGCACGGACGACCTGTGCCTGATCGGCATCCGCACGCGCGGCGTGCCGCTGGCCCGCCGCCTCGCGAAAAACATCGAGAAGATCGACGGTGTGCAGCTGCCGGTCGGCGAGCTGGACATCACGCTCTACCGCGACGATCTGTCCACAGTCGCGGACGCGCCGGTGCTCAACCGGACCGACATTCCCTTCCCCATCGCGGGCAAGACCGTTGTGCTGGTCGACGACGTCATCTACACCTGCCGCACCGCGCGCGCAGCGCTCGACGCCGTGATGCGGCTCGGCCGTCCGGCGCGCATCCAGCTCTTCGCCCTGATCGACCGCGGCCACTCGGAGCTGCCGATCAAGGCCACCTACGTGGGCAAAAACATCCCGACTGCCAAGAGCGAGGTCGTGGCCGTCCGCCTGCAGGAGACGGACGGGGAAAACAGTGTCTGTATCCTCGAACGAGGAGATAGAATAGATTAAATTTTCACGGGAGGAAAAAATCTATGAGCAACAAATCCATCGGCAACGAGCCGGTGTACGACGCACGTACACTCGGCGCGCCCAGAATGTTCGTTCTGGGTCTCCAGCACATGTTCGCCATGTTCGGCGCGACCGTCCTCGTCCCGGCGCTCTCCGGCCTCGACGTCGCAACCACGCTGCTGTTCGCCGGCCTCGGCACGCTGCTGTTCCACCTGCTGACCAAGGGCAAGGTCCCGGCCTTCCTCGGCAGCTCGTTCGCCTTTATCGGCGGCTACAACGCCGTGCGCACCATCGGCACGAATCCGGACGGCTCCGCGATCTATAATAATGACCTGCTGGCCTACGCCTGCTTCGGCGTCGCCATCGCGGGCCTGATGTACATCATCCTGTCGTCCCTGTTCAAGATCTTCGGCGTCAAGAAAGTCATGCGCTACTTCCCGCCGATCGTCACCGGCCCGATCATCATCGCCATCGGCCTGACGCTGTCCTCTTCCGCCATCACCAACTGCCGTGCCAACTGGCTTGTCGCCGTCGTTGCGATCCTGATCGTCATCGGCTTCAACATGTGGGGCAAGGGCATGGCCAAGATCATCCCGATCCTGCTCGGCGTGCTCGGCTCCTATATCTTCGCACTCATCGTTGACCCCGCGGAGCGTGCCTCCGTCGCCGCTGCCGTCAGCAGCGCCAAGTGGTTCGGCCTGCCGATCTTCTGGAAAAACAGCGTGTTCCACCTCTTTGCCGGCCCGGTCGACAGCGGCGTCCTCTGGTCCGCCGTGCTGACGGTCGTGCCCCTGTCCCTTGCCACCATGGTCGAGCACATCGGCGACATCTGCGCCATCTCCTCCACCTGCGGCAAGAACTTCATGGTCTACCCCGGCTTCCACCGCACCCTGCTGGGTGACGGTCTGGCTACCACCCTCGCTTCCCTCTTCGGTGCCCCGGCCAACACCACCTATGGTGAGAACACCGGCGTGCTTGCCCTGTCCCGCGTCTACGATCCCCGCGTCATCCGCATCGCAGCCTGCATCGCGATCGTCGTGTCCTTCTGCCCGAAGTTCGCAGCTCTCGTGTCCGCCATGCCGACGGCCACCATCGGCGGCGTGTCCCTCGTGCTCTACGGCATGATCTCCGCCGTCGGCGTGCGCAACGTCGTCGAGAACAAGGTCGACTTCACCAACACCCGCAACGTCATCATCGCCGCGCTCATCCTCGTGCTCGCCATCGGCATCACCTATTCCGGCAGCATCCAGATCGGCGTCGTGTCCCTGTCGGGTCTGGCTGTCTCCTCCATCGTGGGCATCCTGCTCAACGCCATCCTGCCCGGCAAGGACTACACCTTCGAGCAGGACGATCAGGGCGCGACCTCCGTGGACTTCAAGGTCTGAGCCTGCATCGAAACCAAATACGCACCGGCCGCCGCAGCGCAATGCTGCGGCGGCCTTTTATATGCGCAGCCGCTCCTGCGGAGCGTGATTGTTAAATTTGTGGCCGGATTTTTCCAAAAAATCAGTTGTAGTTTGCGAAAAAATGCGTTATCATGAATGTGTTTGAGAGCAAAAAAGAACCAAAATACAAATAAAAACGGAGGAGCAACATGAAATTTTCCAGCAAGATCGAAAAATGCGGCCTCTCGCCCATGCGCAAGTTTGCACCCTATGCCAATGAGGCTGCCAAAAAAGGCAAGAAGCTCTACCACCTGAACATCGGCCAGCCCGACATCGCCACTCCTGAGGCCTACTTCGAGGCCGTCAAGAACTTCAGCCAGCCGGTCCTGGCCTACGCCCCGTCCGATGGCGTGCCCGAGATGATCGACGCGGTCGTCAACTACTACGGCAAGATCGACGCGCCCATCACCAACAAGCAGGTGCTCATCACCACCGGCGGCAGCGAGGCGCTGCAGATCGCGCTCAGCTGCATCCTCGACGAGGGTGATGAGATCATCATCCCCGAGCCGTTCTACCCGAACTACAGCACGTTCGTCACGCTGACCGGCGCGACTATCCGCCCGATCACCACAACGCCGGAGGAGAACTACAAGTTCGCCATCCGTGAGCGCGTCGAGGCGTGCATCAACGAGCACACCCGCGCCATCCTCTTCACGAACCCCGGCAACCCGACCGGCACCATCCTCACCGAGGAAGAGCTCCGTCTCATGGCCGACATCGCCAAAGAGCACAATCTGTTCATCATCGGCGACGAGGTGTACCGCGAGTTTGTCTACGGCGGCGAGAAGCTCATGAGCCTGCTGCAGCTCGAGGGTTATGAGGACAACGTCGTCGTCATCGACTCCGTGTCCAAGCGCTTCAGCGCCTGCGGCGCACGCATCGGCTGCGTGATCACGCGCAATGCGGAGCTCTACAACAACGCCATGAAGTGGTGCCAGGGCCGTCTGTGCGCCTCCACGATCGACCAGGTCGCGTCCGCCGCACTCTACACCGTCGGCCCCGAGTACTTTGACGCCGTGCGCAAGGAATACAAGGCCCGCCGCGACACGCTCGTCGAAGGACTCAAGAAGATCCCCGGCGTCATCTATTCCGAGCCGAAGGGCGCGTTCTACGTCATGGCCAAGCTGCCCGTGGACGACGCGGAAAAGTTCCAGCTGTTCATGCTTGAGGAGTTTGACGACAACGGCGACACGCTCATGTTCACCCCGGCCGAGAGCTTCTACAAGACGCCGCACACCGGCGTCAACGAGATCCGTATGGCCTATGTCATCAATCAGGACGCCCTCAAGCGCTCCATGGAGCTGCTGGCCAAGGGCATCGAAGCCTACAACAACAAGTAAGTTCCATACGCAAAAACCGTCCGCTCCCGATCGGGAACGGACGGTTTTTCTATTGCATTCAATTGGCTTTCTGCCGGCGCTTGAGATTGAGCAGCACCACAGCCGAGAGCACGCACACACAGCCGAGCGCGCTCAGCGGCGTGAGCTTTTCGTGGAACACGAAAATGCCGACCAGCGTCGCCACGACCGGCTCAAACGACGCGAGGATGGACGCCTTGCCGGTCTCAAGTCCGGTAAGGCCGAAGGTATAGAGCAGATACGGCAGGTAGCACGTGACGATGCCGAGCGCCGTGCACAGGCCGAAGCCCTTCCACGAGCCGAACATGACGCCGAGCGGCTGCACCGCGCCCCAGATAATGACCGCGCCAATGGTGGTCAGCAGACAGGAATAAAAGTTGATGGTGTTGCTCGAGTAGCCGCGGTCGAGCGCGTAGCGGGCAAAGATGCTGTAGAGCGCATAGCCGAAGCCCGCGCCGAGGCCGTAGAGAATGCCGATCGTGGAGAGCTTGTGCTCCCCACCGACGAGCGACACCAGGCAGCAGCCGGCAAACGCCAGCACAAGCGCAATGAGCTTCTGCACCGTGATGCGCTCATGAAACAGGACCAGCGAGAGGATCATGACGATCGACGGCGCGGTGTACAGCAGCACGGCCGCCGTGGACAGGTCCATGAGCGTGATGGCCTGAAAATAGCAATACGTGAAAAACAGCAGGCTGCAGATGCCAGTTCCGATAAAACACCAGATGTCTTTGAGCCGAATGCGAAACTGCTTTGGGTCGCGCACGAGCAGTGTGACGGCGAACAGCAGCGCCGCAATGCCGCAGCGCAGTACGATCGCGCCCGTGGAGTCCACACCATAGGTCGCCAGCGTGCGCGTGAACAGGCCCATCAGGCCCCAGAGGCACCCGGCCGTGATGACGGACGCCGTATATTTCTGCATTCTGCACCCCTCCTGAGTAGACTTTCGACGGAATATAATAGCAGTTTCACGGACGGTTGTCAATTTGTAAAAGCAAGAAAGTTTTGCGCGGCATTTGCGTTTGCCCACTTGCCAAGCAGCGGCGGCTGTGGTAAGATAAACACACCGTCTGCGACGGCGCGCGGATACAGCGTTTTGCTCCGCCTCGGGAACCTCCCCGTGTCAAAATAGAGGCTTATGAGCGGCGGCCAATACCGCCGCTTTCTGCTTGCATACGGACTGTTGCCCCTGCGCAAACAGCCATACGCGGGTATGGTGAAATTGGTAAACACGCAGGATTTAGGTTCCTGTGCTTTCGCTTGTGGGTTCGAGTCCCACTACCCGCACCATGGCGAGTGTTCTTACAGCATTTGAAAAGCTGTAAGAACACTCGCTTTTTATACAGCGAGTTCACAGGGGGCGTAGTTGACGACTACGCCTTTTCTTGTATTTACGGACACTTCCGGGATCGGCAGGGGCAGTACCGTTGGGATCTCGATCGTTCCGACGCAGTTATAGTGGATGCGAAGCCGCTGCTCCCAAACGCCGTCGATCTTCTCAGCATTAAACACTTCGATCTTCTCAACCAGTTCGTTCAGCATCCGGGGCGTCAGTTTCCTCGCTCTGGTGTACTTGCGAACAAGACCGATAAACATATCCGTTGTCATGGAACGGCTGCTCTGCTTCTCTATCTCGGAGCGGAGCTTTTTTATTTTCTCCGACAGCTCCTTTTGCTCGTCCTCATACCGCCGGGACATTTTTGCGAAGCGGTCATCGGAGAGCTTGCCGGAAACATTGTCCTCATAGATGCGCTCAAAGAGACCGTCCAATTCTTCGTCACGGGCAAGGAGCGTTTTCAGCTCTTTTTCCTTCAGCTTGCGGTCTGTCTGTTCCGCCTGCTGAGAATGTCCGATCACCGCTTTTACAAACTCATCCTCATAGAGGCTGGCGAATTTCGTTAAGCGCCGTATCTCTCCCAGCACCACTTCCTCCAGGAAGTCCACACGGACATAATGGGTAGAAGTACAGGTGCCGCGGTTGCCCTTGTAGTTGGAGCAGTTGAAATACTTGATCTCCGGATTGCCCTGATTGAAATGAAAGTGAAGGTTGCTGCCGCAATCAGCGCAGACCAGCAGGCCGGAAAACATATTGTGTTCTCCATTGTTGGTGCGGCGCTTACGGATTTTGCCCCGCTTCTGCTGCACCTGCTCATACACAGCACGCTCGATGATCGCCTCATGGACGTCCTGGAACACCACCCAATTCTCACGGTCATTGTCGATTCGCTTCTTATTCTTGTAGGATTTGGAATAAGTTTTGAAATTGAGAATGTCACCACAGTATTCCTGCAGGGAGAGAATTTTGGTTATTGTGGAGCTGTTCCACTTGGTAGGCGGCTGCTGTTTGCCCTTGCCGGGGCGTTTGATGCCCTTCGTGAGCCAGTAGGCCCGCGGGGTCAGGACATCGTCCTTTTCAAGCTGGGCGGCAATCTGCTCTGTTCCGAACCCCTCCAAAGTCATGCTGTAAACGCGGCGCACAACCTGGGCTGCCTCGTCATCCACGATCCAATGCTTCGGATCATTCGGGTCCTTGATGTAACCATAGGGAGGCTGGCCCATCGGCTCACCGGCATTGCCCTTGATCTTATTGCTGATGCGCCGCTTTTTGCTGATATCGCGGGCATACCACTCGTTGAACAGGTTGCGGATCGGGGCAAGCTCATTTTCGCCCTCTGCCGTGTCGATGTTATCCGAAACGGCCACCAAGCGGATATCATGGTTCGGGAAAAATTCTTCCGTCAGCCGTCCGACCTCAATGTAGTTTCGCCCCAGGCGGGACAGGTCTTTGACGAAGACGGCGGCGGCTTTTCCCTGTTCCAACTGGCGGATCATTTCTACAAAACCAGGGCGGTCCATCGTCACGCCGGAAATGCCGTCATCCAGAAAATGAACCAGATTTGTGTAACCCTTTTCCTTTGCGACTTTGGCAAGCAGTTTCTTTTGATTGCCGATGCTGTAGCTTTCGCCTTCAAGATTATCGTCACGGGAAAGCCTTTCATAGAGAAAGGCGGTCACGTCACGGGATTTTTTGTTATTCGACTGTTTCATAAGTCCTCCTTCCGTCAAGGCAGTCGAATAGCAAATATACTTGTACGAACACATTATACCGCCATTTGCTGCCTCTGTCAGCCGGGTTTGAAAGCTATTTACAGCTTTTCACTCTCGGACTTCATCAGGCGAAGGAGAACGCTGCCCAGGGTATCCGGGCTTTCCTTTTTGAAAACCGGCTCAACAACGAACGACCGATTGCCAATGTGATAGGTCGTTTTTGCATCCAGAGGATTTTTCTCTGGCCTGCTGGTCTTGCCGGGATTTGTAGCTTTATCTTGCATGATAAAATCCCCTTTCATAAAGCATAAAGATAGCAATGAAAGAGGCAAAACGGACGGCTGCTGGCACAGCTCCACGGGAGTCTAACCCCGGCCCATGCTGATGGGTGCGGCGCACAATGCTTTGTGGGCGTTCAATGCGCGAGTATCTTTGACCCTGCCCGTGTGTCATCGCCCGCAAGCCGCCACGCTTGCTTTGCGGTCTGGTGCTGTTCGCTCGCCCGTTACAGTGGTCCCGTCCTGCGGACTTGAAACGAGGTCATGGCGCACCGGCCGTATGGCTCGGCACAAACAGGAATGTATCCGTTTGCCTTATACTGCGGCGTTGGCCTCCCAACGGGCTTTCTTTGTCAAGGTGCGGAACACACCATGCGGAAAGGGGAACGCACGGCGGTCATCTGAATCAGGTCAGGTCAAAATCCAGAATCGCAATAATCAGCTTCGTTTCCAGTCTGCGGCGCAGATCATCGTCCACCTGAGAATGAGGACAGCCCTGAGGATCATAGCTTGTCCTTGTGGAAAGCGCCGCTATGTAGCCGGAGTAGTGGCCGATCACACGGTTTACCGCGTCAGGGTCGCCCTGGACAGCGGCGGTAATGACCGGATAAGGAAGAAGATTATTCCGGGAAGCTGCGGTGTCACGCATCCGTATCACCTCCCATCAGCTCTTTCAGCAGCCGATAGGATTTCAGCCTGCGGTTGTTGATCGTCCTGCGGGCCAGGTTCATACGCTCCGCGATCTCACGGTCCGCCATTTCCAGGAACCAGTACATCAGAAGGATATCCCGGTTGTCCTGAGGCAAGGCGTTCAGCGCATCGGCCAGCAGATCGTTTTCGATCAGGATCACATCACCGCCAAGAATGAAGGTGTTGTACTCCCAGGGATAACGGTCATAGGCCGCAAGCTGCTCCATTGCGTCCTCCGGCAGTTCGCTGAAAGGGATGCTGTGCTTCTTCCTGCGGCTGATCTCTCGATAGCCATTGCAGGCCTCGCACTTCAAGACCTTTTTGCAAAAGCTGTCAAAGGCGTGCTGCTTGTGTTCGGCGTGGCGATCAGGTTTCATGTTCTCACCTCCCTTCGTGCCGGGAGGCAGTTCTTTTCTTCCCCTTTCGCCCACTACTCGTTCTGCGGAAGGCTGTTTTGGCCAGCTCTGCCGGGAAAAATCAAAATTATTTTTTCTGTCGCTCATTTGTGCGCTCCTTTCGTCCTGATCGGGTGGGTGGCCGGATCAGGCAAAGGGCGGAGCGCGGGGACAGTAGAAACATCCCCGATAACGACAAAAAGCGCCTGTCTGCAAAACGCAGACAGGCGCAGAAGAATTATAAAATCTATTTACATGATTTCTGTGTTCATACTCATAGCCGGAATAGTCCGATGGAGGGGCTACGCTTTTTTTAACTGGTGCAGATCATGGACGTTGCGAAAAAGCAAAAAGGACACGGCAATACCTCCCAGATACCGCCGTGTCCTTAAAAAAGGGCGACTTTAACACACCCCCCGTATTCTTATTTTTCGAAAAGAAAACGGCGGCTTTGATTTCGTATTAAAGCCGCCGTTTTTTATTTCGCGCAAATCTGCTGTTAGCGGCTCTGTGCGAATGATTTATAAAACTTGATGCTTTGCAAATACACGGCGAGAGATACCTGCACCAACTCCCAAAAAGAGCAGTGCTGCCGGGATTGCCCATATCGCATACAGCATCCCGTTACTCATTTGTTCCACCGACAGGAGCGAAATGGCTAGTACATGATAGATCGGAAGAAGTCCAACCAATCGGAACAATGGATTTACTTCGGTGATCGGCAGCAAAACGGGAAAAAGAAAAATTGCCATCGCCGCAACCAAAGCTACAATCTGATTTTTACTGATTGCAGATAGGAACAGTGTAATTCCCGTAACGCTAAGCGTACAGGTAAATGCCAGCAGAATTTGATATTTGAGCAGCGTACCGCAGGTGATATTAAAAGGGATAAACGCTTCCACATAGTCACTGGGGGCAAATAGAATACTGCAATCCAACCCTTCTGTTCCATAAAAAACAAAAGCAAGAAGCAGGTTAAATGCTGCAATCAGCGTGGTAGTGAGAATGGCGGTGATAATACCTGCAACCACCTTTGCAGTAGCGCATTTGGTTTTACCGTACTTGCTTGTCAATATGATATTATCAACACCTTCATACTCGCCGGAGAAAATCGGAGCAAGCATGATGATAACCGCAAGAGCAAGCGCGACAAAAACCCGCACCATGTTTCGGCTGGTGGAAAGCCAACCGTCCACATAGCCAATTTTGATTTCTTCATTGCCAAATACATCAGAAACACTTAATCCGTTCCAATTTCCCTCTTTATCAGAAAACCGTGAAAAGGCTGCCGATTGCATGGCGTTTTGATAAACATAGATTGCACTCAATCCATGTAAATCTGATGTCGGTGCAAAATCAGACATCATTTGCTGCACTTTTTTGTCTGTCAGGATTCCTTCATATTTCGCTGCAATTTCCTTGTCGATTTCTACTGCTGTTTTGCCAGTACCTTTACCGATATTTTGGTCAAACGCATATTTGTTTTGAAAGGTGGAAAAGGATAGCAAGGCAGAGAACAGGATAATTCCAATTAGAGCGATGAGCGCCAAACGCTTTGAAAACACTTTCCGCAGTTCAAAAAGAATCAGTTTTTTCATTCTTCACAGCCCCCTTTGAAATAGAACAGGTACAAATCTTCCAAAGTAGGCTGCACCCTTACTGCATTTTCCATCGGCGGACGATCTCCAATGATCCGTAAAATTGTCTGGTTTTCGCTGGTGTTTCGCAAGTTGCTTGTGTTGTAGGCAGCCGCGTATTTTTCCGCATAGGCAGTCGGAACCGTACATTCCCACACTTGGCCGTCGATTTCAGAAGTGATCTCCTGCGGATTTCCAAAGTGAATGATTTGCCCGGATTTCATCATGATGATTTCCTCCGCAATAAACTCCACATCGGAAACAATATGCGTAGACAGGATCACAATGCGGTCTTTGGAAAAGGCGCTGATCAAATTGCGGAAACGGACGCGTTCTTTCGGGTCAAGCCCCGCCGTCGGCTCGTCTAAAATCAAAATATGGGGGTCATTGAGCATGGCCTGTGCAATCCCCAAACGCTGCTTCATGCCCCCGGAAAAGGTTTTGATTTTGTGCTTACTTTCTCTCGATAAGTCTACTGCTTCCAGCAGCTCCTTTGACTTCTTCCGCGCCGCCTTCTCGTCCAATCCTTTTAGGGCAGAAACATAGAGCAGAAAGTCAAACGCTGAAAAATCCGGGTAATATCCGAAGTGCTGGGGCAAGTAGCCCAAAAGATTGCGATAGCGTTCACCCAGCCCCACAATGTTTTTCCCGTTCAGCAGAATTTTCCCGGAAGTAGGATTTTGGATATTGCAGAGCAGACGCATAAGCGTTGTTTTCCCTGCGCCATTTGCACCCAGTAAGCCGTAGACGCCATTTGTTAAGGTAATATTCAAATTGTCCACGGCGGTTTTGGAACCGAACTTTTTTGTCAGTCCGATCGTTTTTAATTCCATAAAAAGCCCCTTTCTCCATAGGGAGCAAAAAAATACTCTCCATGTGTTTTCATGGAGAGTATAGAGGGAAAATATCTACTTTTTATCTACAAGGCAGGAGATTTGAAGTAGGCGGATACCTTTGCCCCGGATGCAGTATTTTCGATCTTCAAATAGCCGTTGTGGTGTTCACAAAGCAGCTTGCAAATATACAGCCCAAGTCCAAAGTGCTCGGAATGGTTGCTTTCCTCTGTGTAATATGGACTGGTGGCTTTTTGCAGACCGTTTTTGTCAAACCCCTTTCCATCATCCGATACGGAAAGCAGCAGACCATTGTCACGCAAGGCAAAAGAGATTGTCACCGCAGTCCGGGCATACCGAACCGCGTTGGAGATCAGGTTATTGCTGACCTGTGAAACAAAGGCCCCATCAAGGGATAACTGCGAAACAGGCATGTCATTTTGTAAAATCAATTCTTTTCCGTTTTTCGCACATACGATTTTTGCGCTGTCATACAAAGAAGATGCCACTGTCTGCAAGTCTATCAACTTGTACTCCGGCTGCGCATCTTCCATGCGCCTAAGATTGCTCATACTGCTCACATAGCTTTCCATACGGGAGATATGTTTGCCCATTATGGCGGCGGTTTCTTGTGTTTGAGGATTTTCGCTGGCTTGCAGCATTTCATTATAGCCTTTTAGTACTGTTAGAGGGGTACGCAAATCGTGAGCAAAAGCGGCGTTGAGTGCTTTTCGTTCTTCAACTTGCCGCCACATTTTAGAGAAATTGTCCGCAAGGGTTGTCCGCATGATTTCAAAGGACGCGCAAAGCTGCCCCAATTCATCGTTGTTATCATAGTCGATTGAAAAGTCCAAGTCATTGTTCACTATTTTTTCAGAAGCAGTCCGCAGTTCCACAAGCGGCTTTTTCAGCCTGTTTCTGTAAAACAGCAGCGCAGCAGCGATAATACAGAATGCAGAATAGATAGGAGTTGCAACAATGGGAAGTTTCTCCAGTAGCGCAATGGTACGCTCGTCCTCTTTAGACATCGGGACGGGCACTGTCCCGATGTAAGCGCCGTCGCCCAACTGTTCCCCCTGTTCATTTGTCAAATAATATTTTTCGCCGGACGGGGGATAAGATGCTCTGATACCTTCGGCAGCACTACCACAGATTGAAAAAGTCGTTACGGATAGAAAGACTGCGAGTACAACAAAGGCAATTATATAGAGAACAAGGCTTTTTCGGAGAGATAAATAGTGCTTGCGGCAATTTACTTGACCCATTTGTATCCACACCCCCAAACCGTTTCAATATATATGCGGTCGGTATATGCCGCGATTTTGGATCGTATTCTGCGGATATGCTCTGCCACAACGCTGCTGTCGCCCTCGCTGTCATAACCCCAAA